>Ga0116226_10000280_pt1 | contig 42305 bp, 32 predicted proteins | sample S1TSphfallax_FD_89692 | JGI IMG/M metagenome (GOLD analysis project Ga0116226, IMG submission 89692) | Host-associated microbial communities from peat moss isolated from Minnesota, USA - S1T2_Fa - Sphagnum fallax MG | ecosystem: Host-associated > Plants > Peat moss > Unclassified | place: USA... | reverse complement strand
TAATGCGGCAAAAAAAGCAGTTCTTTTTTGAAAAAAAGAACCAAAAACTTTTGCTCTTGCGGGTAGCATGCGTGTCTCCCGGTTGGACTCGCTGCCGGACGCATGCGCAAAAGTTTTTTGCTTCTTTTTTTCAAAAAAGAAGACTGTTCTTTCTTGTCCGGCACTTTGGCGCCGTGTATCGTTACCAAATGCAAGACTCGGACTTGACGGCGCTTTCGGCGGTGCTCCGGGCGGATACGGCACCTTTGCACCGCCAGACCGAGCATCTGCTGGGACTTCCCGGGTCGATCGGTTCGCCGGCGGCCTATGGCGCCCTGCTCTGCCGATTCCTCGGCCTGTACGAGCCGTTGGAGCGCGGCTGGCACCTGCATGCGGAGTGGGAGCGGTTCGGCATCGAACTGGCCGCGCGCACGCATGCGGCGCACTTGCGGGATGATCTGGCGGCGCTCGGCGTGGCCGCGGAGGACGTGCCGCGCGCGGACATCAGGCCGCCGGCGAGCTTTGCCCAGGCGCTGGGCGGCATGTATGTGCTGGAAGGGGCGACGCTGGGCGGCCACGTGATCGCCCGCGACCTGCGCGCCCGTCTCGGCGCGCCGATCGCGGGGGCGACGCGCTTCTTCGACGGTCGGGGTCAGGCGCTGGGACCGATGTGGCACACATTCCGGGCCACGCTCGATCGCTTCGGCGAGACAATGCCGCAGGATCGCGCGCTGGTGCTGAGCGGCGCCCGCGACACGTTTCGCGCCATGCTGGCATGGTTCGCACCGTGCCGTGCCGATCCGGTTGCGGTGCCCTGATGGGCGATATAGCCGACGATATTTCCCCTGGCGCGCCGGCCGCCGCATCGTTCGATCCGGCGGTGTGCGAGCACGAGGCGATCGAAACACCGGGCGCCATTCAGCCGCATGGCGCATTGCTCGCGGTGCGGGCCGACCGGCCGGCGACCGTCACCCATGCCAGCGCGAACCTGGAACAGTTCCTCGGCCAAGCGGGGGCGGCCGCACTGGGGCGGCCGCTTGCGGCACTGATCGGCGAGACCGCGAGCCGGCTGATGGTGGATGGCGCGTTGCTGGACAGCCGGCCGGTCTGCACGCTGCGCCGGCCGGACGGCACGGACCTGGTGCTGCAAGGGCATCGCAGCGGACTTCATATCTGCATCGATATCGAGCCCGCGGCTGAGGCGCACCCGCATGATCTGCCGATGTCGCTCCGGCAGGCGATCGTGCAACCGCTGCTGCGCGCCACCACGCCATTGGAAGTATGCACCGCCGCGGTCGATGCGCTGGCGAAAATCAGCGGCTATGACCGCGTGTTCGCGTACCGGTTCGATGCCGCCTGGAATGGCGAGGTCATTGCCGAATGCTGCGCCAGCGACGGCGCGACCCGGCTGGAACCCTATCTCGGATTGCATTTCCCCGCCGTGCATGTGCCGGCGCGCGCGCGGCGCCTGTACGACCGGCAGCGTGTGGTGACGGTTGCCGACACCAGCTACATCGCCGTGCCGTTGCTGGCCTGCTCCGCCGAACACGGCGTGCCGATCGATCTGACCTGCAGCGCGCTGCGCAGCGTGTCGCCGCAGCACCGCCAATATCTGCGCAACATGGACGCCGCCGCCAATATTTCGGTTGCCCTGATGTCCGGGCGCGGCGCCGGGCTGTGGGGCATGTTGCTGTGCCACCATGGCACGCCGCGCATCGCCGGGCCCGAGCTGCGCGCCGCCGCCAACATGATCAGCGACCTGGCATCGCTGATGCTGGAACAATTACGTGCCGGCCACCTGGCGATGCATCGCGACGCGCGCGGCGAAATCCTGCACCGGCTGGCGCTGCGGTTTCGCGCCCATGCCGATCCGCACGAGGCCCTGGTGGCGGCGCAGGCGGAGCTGCTCACCCCGCTCGGCGCCAGCGGCGCGGTGATCTGGTGCGCCCGCGGGGTCTTCAGCCTCGGCGAGGTGCCGCCACTGCCGATCGCCGAACGGATCCGCGCGCTGTTGCAGCCGGCGGTGCGGGTGGACCCGGTGGCGACGGACGATATCGGCGCGCGCGACAGTCAGGTGGCACCGCATGCCGCGTGCGTCAGCGGCGCGCTGCTCGCGCCGCTGAGCGGCGATGGCGATGCGATCCTGTGGGTCCGCCCCGAGCACCGGCGGGTGATCTTCTGGGGCGGCAATCCGCTGACGCGCGCGCAGGGCGGGCTCGACCCTGACGTGCCGACACCGACGCGCGACAGCATCCATGGCAGGTGCCGGCCCTGGACCGAGGCCGATCTGGTGACCGCCGCCACACTGGCGACCGCGCTGCGCGACGACATGGCGCGCCGGGTCAGCGACATGTTCCGCCGTGAGGTGGAACAGCGCCATGCCCAGGACGCGGCCTTGCACGCGGCGGTGACCGCGCTGCGCGAACGCCAGGGACAATTGCAGAACGCCGAGGAGCGGCTGGAGCAGGCGCAGTCGATCGCCGGCATCGGCACCTGGCATTACGACGTCGCGTCCGGCAACCTGTTCTGGTCGAAGGAAATGTTCCGGTTGCGCGGCATTCCCTTCAGCGATATCACGCCGGACTACGATATCCAGACCGAGGCCACGCATCCGGAGGACCGGGCAGCGCGGGCAGAATGGTTCGCCAACCTGTTGACCGGCCAGACGGTTGAACCGCACGAGGAACGTGTCATCCGGCCGGACGGCGAGGTGCGGCTGGTGCGCCTCGAAGGCGGTGCCTCGACCGACGCGGAGGGCGATGTGCGCTACATCGCCGGCACGTTCCAGGACATCACCGAGCGGCGGCAGATGGAACATCGCCTGGCGCATGCGCAGAAAATGGAGTCGCTCGGCTACCTGACCGGCGGCATGGCGCACGACTTCAATAACATGCTCGGCGTGGTGATGGTGAACCTGCAGATGCTGCAGCGGATGGTAGCGGCCGACGCGGCGGCTGACGAATTATGCGCCGAAGCGCTGGAGGGGGCCAATCGCTGCGCCGACCTGGTGCGCAGCCTGCTGGCCTATGCCCGCAAGCAACCGTTGCGGCCGCAGCGGGTGGATATCAACGCCCTGGTGCGCGAAATGGTGCGGCTGCTGCGCCGCACGCTGGGCGAGGCCATCACCATCGACCTGGCGCTCGACGCCGCGCTGTGGCCGGCGACGGTGGATACGGTGCAATTGGAGTCCGCATTGGTCAATCTTGCGACCAACGCGCGCGACGCGATGCCGGGCGGCGGGCGGCTGACCATGGCCACGCGCAACACCACGCTGGACACGCTGGGGGCGTCGCTACAGCCGGAACTCGAGGCGGGCGATTATGTGGTGATCGAAGTGACCGACACCGGCAGCGGCATACCGCCCGATGTGATCAACCGGATATTCGATCCGTTTTTCACCACCAAGGCGGCCGGCACCGGGACCGGGCTTGGACTGTCGATGGTGTTCGGCTTCGCCAAACAGTCGCGCGGTCATCTCACTGTCTATAGCGAAGTGGGCGTGGGCACGACCTTCCGGCTGTATCTGCCGCGCAGCGCGGTGTCCCGCCGCGTCGCGGGGCCCGCACCGGACGACGATGCGGCGCTGCTGGCGGGCGGCGGCGAGACGGTGCTGGTGGTGGAGGATAACCGGCAACTGCGCCGGGCCGTGTCGCGCCAGTTGGGGCTGCTGGGGTATCAGGTGGTCGAGGCGGAGAACGCCGACGGGGCGCTGGCGATACTGTCCCGGCCGGACCGCGTCGATGTGCTGTTCAGCGATATCGTGATGCCGGGACCGATGGACGGCCAGGCGCTGGCCTCGCGGGCCAGCCTGCTGCGGCCGGGCCTGGCGGTGTTGCTGACATCCGGGTTTTCCGGCCTGTCGCAAGGCGATACGGTGCCGGACAGTTTCGCCTGGCGGCTGCTGAGCAAGCCGTATACGCGCGAAAAGCTTGGCCAGACGCTGCGGGAGGTTTTGCAGGCGGCGCGGGCAACGAAGTAGGCTGGACGTCCTGGCGGTAGAACGGCTGATAGCGTTGCCCAATCGGCTCTTGTTGCAAGACCGGTTGGTACCGGCGCGTGCAGGGCGCGTGGCCGAAGTGGCGAGGGACGCAAGGATTTAACACGAAGGACACCAAGGAAGGAGAGCCACGCAGAGCACACCGAAAAAGCATTGCAAAAGACCTGGCGATATCGATCGCCTGCGCCTCAGGGTGCGTTTCCATTCCGTTGTGACAGTCGTGTTAACATCTTCGCTCTCGTTGCAAACTCCGTTGCGAGACGTTCCTTCGGCCACACGTACCGACCTGATCTGCCGAGGGACGTAGGATTTCAATATGAATGTCACAGGTTGAGTGAAGGCTTTAGGAGCAACGCGCGATCCTTACCGCCAGGCATTTGAAAATGCTTTTTCTTTGTGCCCTTTGTGGCTTTCCCTGGCTTTGTGTCCTGCGTGAAAAAACTAGGTGCCCGGCCATTTTTGCTGGGCAGCCTGGACCTGGCCGGGCCAACAGGTTTTGTACCAGGAGCGAATGTGTTGGCAGCCGACGGCGAGATGTTCTGGCGAGTCGTGATGCACGCAGGGTCACGCGAGAAATCTCGCGTGTGGGTTGCGTCGGCGCGGCTTGCACTGGCGTAGGCAGCATGCGCGCGTCAGGGACTCATTTTCGGTAACTGTACAGCGGCGTTTTTTTCGTCGGCACACGTGCGACACGACGGGCCGGTCCCCAGGCACATCCGCCGCTACGCGCGCGCCATACGCTTGACCGCTGCGGCCTCAGGTCGGCGTTACAATTATATTGACCTCGTGCGGAACCGCCACACACAGTGTACGATGCCGGCCTCTTAGCATCTTTTTTTGCGGTCGTGCATTGGGGGTGAGGTGCTCGCCCCCGCGGAGGTCCCGTTGCATTTGCTGGTGTTCGATGACGAGGAGGTTGTTGGGCGTACAGTAGTACGAGCGGCACAACTGGCCGGGCTGGAGGCGGTCGCCGTTTCGGATGCCGAGAGCTTCGGCGAACGGCTGATCGATGGCATGCCGCATACCGTTGTGCTGGACCTGCAGCTCGGCGCGACCGACGGGATCGAGCAACTGCGCCGGCTTGCCGCCATGAATTTCGGCGGCGCGCTGGTGTTGATGAGCGGCTTCGATGCGCGCGTGCTGGCAACGGCCCGGGGGCTCGCGCATAGTCTTGGGCTGAAGGTTCAGGAGGTGATGGAAAAGCCGCTACGGCTGGAGCAACTGGAAGCGATGCTGCAACGGCTGCCGCGCACGACCGAACATTTGACGCTCGAGCGCATCAAGGGTGCGATCGCCAACGACGAGCTCGTGCTGGATTTTCAGCCCATCGTGACCCGCGCGCCGGCCGAACTGCGCAAGCTGGAGGCGCTGGTGCGATGGGAGCACCCGACGCTCGGCCGCATCGCGCCGGGTGCGTTTCTGCCGCTTGCCGAAACCGATGTGGGCACGATCGATGCGCTGACCGATTGGGTGATCCGCGCCGTGGTGGACGCGCAGCACGTGCTGGCGGAGCTCGGCGTGCGCGTGCCGGTGGCGCTGAACATGTCGGTGCACAACCTGCACGACCTGGAATTACCGGATCGCCTGGCCGCGTATCTGAAGGCAGGCGACGTGCCGGCCCGCGATCTCTGCGTGCAGATCAGCGAAAGCGTGGCGGTGACCGATACGGCGCGCGTCATGGATGTGCTGACGCGCCTGCGGCTGAAAGGCATCGACCTGTCGATCAATGATTTCGGTACCGGCCACGGCTCGCTCAGCCTGCTGCATCGGATGCCGTTCTCGGAAGTCAAGATCAGCCGCGGGTTCGCGCACGAAGCGGTGACGTCGCGGGAGACGCGCGCGATCGTGAAAACCATCATCGACATGGCGGGCAGCCTGGGCGTGGGCTGCGCCGCGGAGGGGGTGGATAACGCAGAAATCGCGTCGGTGTTGGAACAGATGGGCGTGCGGCAGATGCAGGGCGATCTGATCGCGCGGCCGATGCCGGTGGAGAGCGTGCCCGCCTGGCTCGCCGGCACGCTCGCAACCCTGGGCGATGCGGCGCCCCGCATGCCGGCCGCCTTGTCAGAACACGCGGTGACACCGAACGGCACGCCGCCGGACACGGTGAAACCCGATATGACCGACATGCCCGATAGCAGCGTACGCCTGCCGCCGCGGCAGCTGCAGGTGATGCAATTGCTGTCCGAGGGATATTCGGTGAAGGAAATCGCCCGGCGGCTCGAGCTCGGCGTCGGCACCGTCAAGGTGCATGCGTCGCTCGCCTATTCGGCGCTTGGCGCGCGCAATCGTATCGAGGCGATCAGGCGGGCGGCGCCGTTGCTGAAGGCGGGAGCGTAAGACAAGGCAAGGAAGTGTTCTTTTTTCAAAAAAGAACACTTCCTGTCTGCCCTGGCCAACTGAGACCCCCTGCCCTACGTGGCTAGGCGATGAACGCCGATCCGGACGCACAGGCACGACGATCGCTCCGCCGGTATCGGGCGGTGGCGACGGCGCTGCTGGGGGTGATGGCGGCGCTGACGCTGGGCAGTTACGCGCTGCCACCCGGCTATTGGACGTATCTGCTGCAGGCATCGGCGAAGGCGGGGCTGGTGGGGGGGCTGGCCGACTGGTTCGCGGTGACGGCGTTGTTCCGCCGCCCGCTGGGGCTGCCGATACCGCACACCGCGATCATTCCGCGGGAGAAGGCGCGGCTGGGGCAGGCGCTGGGGCGGTTCGTCAGCCGGCATGTGGTCAATCGCGACGAGGTGTCGCGCGTGCTGGCGCGGTTCGATGTCGGCCTGTTCGTAAAGATGCTGCTGACCGACCCGGCGATCGTGGCGCCGATGGCGCGCAGCCTGGCCGGCATGCTGCCGCGCGTGCTGGCGAGCGTGGAGGATGGGCGGGCGCGGCGGCTACTCGGGCGCCTGGTGCCGCGCATGGTCGGCGGGCCGGAGGCGGGGCGCGTGGTGGCGCGCGCGCTGCGTGGCCTGGTCGAGGGCGGGCGGCACCAGGACATGCTGAGTTTCATTCTCGACACGCTGCGCGCGGGGATGGCGGCGAACGAGACGCAGTTGCGTGCCTTCATCGAGGAGAAGGTGCGCGACCAGGGCGGGCGGCTGGTGGGGTGGGCGCTGGGGGCAACGGTGGCGACGCGGGTGCTCGGGTTGCTGAGCGAGGAGTTGGAGAAAGCGGGGCCGGGCAGTGCGGCGCTGCGCGATGCGTTCGATGTTTGGGTGCGGCGCGAGATTGCCCGCATGGAGGAGGACCCGGCGCGCGCGGCCGAAATCGGGCGCGCGCTACGGCGGGTGATCGGGCACGACACGGTGCAGGCGTGGAGCTGGGATGTGTGGCGGCGGCTGCGCGGGGCGATGGAGGCGGATGCGGGCCGGCCGAACGGGCGGACCGTGGCGCTGCTGGAAGGCGCGGTGCGCAACCTGGGCGAATTGCTGGCGACCGACGCAGGCGCGCGGGCGCGGCTGCAGCGCGTGGTCGAGCGGCTGGCGAGCGGCTTGCTGCCCCGCGCGCAGACGCAGATTGCCGATTTCATCGCCGGCGTGGTTGCCAGTTGGGACACAGCAACGATCGTCGATCGGCTGGAACTGCGGGTGGGGCGCGATTTGCAATATGTGCGGATGAACGGGACCCTGGTGGGGTTTCTGGCCGGTGGGGCACTGTATGCGGTGCTGCACGCGATTTTCGGCAGGGTGGCGTTTTGAGCGCGCTTGCCATGCGCGGCGGGGCCAGAAAAATTTAGCCACGACGATCACAAAGATCGCGACGGGGTAGATACAAAGCGGTTGTCCCGGATTACATCCGGACTACGATCTGCAACGAAGAAAGAAGAAGAATGAAACCGCTGGATCGCTTCGCCGCGGCTCGCAAAGACATGTGTGGCGTGCAGGGCAATGGGCGTTATGCGGTCAGCAGATCGAAGGCGGTGGCGACGGTGGCGGCGCGGATTTGGCTGCGGTCGCCGGGGAAGATGTGTGATGTCGTGGTGACCGGGGCGCCGCGGACCGCGCGGCCGAAGCAGACGAGGCCTACGGGTTTGTCTTGCGTGCCGCCGCCGGGGCCGGCGACGCCGGTGACGGAGATGGCGATGTCGGCACGAGCGTGCAACAACGCCCCGGCGGCCATGGCCGCCGCGACGTGCTCGCTGACGGCGCCGTGTTCGGCGATCAGCGCGGTGGGAACACCAAGAAGTTCTGACTTCGATTCGTTCGAATAGGTGACGAACCCGCGCTCGACCACGTCCGAAGATCCGGCGACGGAGGTGAGGGCGGCGGCGATCAGGCCGCCGGTGCAGCTTTCCGCGGTGGCGAGCTTGCAGCCGCGGGCGCGTAATGACTGCAACACCAGCGGCGCGCGGGCGAGGATTTCATCCGATAGCATCACACTATGCCGAGGCGGCCATTATCGAGCGCCCGGCAGAAAGCTTGCCAATCGGCGACGTTCTGCGCGGCGTACGCCATGGCGAAATCGGCGATCGCGGCATCGAACCCATCGCCGTCACCCATATAGCCGTCCAGGATCGCGGCGTCACCGGATCGGGCATGCGCGCGGGCCAGCGTGCGGCCGCACAGGGAGGCCGCGAAGGGCAGTGCGGCGGCCTCGATCTGCGCGCCGATATCGGCCATGCGGGAATCCTTCAGGCGGCGCACGTAGAACGACCGGCCTTCCACCAACGTGGGAAAGGAATTGAGGAAAATATCGGTCTCGGCCTGCATCAGACGCTGGCCGACGACCACGCGCTCGCCATGGTGCGGGAATGCGGAGGGCGCGAGCCCCGCCTCGAGCACCGAGGGCTGGGCTTCCTTGGCCTGGAGGACTAATTCATCGCCGTCGGCGGACACGAACAGGCCCAGCGCGCAGAACGTGCCGACCGAGCCGACGCCCACCACCTTGAACGCCGCGTCGGCGAGGCGGTAATGGCGGAACAAAGCCTCCAGATGCGGCGGGGCGGCAGCGCGATAGGCCTCGAACACGGCGTTCATGGCGGGACGGAAACGCTCGATATGCTCAGTGGTGCCGTGGTCGCGGATGCGCGGGCCGCCAGGGCCGGGTTCGACCAGGTTATATTGCGCGTCCGAACAGTGCAGCGCCTGGCGCAGGCGGCGGCGCACCCGATGGCGCAAATCGGACGCATCGAGCTTGTCGACCGCGTCGATCAAATCAATGCGGCTATGCCAGGTTTCGAACGGCGACAGGCGCGCGAGCTTGCCCATATGGCGCCGGTAATGCCGCACCGCGCGCGCCGCCAGCGCACGGCATGCCGGCGCCTCCAGCCCGTGGTCGCCGCCGGCGACCGCCAGGCTCGCGGCAAGACGTTTCAAGTCCCATTCGAACGGCCCAGGCAAGGTTTCGTCGAAATCATTGACGTCGAATAACGGGCGCCCTTCGGGCGACGGGTAACTGCCGAAATTGGCCATATGGGCGTCGCCGCACAACTGCACCGTCAGGTCCGTGCGCGGCAACGGCGCCAAATCCGCCGCCATCACCGCCGCCGCGCCGCGATAGAACGCAAACGCCGACGCCCGCATGCGCGCATAGCGCGTCGGCAACAACTCCGCGATCCTGGACTCGCCCTGCGCCAACAGGATCGTCACCGGATCGGCACGGTCCGTCGGCGCCGCCCACTGCCCATGCAGCCCGCGCGGCACCCGCCGCCGGACCGCGGCACCCGCTTCCTGCCTCGCGCGGCGGTCTGGTAGCGTTGTCATCGCGTGTATCGTGCGGTGTTGGGGTGAAGAAGGCAAGGAAGGCGGGCGCCGCCCTCAGCGGATTCGGGTAAACAGGAAGAAGGGTTCTTTTTTGAAAAAAAGAACCAAAAAACTTTTGCTCCTGCGCTCCGGGGAACCAGGTCGTACTCGGTGTCGCCCTACGCGGCCGCCGAACAGACAAACGTTTTTTGGTTCTTTTTTTCAAAAAAGAACACTTCTTCTTCACCTGGGGTGCGCATGGGAGAGCCGGTTAGCCGGCGGCGGCGAGTTCGGGGCGGAAGCGGCGCCAGCGGGCGCGGCCGGCGCGTTTAGCGTCGTACAGCGCCAGGTCGGCATTTTTCAGCAGTGCCGCGGCATCGCCGCCGTCGCCTGGGAAAAGGGTGACGCCGCCGGAGATGGTCACATGCAAGCGGCGCGGCCCGAGCTGCGCCGGCGCCGACAAAGCCGCGTGGATTTCGTCCACACGCGCCCGCACAGCCCGGTCATCGTCCAGCCCCGGCATCAGCACGGCAAATTCGTCGCCGCCCAGCCGTGCCGCGAGATCCTGCGCGCGTATATGCGCGCGCAGGCGGTCGGCGATTTCCAGCAGCAACGCGTCGCCCACGTCGTGGCCGAAGCGGTCATTCACCAGCTTGAAATCATCCAGGTCGAACAGCAGCAATGCGCCGGTGTGCGATGTCGCGCGAAAGCTCATGTCGCGGTAGGCGCGCAACGACATGTCCAGCGCGCGCCGCAGCGCCACGCGGTTGGCAACCGCGGTCAGCGGATCGCGCTCGGCCTGCGCGCGCAGTTCCGCCTCGGCCCGCATCAGGTCCGTGGTGTCGGTGCGGACGCACACCAGGTTGCCGTTTTCGCTGCGCCGGTGCTGCGCCTGCACGAACCGCCCGTCGCGCAGTTTCACCGTGCGCGGTGCCGGCAGTTCGGCATGCGCGCGATCAAACGTGGTGGCCCACGCGGTGCGTTCCGATGCGCTTTCACCCGCGTCCGGATACTCGCCGGCCAGCGCCGCCGCCAGGATCGCATGGTCCCGCCGAAAGCCGTTCAGGCCGTAGCCGGTGGTGAGCGGAAACATGTCGCCGAACGCAGCGTTGCACATCAGGAACCGGTCGTCGGCGTCGTAGGCCATGACGCCGAGCGGCAGCGCCTCCATGACATCACGCAGCAGCGCCTCCGCGCGGTGCCGCTCACGCGCGTCCTGCTGCGCCGCGGCTTCGGCCCGCCGCCGCCGTGTCACGTCGGTGCCGACCTTGATGTAGCCGGTCAGCGCGCCGGCGTCGTCGCGCAGCGGTGCGCCGCTGACGGCAAACCACAGCATCTTGCCGTCGCGCGCATAGGTCAGGATTTCCGCTTCGTAGGCTGCGCCTTGGGCGGCGCATGCGCCGACATGCGCCACTGTTGCCGGGTCGGTGGCCGGCCCGCACAGAAAATCGCTGGTCCGGCGTCCTTTGATATCGTCAAGGCGATAGCCGAGCAGCCGCTCGAACGCTGCATTGACCCATTCGATATGACCGGCCGCGTCGGTGATCACCACCGTGTTGGTCATCTGCTGACAGACCACCGAGAACAGCGCGCTTTCCCGTGCCGCGTGCTGCGACGCCGTGACGTTCTGGAACGTGCCGGTCAGTTCCACGATCCGGCCACCGCTCCGTACCGCACGGCCGCTCGCGCGCACGCGGATGTGCCGTCCACGTGCGGTGACCAGCGGCAGTTCAAGATCGAACGGCGTGCCGTCCGACAGCGCGCGCCCGATCGCCGCCTCGATCACCGGCCGCGCCTCCGGCGCGTAGCACGCGATGGCTTGCGCGAGCGTCGGCGCATGATCCTGGTCGATTTCGTGGATCCGGAACGTGGCGGCGGTCCAGCGGACCTCAGCGGTCGCGACCACATATTGCCAGCACCCGACGCCGACGGCCTCCAGCGCCGCCTCGGCGAAATCCAGTAACGCCTGACCCATGAACGATCCCCGGCCGTCCGGTTGGCCCGGTTGCAACCAAACCGGCATGTGCCATTTCATAGCGGTCGCGCATGATTTGGCAACTATAGATTGCACCGCCTGGAATATTTGCACGCCGGTGTACAGTTCTTGTGTCGGGGTTGACCGTCGGCTACCACGGGCGCCTACCGGATCGGGCGCCGCATGACGCAGGAAGAACTGACGCGCTGGGCGCTGTCGAACGGCTGGCAGATCATTGCCGGGCACCCCAGCCTGACCAAGCCGCGATCGCCGAAGGAAGCCATCGTGCGGATGGTGCTGCTGGCCACCGTGGTGAATGTCGAGGTCAAGAAGCCTGCCGGCAAATGGGAAAAAATAATCGGCGCCCCCTATGCGAAGGTGGAGGCAGATGCGGAGAGCGGCATGCCGCTGGGGCTGGGCTTCGAGTCGATCCCGGGGTTTTCGATGCTGATGCGGGATAACAAGGATCGGCAGGTGTTTGCGAATATGAAGTGATCGCGATGGCCGCGGCGACGCCGTATTCATGGAAGGCAAAGCCACGACGGGCGCAAAAGAATATTCAAACGCTCATACCAGCCTGCGTTGCGTTTGACCTATCCCGGCGCCTCGGCGCGCAATGACGATGTGGGGCGCGGCGAGAATGCTGGGCTGAAGCCCACCCTACGATGCTCCGCCGCTTCGTGCCTGTCTCTTGGTGTTCTGCGTGTTCTTCGTGGTAGAATGTTGTTTGTGACACGGCTTCTATTGCGATGCTTCGCCGGTGCGTCCGGCAACGTTACGCCGTTGGCTACGGGTTGCTGCACCGCGGCTCGAAACGTGCGCAGCATTCGGCAATCGCTCAAATGAACCGCGAACAGGCGCATACTCGGTCAGGGCAAACGGCCAGGACGCTGCGGCAGCGCCCTGGCCTTTATCAGGTCACGCGGCTTTGCGGTGCGCGGCGTGCTCGAACATGCCGATGATTTCGCGGTTGAACGCGTCCAGGTCATCGGGCTTGCGTGAGGTGACCAGGGTGCCATCGCGCACCACGGTCTCGTCCACCCAGGTGGCGCCGGCATTGCGCAGGTCGGTCTGCAAGGACGGCCAGGAGGTCAGTTTCTTGCCGCGCACGGCGTCCGCTTCCACCAGCAGCCATGGGCCGTGGCAGATCGCCGCGACCGGCTTGCCGGCGCTGACAAAGGCGCGCACGAAATCCACCGCGCGTGTGTTGGTGCGCAGCGTATCGGGGTTGGCGACGCCGCCGGGCAGCACCAGCCCGTCGAACTGATCGGCGCGGGCGCCGGCCAATTCTGCGTCGACGGTGATTTTCTCGCCCTTGTCGTGATGCTGCATGCCTTGGATCTGCCCGCCGTTCGGCGATACGACGGTGACGGTGGCCCCGGCCGCCTTCAACGCCTGTTGTGGCGATGTCAGTTCCGCCTGTTCCACGCCGTCGGTGGCCAGGATTGCGATGTGGCGCCCTGCGAGGGTCTGGGTCTGCGCCATGTGATTTCTCCTCCGCTGTTGGTCGTGCGACGTTAACGCCCCTCGCCGCCCCCGGTTGCCGCCCGCCCCATTTTGACCAGGACCACGGCACCCCAAGAGCAAACGTTTTTTGCTACTTTTTTTTCAAAAAAGAAGGCCTTCCTGCCTTTTTCCCCGGAGCCCCCATGCCCATCCCCGCCACCATGCAACAGATCGGCCTCGATGCCCCCGGCGGCGCTGATGTGCTGCGCATCGAGCACGCGCCGGTGCCCGCGCCGCGCGCGGGCGAGGTGCTGATCCGCGTCGAGGCGGCGGGCGTGAACCGGCCGGATATTTTGCAGCGCCAGGGCCGCTATCCGGTGCCGCCCGACGCCAGCCCGGTGATTGGCCTGGAGGTTGCCGGCACGGTGGCGGCGCTGGGCGAAGGCGTTACCGGCGTCGGCGTGGGTGACCGCGTCTGCGCGCTGGTAAATGGCGGCGGCTATGCCGACTATTGCGTGGCGCCCGATGTGCAATGCCTGCCCTGGCCGGCCGGTTACAGCGCGGTCCAGGCTGCGGCCTTGCCGGAGACGTTCTTTACCGTGTGGGCCAACCTGTTCGGCCTCGGCCGCCTGGCGGCCGGCGAGACCGCGCTGATCCATGGCGGCACGAGCGGCATCGGCACGACCGCCATCGCGCTCGCGCGCGCGTTTGGCGCGCACCCGATCGTCACGGCCGGCTCGGCCGGGAAATGCGCGGCCTGCGTGGCGCTCGGGGCGCGCGCGATCGATTATCGCGCCAGCGATTTCGTGGCCGAAATCAACCGGCTCACCGGCGGCGGCGGCGTGGACGTGGTGCTGGACATGGTGGCCGGGTCGTACTTGTCACGTAACATCGCCTGCCTCAAGCGCGACGGGCGGCTGGTGGTGATTGCGGTGCAGGGCGGCACGAAGGATCCCGAATTCAATATTCTGCCTGTCATGGCCAAGCGGCTGGTGATTACCGGCAGCACGTTGCGGCCGCGCACGCGTGACGAAAAAGGCGCGATCGCCGCCGCGTTGCGCGCGCAGGTCTGGCCCAAGCTGAATGACGGCCAGTGCGCGCCGATCATCCACGCGACCTTTCCGTTGCGCGATGCCGCGGCCGCGCACGCGATGCTGGACTCCGGCACCCATGTCGGCAAGATCGTGCTGACCGTCGCCGGATGATCCTGCATGTCACCGGGGCGGGCGCGGGTCCCGGCGCGGGGCCTCCGGTGGTGCTGCTGCATGGTCTGTTCGGGCGCGCACAGAATCTCGGCACCACCGCCCGCCTGCTGGCGGCGACCCACCGCGTGCTGTCGTTAGACCTACGTAACCACGGCGCCAGCCCGCATGCGCCCGGCATGGACTACGCCACGCTGGCGTCCGACGTGCTGGAAACGCTGCACGCCCACGCCGCGCTGCCATGCGCGTTGCTCGGCCATTCGATGGGTGGCAAGACCGCCATGATGGCCGCGTTGACCGCGCCTTCGCAGATTACGCGTGTGCTGGTCGCCGACATCGCGCCGGTCCGCTACGTGCATCATAACGCATCGATCGCGGCCGCGCTGCTGGCGCTCGACCTCGTGCCGGGACTCACGCGCGCCGCCGCGGACGCGGCGCTGCACGCCGCACTTCCGGACGCCGCGGTGCGGGCGTTCCTGCTGCAAAATCTGCTGCCGGGCGCCGCACCGGCGTGGCGCATCGGCCTGCGCGACATCGCCGATGGGATCGCAGACATCGAGGATTTCGTGGTCCCCGCCGGCGCGGTGTATCATGGTCCCGCGCTGTTCGTCCGCGGCGCGCGCTCCGACTATGTTTTGCCCACGCATCGGGCGGCTATCGATACATTGTTTCCGGCGGCGCGGGTGGTGACGCTGCAGGGCGCGGGGCATTGGCTGCATGCAGATGCGCCGGAGGGGTTTGCGTCGGTGGTTGAGGGGTTCTTGACATAGGCAGAAAGCGTTCTTTTTCAAAAAAGAACTCTTCCTTTCTTAATTATACCGATCCGCGTTGAGATTGACGCTCCGAAGAAGGCGGGGGCTCCGCCCCTCGACCCCGCTGGGGCCGTCACGCGAATGCGTGCTTCGCACGACGGCCCCCGCCTTCTTTGATGAGTCAATTTCAAAGCGGATTGGTGTTGGAAGCTGCGGTGACGCGCCAGATGCTGTTGCCGACGTCGTCGGCGACGAGGAGGGCGCCGTCGTGGTCGAGCGTGACGCCGACCGGGCGGCCGTGGGCGGTGCCGTCCGGGGCGAGGAAGCCAGTCAATATGTCGACGGGGGGGCCGGACGGCTGGCCGTTGGTGAAGGGGACGAAAATGACCTTGTAGCCGCTGGGGGGATTGCGATTCCACGAGCCGTGCTGGCCGATGAAGGCGCCTTGGGTGAATTGCGGCGGGAGCGCGCCGGGTCGCGAGAAGGTCAGGCCCAGCGAGGCGGTGTGGGGGCCGAGCGCGTAGTCGGGGGCGATGGCGCGGGCCACCAGGTCGGGTCGGGGCGGCTGGGCGCGCGTGTCGATATGCTGGCCGTAATAACTATACGGCCAGCCGTAGAAGGCGCCGTCCTGCACATGGGTCACATAATCAGGGACGAGGTCGCTGCCGAGTTCGTCACGCTCGTTCACCGAGGTCCAGAGTGCGCCGGTGGCGGGTTCCCAGCCCATGCCGACCGGGTTGCGCAGGCCACTCGCAAAAATGCGGTGGGCGCCGGTGGCGCGGTCGATTTCCCAGATGGCGGCGCGGCCTTCCTCGGCCGCCATGCCGTTGTCGCCGACATTGCTGTTGGAGCCGATGGATGCATAGAGTTTGGTGCCGTCACGGCTGGCGACCAGGTTCTTGGTCCAGTGATGGTCGATCGGGCCGCCGGGCAGATCGACCAGTTTGGTGCCGGGGGCGGTGATGCGGGTGGCGCCGTCCGTGTAGGCGTAGCGCACGACGCTGTCGGTGTTGGCGACGTAAAAATCATTGCCGACCAGCACCATCCCGAGCGGAGAGTTCAGGCCGTCGAGGAAATCATATTGGGTCACGCCGCCGGGCGTGGTGCGCAGCAGGACGATGCGATTCGGGCTGGGGGCGCCGGCGCCGGCCTTGGCCATGATCATCTTGGCGACGGCGCCTTTCAGGCCGCTGGTGTCGGCATCGTAATGGGGGCTCTCGGTTTCGGCAACGAGCACATCGCCGTTCGGCAGGACATAGAGCCAGCGTGGATGCGCCAGGCCGTGCGCCAGGGCGGTGACTTGCAGGCCGGGGGCGGGCGTGGGGGTGGTGTCGCCGTTCCAGCCGGTGACGGCGGCTATTTTCACCGTCGGCAAGGCCGTGTGGACCGGCGGCGGCAATTGCGGGTGCGGGCCGGTGCCGTCGGCGACGCTGAGATGCGCGGCCTCGCCGGAGCAGCCGTAGAGCAGCGCCGAGGCGCCTGCCAGGACGACGAGGGCGCCCACGCCGATGCGTGCCATGGTGCCGGCCGCGCTCATGGTTTTCCCGCCGCGTGGTCGGCGGCGAGTTCGGCCAGGCCCTGCTCGATCGAGACATGGGCGGTGTAGCCGAGGTCGGTGCGGGCTTTGTGATCGATCAAGGTAACCTCCCGGAGGATCAGGTTGAGCGCGGTGCGCGTGAGGGGTGGCTGGCCGGAGAGCGAGAAGGTGGACCAGACGAACTCGCCCGCGGCGGCGGTCAGTTCGGCGACCCAGAGCGGCGCCTCGCGCGCCGGGGCGGTGACGCCCTGGGTGGCGGCAAGGCGGGTGACGAACTCGCGGAAGACGACCGGGTTGCCGTCGGTGAGGAAATAGATGTTGCCGGGGGCGCCGCGATCGGCGGCGAGCAGCACGCCTTCGACGACGTTGCGGACGTGGCAGGTGGAGACCAGGTGGGTGCCGCCGCCGAACCAGGCCCAGGCGCCGCTTTGCATCGCGCGGGCGATTTGCGGCGTCACGGTGGTGTCGCCGCGGCCCCAGATGAAGCGGGGGCGGAGCGAGATGGTGGCGAAGTTTTCACCGTTGGCGGCGATGACGTCGCGTTCGGCCTGGCCCTTGGACCACGGGTAGAGGCCGTTCGGGACGGCGGGATAGGGGGTGGTTTCGTCGGCGCGGATGATCGGCGCGCCGCCGGCGAGCACGGCTTCGGTGCCGATATGCAGGAAGCGGGCGGCGCCGGCGTCGCGCGCGGCGGTCAGGGCATTGCGGGTCCCCTGGATGGTGTCGCGGAAGAAATCCTCGCGTTTGCCCCAGAGGTCGACCTTGGCCGCGGCGTGGATGATGGTGGGGCAGCCGGCCATGCCGGCGCGCATGGCGTCGATGGCGCCGAGGTCGCCCATGACGGGTTCGGCGCCGAGGGCGCGGACCGTGGCGGCGGCTTTGTCGGAACGGACGAGGGCGCGGACCGGGGTGGCGCGGGCGGTGAGTTCGGTGATCAGCGCGCGGCCGACGAAGCCGGAGCCGCCAGTGAGGAAGATGGGGTCGGGCATGGGTGGGTCCTCATATCGGCGGCGCGAAAGAGGTGGGCTGAAAGCCCACCCTACGACTTGGCCGCAACGCCCGGATGTGGCGTGTCCTTGCACGAAACCAAACAGACAAAAGTTTTTTGGTTCTTTTTTTCAAAAAAGAACACTTTTTTCCTTTGACACGTGGTCGGTGGGCTGAAGCCCACCCTACGGATTAGTCCCCGTAGCCTCCGGGATGGGCCTCCCGCCAGGCGAGTGCCGTGCGGACGATGTCGTCGAGTGCGGCGTAGGCGGGGGACCAGCCGGTTTCGCGGCGCAAGCGGTCGGAGCTGGCGACCAGCACGGCGGGGTCGCCGGGCCGGCGGGCGGTGACGCGATACGGCACCTTGCGGCCGCTGACGCGTTCGACGGCGCCGATCACGTCCATGACGGAGTGACCGGCGCCGTTGCCCAGATTATATGTCACGCTGGTTTCTTCCAGACGGGCCAGGGCGCGGATATGCGCGTCGGCCAGATCGGTGACGTGGATGTAGTCGCGGATGCAGGTGCCGTCCGGCGTGGGGTAGTCCTGGCCGAAGACCGCGATCTCGGGGCGGCGGCCGAGGGCCGCGTCGATCACGAGCGGGATCAGGTGCGTTTCGGGCGTATGGTCCTCGCCAGCGCGGCCGGCGGGGTCGGCGCCGGCGGCGTTGAAGTAGCGCAGGCAGGCGGAGCGCAGTCCGTGGATTTCGCCGGCCCAATAGAGCGCGCGCTCGATCATGTATTTGCTCTCGCCGTAGGGCGAGCCGGGGTCGACGCCTTCCTGCTCGTCGATCGGGATGCGCTTGGGGGTGCCGAACAGCGCGGCGGTGCTGGAGAGCACGAAGCGGGTAATGCCGTGATGGATACAGGCCTCGATCAGGCGGATGCCGCCGGCGGCGTTTTCCATCAGATAGAGGAACGGTTTGGCCATGCTTTCGCCGACCAGCGACAGCGCGGCGAAATGAAACACCGCGTCCCAGGGGCCGTCGGCGAGCACCACGTCCAGCCGTTGCGTGTTGCCGATGTCGGCCTCGATCAGGCGGGCGGCGGCGGGGACGGCGGCGCGATGGCCCTGGCGCAGATTGTCGTAGACGGTGACGTCGTGGCCGGCATCGAGCAGGGCGAGCACCAGGTGGCTGCCGACATAGCCGGCGCCGCCGGTGACCAGGTAACGCGCCATTGAGTCGCTCCGCACGGTTCAGTGGGCGGGGTTTAGGGCAAGGTTGGGGGAAAGAGTTGTTTTTTTCTTCACATTTCGCGTCGTGCGTGAAATTGATGGGCTGAAGGGCCGCGCGACAGCGTGCTTGAAATGCGCGCTGGGCGGCGGCGTATCCTGGCGCAGGGAGGTGAGAGGCCTGCCGCTTTCCTGGGTGGAGGCGGTTTCCCAGCCCCACCGGTTCGGGTGCTATGTCTGATCGTATTGAGGCCGGCTGGGAACTCGATCCTCAATTTGAACCAGAAACGGCGAGCCCACTTCAGGAAACGCATTTAGCGTCTCACCTTCTTTCGTGTGACCGGAACGGCCCGACCACACACGGATAAAGTGGTTTTTTCCGGCGTCGCCGGTCAGTGCCTGGTGGAGCTTACGACGGGCGTGACGTTGTAGGAAAAGCCCCAACTGACCGGCACGAATTGTTGGAAATGCTGGTTTACCCAGACATAGACCTCGGCGATGTCGGTGCGGGGGACCACGACGATGTCGAACGGTTGCAGCGGGACGTCGGCGCTGGCGTCGCGGCCGGATAGCGCGTCCGCATAGCGGGTGGAGAATATTTGCGGTGCGTTGGCGCCGGCGCGGCGGACGATCAGCACACGGTCCGTATCGCCGGTGACGCGGACGCCGCCGGCGCGGGCGATGGCGGCAAGCAGCGTCGGCGGCGGGCCCTCGGTGGTGAGCTCGCCAGGGGCGGCGACCTCGCCGGCGACATAGACCCGCACAGGCGCGTAGGTTTTGATGCCGACGGTGAGGCGCGGGGCTTTCAGTTCCGCGCCATACACGGTGCGCAACGTGGCGGCGATGTCCTCCGGCGTGCGGCCGGCCGCTTGCACGGACACCGCAAGCTGCGTGGTGATGCGGCCGTCCGGGCGGACGGTGACGTCCTCATTCAGTTCCGGGGTGAAGAAGAGGCGGACCGCAAGTTCGTCGCCCACCTGGACGCGATATAATGCGTTGGCGCTAGCGACCGGCAGCAACGGCGCTTCCGGCGGGGCGGGTCCGTGGCAGGCGGCTAGGACCAGTAAGATCGGGACGTAGCGCACGTATAGGTTGTGCCAGAGATGGCATATGCGCGCAACAGCAAGAGAGTCGTTCTTTTTTGAAAAAAAGAACCAAAAAACTTTTGCTCTTTAAGGAGTTTTTACTGGGGCGCAGTTGGTGCGGCCGGAGGCTACGCAATCCTGTATGCCGGCGGCGCTGCCCAGGACGTGGGACAGATAAAGGCCACCCAGGATCAACACGGCTACGACCAGCAGCGCGACCAGGGCGCCACGGTTGGAAGAGGGTTCGTCGTCAGGCGCTTCGTCCATGCGGGGCCTGCTTAGCGCAGGCCCCTCGCTTCACGCCAGATGGGCGTTACGCAAGATCAGCGGTGGCCACCGCCGCCGCCGTGGGCGACACCGCCGCCGCCATGCGCGACGCCGCCGCCGTGGAAGCTGCCCCAACTGCCGCCGCGGTAGCCGCCCCAGCCGCCATGGCCGTAATAGCCGCCGCGACCGTAATAGCCGCGATAGCCGTAGCCACCATAGCCCCAGCCCCAACCGCCGACGAGCACGCCGCTGCCGACATAAGCCGGGTAGCCATAGGCGCCGTAATAGCCGGCGTAATAGCCGGAGGCGGGGTAATAGCCAGGGTAGTAGCAGCCGCCCAGCAGCGTAGTGGCGAGCAGGGCCGCCGGCAGAAGGGAACGACGCAAATTACGCTTGCTCATGATCTCTCTCGTTGTCCGCGGCCGCGGCGCGATGCGCCCGTCCGGCCTCATCCCCTACATGTGCGCTTTTGCAGCGCAAGTCAGCGGCTTCTTCAACCACGTCACACTATGTCACGCCCCGCAACTATCTGCCGCGCACGCCGGCGCGAAAAATTTTTCGAATTTCTTTTTTTCAAAGACAGGGCCCGCGCTCGTTTTGCGCTTATCTGTTGATTTGGACAGCCTCGCCGACTAGGCAGAAGGTATGAACGCCGTAGCAGCGCCTGGCCCCGATCTCGCCGGCGCGATCCAGAGATTGGCGCGTGGCAGCGTGCTCGTGGTGGGCGACACGATGCTTGACCGTTATGTGTTTGGCGTGGCGACACGGCTCAGTCCGGAAGCGCCGGTGCCGATCCTGTCGGTGCAGCGCGAGCTGGTGCTGCCGGGGGCCGCGGGCAATGTGGTGCGCAATCTGACCGCGCTGGGGGCGGCGGCCGCACTGGTGTCGGTGGTGGGCGACGACCAGGCGGGGTCGGATCTGACGGGATTGATCGGCGGGCAATTGAACGTGGAGCCGTGGCTGCTGGTGGAAGGCAGCCGGTGCACGACCGTGAAAAGCCGGTTCGTGGCGGAGGGGCAGCAATTGCTGCGCGCCGACCAGGAGGTGACCAGCCCGATCGAGGCGAAATTGGCCGGGCGGATGTTGCGCATCGCGGCGGACGCGCTGGCGGCGACCAGCGTGACGGTGATGTCCGACTACGGCAAGGGCGTGCTGGCGGGCGATATTCCGGCGCGGTTGCTGGCGGCGGCACGGGATGCGGGGCGTCCGGTGATCGTTGATACCGGCGGCACGGACCTGGAGCGGTTCGCCGGCGCCGATGTGGCGGTGCTGAAGGTGCGGGCGCTGGCGGCGGCGACCAGCATGAGCGTTGCCACTGAGGCGCAGGTGGAAGCGGCGGCTGCGTGGCTGCGCACCGCGCACGGGTTTGGCGCGGTGGTGGTGAACCGGCGCGCCGAGGGATTTTGCGTGGTGACCGCCGACGGCCGGTATCGGGTGCCGCCGGGGCCGGGCGAGCCGTTCAATTTCACCGGCGCCGGCGATACGGCGGTGGCGGCGATTGCGGCATCGTTGGCGGTTGGGATCACGCTGGTGGAAGCGGTGCGGATCGCGGCGCTGGCCGTGTCCGTGTGCGCGAGCCAGACGGGCATGCCGGTGGCGACGGCGGCGGAGTTGCTGGCGGTGCTGACGCCGCAGGGCCAGGTGCGGCGCAAGATCATGCCGCCGGTGGCGGCGGCGGCGCAGATTGCGCATTGGCGGCGGGCCGGGCTGCGGACGGGGCTGCTGAGCGCCGAGCGGCCGCCGGAGGCGCTGGCGCCGCTGCGCGCGCATTGTGACCGGCTGGTGCTCGCCATGGAGAATCCGGATGAGGCGGCGTTGGCTTTGGCGGCGTCGCTGCCAGGGGTTGATCTTGTGTGCCCGTTCGAGGCGGGCCTGCGGCGGGATGCGCTGACCGCGCTCAGGCCGGATATTTTGCTGGAGCCGGAGGCGGGGGAGGCGCTGACCGCGTTGGTCGAGGGGTGGGGCGGGGTAGTGTTGGAGGTGTAAGAAGGACGTCTTCTTTTTTGAAAAAAAGAAGCAAAAAACCTTTGTCTGTTTGGTCTCGCGCAAGCTTGGTCAGATACGTTTCACGGTAGTACAGCCTGAGGGCAAAAGTTTTTTGGTTCTTTTTTTCAAAAAAGAACACGTCCTTTCTTACGTCCTTAACCGCCGCGCCGCCGCTGGGGCGCCGCCGGTCTCTGCGAGGAACACGCGGTCCCTGCCCGCTTGCTTGGCGCCGTACAGGGCGTGATCGGCGGCGGCGGACAGGTCGCGCGGCTTGCCGCCAGGCTGCGGCGTGATGCTGGCGGCACCAAGGCTGATGCTCAGCACGCCGTCCGTGCTGATGCCGAAATGCGGCAATTCCAGCGCGGTCACGGCCAGGCGGAGCCGCTCGGCAATGTCGCCGCAGGTGCGCAGCGCAATGCCGGGCAGGATGATCGCGAACGCCGCACCGCCGATGCGGGCGACCAGATCGGTGGTGCCGCGCATCTGTTCGCGCAGGCAGGTCGCGACGGTTTGCAGGCAGACGTCGCCCGCGGGCATGCCGTAGAAATCGTTGTAGAGTTTGAAACGGTCGATATCGACGATGATCAGGCCGAGCGGCGCGCCTTCGGCCTGCGCGCGGCGCCAGGCGGCGTCGAGCCAGGTGTCGCAGGCGAGCCGGTCGGCCAGACCGGTCAGGCTGTCGCGCTGTGCCGGCGGCAAATACGGTGTCGTTTCGGTCGGCGCAGCAGGCTGGCGCAGCCGCGCCGCCAGCGTCAGCGCATAGACGCGGCGCGTTTCGGCTTCCAGGCGCCAATTGCCGAACAGCGTGCAAAGTCCGGCAAGCGCGGTCAGCAGCGTGAGCGCGACGCTCGTGACGCCGTCCTGCGCGGGCAGCGACGGCACTATCAGAGCGAACAGGACCGTTGTCGCAACGGCAACCGGCACTGCGAGGTGAAACGAGATTCGGGCCGGGATCAGCACGAGCAGCAGTGCGGTGAGCGTCGTTGCGAGATAGAGTGTCGCATTGCCGTGCAGGCTGGCAATGAGGATCACGGCGAGGCAGGCCTGGGCGACGATGGCGCAGAGCCCGAGCAGCGCTTCCTGCAAGACGCGGTGGCCGCAGGTGCAGAGCATCAGATACGAGAGCGCGCAGATCGGCAGCGCCGTTTGCAGCCAGACCTGGCGCACGAGCCGATGCGCGTCCGGCAGCGTTCGCCACAGGAACGCTGCGAGCAGAATAGCGCCGAGGCAAAACGCGAGCAACGCGAGCCGCGACGCGCGCTCGCTGATGGCGGTTGTTTCGATCCGGTAGCGACGCTCGAGAGGTGCCGGGAAACCCATATCGAGCCGCGCCGGCGCGGCGAGCCAGGCTTCGATGAGCGGTTGCAAGGCTGGATCGGTCACGTGCGCAGTGTGACCGGAATTCACTGCCAAATCGTGTGCGTTGTTCCAAGTCGGGTTTTGCGCATCAACAAAGACGCGGTTGGCGCTGGGCGCGCGCGCAGCGCGACCGCTTCATTCCAGGCCGGCTGAAAATGCTCTAGTCGGCCGCGGACTGACAATGAACGGCACGATCCGAATACCGGTCGATCTCACCCGGTTTCGCGCGCGGCCGGTTCGACCTCCTCGTTGGCAGCGGGCGGGGGGGGCGCAGTCAGACGCGTCGCCGCGGGGTCGGCGAGGCAGACGCGGTTGCGGCCGCCTTCCTTGGCGAGATAGAGCGCCGCGTCGGCGGCGGCGCAAAGTTCCTGCACCGTGACGGCGGCCTCGGCATAGAGGCTGGCGCAGCCGCAGGAGATGGTGACCACGGCGCCGCGGCCGTGGCCGAGATGCGGCACCGCCATGCTGGCCACCGCCTCCCGCAGCCGGGCGGCGACGGCGACGCAAGCCTGCGCGGTGCTGCCGGGCAGAATGGCCGCAAATTCCTCGCCGCCGACCCGCGCCACCAGGTCCGTCGTGTCGCGCAACTGCTCGCGCAGGCAGGCGGCGACGCGGGCCAGGCACAGATCGCCGGCGGGGTGGCCATAGAAATCATTGTATTTTTTGAAATGATCGACATCGACCATGATCAGGCCGATGCGCTCGGCGGCCCCGCCGGCACGCCCCCAGCTTGCTTGCAGCCATGCGTCGTAGCCGCGGCGGTTGGCCAGGCCGGTCAGCGGATCGCGCCTCGCCAGCGCGTCCAGCTCCCGGTTTTCCTGGGAGAGCACCTGGCGGCGCAGGCGTTCGCGCAACGTGAGCACGTAGGTGTGGCGCTGCTCGCTGTTGATGCGCCAGTTGGCGACCAGCATGTAGAACGCGCAGGCGATGCCGATCAGATCGACCAGCGCGCGCTGGTCGGCGGAGATTTTCGAGTACGCGACGCCGGTGACGAACAGCGCGGTGACGACACAGGCGACCAGTGCCGCGGCGGCGAAGCGCAACTGGATCGTGACGGTGGCGTACAGCATCAGCAGGATCATGCCGACCAGGTAGAGGTCGGTGAGGGCTTTGCCGCTGACGATGAACAGGTAGGTGATGACGGCGGGCGTCACGATGCTGGGGAGCGCCAGCAGGGATTCGCGCAGGACCGGGTGCGGGTCGAGCAGGACCCATGCGGCGGCGAGCAGGATCACCGGAATGGTGACGCCGAGATAGAGAAACCGGACGGTGCCGAGCGCGGCGGGGTCGGCCACGCTGGCGAGCGCCGGATAGAAGGCGAGCGCCACCACGGCGCCGACCAGGCCGATGATGCCGGCCGACCGGCTGCGGGCGCGGCGCGTATCCAGCTCGAAGGTGGCGCGCAATGTCGGCGGCAGGGACGGGGTGAGCCAGCCGCCGCGGGCGGCGAGCCACGCGTCCGCTGCCTGCGCTGTCGGTATATCCGAGGCTATGTCCGCCACGTCACCCCACACCCCGCGCGCCGGTGCCCATTTGCCGGCGATGCCGGCGTCAGCCGGCCCGCCCGGCGCGGGGCGGGTGCCGACAACATGATGCGGCCGATGGTCAAAATCAGGTCACTATTCGTGGAATGCGGCCCACCACGCACGCTCTATAGCACGTTTGTGGCGCGGTGTGTGCACAACCGAACATTCTGCGTGACCATACATGTTCCACCCGCGGTATCGGCATGTTTGCCGCGAGGCTGACGCGGTTGCGCCCGGGCCTGGCGCGGCAATGCGGACAGGTGCGACGTGTGCACCGCCCGGTTACGCGACCGTAGCGTGTAGACGTCATGAAAGGGTAAATTAGCCGGGTGGCATCCCCCCCCTCACCCCACCCCTCTCCCCCCGAAAGCGGGTGGAGAGAGCGTGATGCGGCGGCTGTTGAGGGCGCAGGAGAAAAGGTTTTTGGTTCTTTTTTTAAAAAAAGAACATTCTTCCTTGTCTTACGCCAGCCGCGCCAATGCGGCACGCAACCGGGCGGCTTCGGCGCGGGCGGCGTCTTCGCGGGCGCGGTTTTCGGCGACGATTTCGGCGGGCGCGCGGGCAATGAAGTCGGCGTTTTCGAGTTTGCGGGCCACCTTGGCGGCGTCGTCCTCGGCGCGGGCGGCTTCTTTCGTCAGGCGGGTGCGTTCGGCGGCGACGTCGATCAGGCCGGTGAGCGGCAGCAGGAGTGTCGCCTCGCCGAGGATCAGCACCGCGGTTTCGGCGGGTGTGGCGGCCGGCGCGGGGGCGATTGCGGAGATGCGGGCCATGCGGGTGGCGGCGTCGGACCAGCGGGCGGCGCGGGCGAGGGTTTCCGGCGACGCGTCGCGCAGCCAGACCGGGCCGGGGACCGAGGGGGGCACGTTCATTTCGGAGCGCACGGTGCGGATGGCGGTGATGAAGGCGCGCACCCAGTCCAGTTCGGCGCGGGCGGCGGGCGCGTCGGTGATCTGCCATTGGGTGGGCCACGCTTCGCGGGCGAGGCTGCGGGCCGGGCCGTAACCGAAGCCGTCCCACACCGCTTCGGTGGCGAACGGAATGGCCGGGTGAAGCACGCGCAGGACAACGCCGAGCACGAAGGCGGCGGTATTGCGGACCTCGGTGGCTGCTTCTGCGTCGGTGCCGAGCAGGACGGGTTTGGCGAGTTCGAGGAACCAGTCGCAGAACAGGTTCCAGGTGAAGCGGGTGGCCGCGGCAGCGTAATCGTCGAAACGATAGGCCTCGAGCGCGTCGTTGGCCTCGGCGACCGCGGCGCCGGCTTCGGCGAGGATCCAGCGGCAGAGCGGGGATGTTGCGTGTTCGGGACGGAATTGCGGGGCGGGGGCGACGCCGTTCATTTCGCAGAAGCGGGCCGCATTCCACAATTTGGTGACGAAGGCACGGCCCTCGGCGATTTTCGGCGGCCCGAGCTTGATGTCGCGGCCCGGGCCGGTGAGCGTGCAGACGGCGAAACGCAGCGCGTCGGCACCGTATTGATCGATCATGGCGAGCGGATCGATGACGTTGCCTTTTGATTTCGACATTTTCTGGCCGCGCTCGTCGCGCACCAGGCCGTGGATGCAGACGGTGCGGAACGGCACGTCACCCATGAAATGCAGGCCCATCATCATCATGCGGGCGACCCAGAAGAAGATGATGTCGAAGCCGGTGACCAGCACGTCGGTGGGGTAATAGCGCGCGAGGTCGGCCGTTCTTGCCGGCCAGCCGAGGGTGGAGAAGGGCCACAGGCCGGAGCTGAACCAGGTATCGAGCACGTCCTCGTCCTGGGTGAGAGCCACCGGGGCGCCGAATTTTTCGTGGGCAAGGGCGGCGGCGGCGGCTTCATCGCGGGCGACGAAAACGGTGCCGTCGGGCGCATACCACGCGGGGATGCGGTGGCCCCACCAGAGCTGGCGGCTGATGCACCAGGGCTTGATGTCGCGCATCCAGGCGAAGAAGGTGTTTTCCCATTGTTTGGGAACGAATTGCACGCGGCCCTGCTCGACCGCTTCGATGGCGGGCTGGGCCAGCATCTCGGCGTTGCAATACCATTGCACGGTCAGCAGCGGCTCGATGGCGGCGTCGCTGCGGTCGCCGTGCGGGACGGCGTGGGTGTGGGGCTCGATCTTTTCGAGCAAGCCGAGCGTTTCCAGTTCGGCGACGATGGCGGCGCGGGCGGCCGCCCTGCCCTGCCCTGAAAGGCCGCGCACGAACGATATGCTGGCAATGCCCTCGATGTCGGTGAGGTCCGTTTCGATTTCGGCGAGCGTGATGTTGGCGGCGCGATCGAGGACGCTCGGCATCGGCAGATTATGGCGGCGGCCGACTTCGAAATCGTTGAAGTCGTGCGCGGGGGTGATTTTCACGGCACCCGTGCCTTTTTCGGGGTCGGCATAGGTATCGGCGACCACCGGGATGCGGCGGCCGGTGAGCGGCAGTATGACCGTGCGGCCGATCAGGGCAGCGAGCGTGGGGTGTTCGGGGTGGATCGCGACCGCGGTGTCGCCGAGCATCGTTTCAGGACGCGTGGTGGCGACCGTGAGCGTGCCGCCGCCTTCGAGCGGATAGGCGATATACCAGAGATGGCCGCGAATTTCGCGGCTTTCGACCTCGAGGTCGGAAATGGCGGACTGGAATTTCGGGTCCCAATTGACCAGGCGGCGGTCGCGGTAGATCAGGCCTTGTCCGTAGAGGGTGACGAACACCTCGCGCACCGCTGCGGACAGGCCGTCATCCATGGTGAAACGTTCGCGCGGCCAGTCGAGGCTGGCGCCGAGGCGGCGCAATTGCGTGGTGATGGTGCCGCCGGATTGCGCTTTCCATTGCCATACACGGGCGAGGAAATCGTCGCGGCCGAGCGCCTGGCGCGTGGTGCCCTCGGCGCCGAGCATGCGCTCGACAACCATCTGGGTGGCGATGCCGGCATGGTCGGCGCCGGGCTGCCACAGCGCGTCGCGGCCCTGCATGCGGCGCCAGCGGACCAGCGTGTCCTGCAGCGTCATGGTCAGCGCGTGGCCCATATGCAGGCTGCCGGTGACGTTCGGCGGCGGGATCATGATGGTGTAGGGCTGGGCGTTCGCGCGGGCGCCGCCGGCGGCGAAGGCGCCGTCGGATTCCCAGCCTTCGTAGAGGGGTTGCTCTACGGCTTTGTGGTCGAAGGTTTTATCGAGCACGCGCGACGCTCCGGAGTGGGGGCGCGGCGTATCACGCAATCAAAAAAGGAAAAAGCAGGCCTTACTTTTTCGGTGGCGCGAACGCGGTGGGCTGAAGCCCACCCTGCGGCCCTCTCCCGGTAAGGGGAGAGGGCCTGACAGGCGCCTTATTTTATTGGATCGTGACAGTGCTTACAGGACTTCGCGGGCGACGACACGCTCGATTTCGACGCGCACCAGGCGCTCGACGATCGACGGGAGATGGGCGTCGAGCCAATCTTTCAGCATCGGGCGCACTTCGTCGCGCACGATTTCTTCGAGCGAAATGGCGGTGGCCTTGTAGATCTGGGCCTGGCGCTCGGACAGCGCCTTCTTCAACGCGCCCACCGACTGCGACGCGGCGGACACAGTCTCGGTGGAGGCAATCGGGTTGGGATCGGCTTCGGCGGTGGAGACGTTTTCTGTGACCATCATGTCGGGTTCCAATATAAAGACGTCGTCGGGTTTTACCGACTCCGGGGTGGCGACGGAAGCTTTTTGTTGCTCAACCTCTGCGTGTGGTTGCGGAATTATCACAGTTTCAGCCGGAGCTTGTTCCGGCGCCGGCGCTACCGCTTCGGCGACCGGGGCGGGGGCTGGTTGTGCAACCTCGGCGGGCGGCGGCGCGGTGACCGTATCGCCTTCGCCTTCATTCAGAATACGCCTGATGGAGGCAAGGATGTCCTCCATCGACGGGTCCGCTTCGGCCGCCGCGGGCGGCGGCGGTGCGGCAGGTTTGGGCGGCTGCGCGCCGCGCCTCGAAAATACGCCGCTCATCTGTCAGCGACCCGGTTGCTCGGTGGCATGATCACCAGTTCCCCACAGGCGGTTCTTCACCGCGTTGTAATACGCTGTTTCGTCATAGAGAGGTACTGAAAGGCCAAGGTCTCGCGCCGTGAGACGACCGATGGCCGCAGCGACCCCGTAACTTGCAGTGACCACACTTGTCACATTTTGCACAAGAGTTGTCTCTGCTGACAACAAATTTTGTTGCTGGATGAGGACTTCCTGCGTCGTTGCACTACCAACCAGCGCTTGCCGCTCGGTGCCCTCTACCGCGATTTGCGCGCTACGGACGGCAATTCTGGAACTTGCGGTTGCAGCCTGCGCGGCGACAAGCGTGTCCCACGCCTGGACGGCGTTTTCCTTTGCGGTGCGGCGCGCCTGCTCGGTCTGGCGCACGGCCTGCTGGTAGGATTGGCGCGCCTGGCGGATGGCGGCGTATTCAGCGCCGCCCTGGTAGATGGGCAGGCTGAGGTTGATCGTGGCCTGGCCGCCATAGACGGTCTGGCCGGCAAATGAACTCCCATCGCTGCGGCTGCCGAGGACCTGCAGGTAGATTTGCGGCCCGAGGGCGGCAAATTGGACGTCGATCGTGTCCTTCGCGGCAGCCTCGGTGAACAGGGCGGAGATCACGTTCGGGTTGTCGGTGCCGGCGATGTCGGACGCGGCCTTTTCGCTGCTGACCGGCAGACGCAGCGGTTGCGGGTCGATCAGGTCCTTCGGCGGGTAGACGCCAACCTCGTCGTAGAACGTGGCGGCGGCGGTTTGCAGGGTGCCTTCGGCGGTCTGGCGGGCGGCGATCGCCTGGGCGAGGGCAGCTTCGGACTGGGCGACGTCGGTGCGGGTGAGCTCGCCGACGCGGAAGCGGTCATCGACGGCACGCAATTCGTCGCCGAGCACCTTCTCGTTCTGCTGGTCGAGGGCAAGCAATTGCGCGTCCTCGACGTAAGTGACGTAGGCGTTGATGGTCGCTTGCAGCACCTGCTCCTCGACCGCGATCAGGTTGGCGCGTTCGGCGTAGACCTGGTTGGTGGCCTGGTGCGTGCTCGCCTGGGTCTTGCCGCCGCGATAGAGATATTGCGTGACCGTCGCCTGCTGGGTGTTGAGGATGCGGTTTTCCTTGACCGACTCCGTGTAGTTCGAAGCGCCGACGAAATCTTTGAAATTCTTGGTGTTGCCGTTGGTGTAGCAGGCCGCAGGCGGCGACAAGCTGCCGGCGCACGAGGTAAGCGAGTCGAACTTGCCGGCGAACGCGCCGAAGGATCCGCCTACGCTAATCTGAGGACGCCAGCCGGCCAAGGCGGCGGGGACGTTTTCGTCGGTGGCGCGCTGCTTGGCGCGTTCGGCGGTGAGCGTCGGGTTGGTTTCGTAGGCGATGCCGAGCGTCTCGATGAGCGTGTGCGGCACCAGGTCGGGCTGCGAGCTGGGCAGCGTGTCGGCGGGATAGGGGCCGACCGGGTTGGGCACGGGCGGGGCGGCGAGCGCCGGGGCGGTGGTCAGGAACAGGCTGGCGAGAAGAACGCGCGGTCGGCGCATGAAGCGTACTCCGTATGGGGTCCGGTCCTGTGAACCGTGACCGGCTCACCCGGCTGTGTGGCATAGGGTCGGCGCGAGGCCAACGGTCTCGCGCGGTTAGGCCCCCTCACCCCCGGAAGACGGGGGAGACGGCATTGTTGCCGCGTGGCGCGAGTCGCCATGGGCCACGGATGCCAACTGACAAAAGTGTGCTGCTTCTTTTTTTCAAAAAAGAAGTCTTACTTTTCTAAAACGCGAACGTTTTTGCTGGCACCAAAGAGGGCAGCAATTTCGCCGCGGCGTCAAACGCCGGGCGGACCGCGAGGCCGCCGGCGCTGGGTTCGGCGAGCGCTGCGAAGCTGCCGCGGCCGGGTGGCGCGATGATCGCGACCAGGCGGCCGGTGGCGGCGACCTGGCGCGCGATGCGCTCCGGAATGGCGCGGACGGCGCCCTCGATCACCACCAGGTCGTACGGCGCGTGCGCGGCCCAGCCGTCGGCCAGCGGACCTTGCTGGAGCGTGACCTCCGGCGCGGTGACGGCGGTGCGCGCGAGGGCGAGCAGGGCCGGGTCCTCCTCTAGCGCGATGATGTGGGCGCCGCAGGCGGCGAGCACGCTGGCGCCGTAGCCGGAGGCGGCGCCGACCACCAGCGCGGTTTCGCCGGCGCGGGGGGCGGCGAGCTGGATCAGGCGCGCCAGCACCAGCGGCTTGAGCAGGAAGCGGCCGGGGGCGATTTCGAGATCGTCGTCGATATAGGCCATGTCGGCCAGCGCGGCGGGGACGAAGCTTTCGCGCGGCAGCGTGCGCATGGCGCCCAGCACACGCTCGTCGCGCACCTTGGTGGGGCGCAACTGGCCGTCCACCATCAGGCCGCGGGCACGGGCGTAATCGAGGGGTGGGCGGTGGGCGGTCATCGGCGGGCGGCTCCGGCACGTGGGCGTGATGTGTCATGGAGCGCCCTGGCGCGCCAGGGGAGAGGCAGGAAGGAAGTGTTCTTTTTTGAAAAAAAGAACCAAAAAACTTTTGCTCCGGCGCTTCTATCGGCGGGCGTGGCCGCCGGCGTGATTGCGTGTCTGGACCGGGGGGGCAAACGGACTTATATCGCGGCGGCGCCTGCCGGGGGTCCGGTGGCAGAGTGGTGATGCAGAGGACTGCAAATCCTCGAATGCCGGTTCGATTCCGGCCCGGACCTCCACTGGCCTAAAATCAGCGTGTGATTGCAACATGTTGCGCGCGTGGGGGGCCCCATTCCAGGGATGATGCCGGATCAGGCGGTCGATAGCGTCGCGCATATCGTGCAGGTGGCGCTGACGCCGGTGTTTCTGCTGTCCGGTATCGGCACGCTACTGAATGTGTTCAATACCCGGTTGAGCCGCGTGGTCGATCATTTCGAGCATGTGGCCGAGCTGCTGGCGGCGGAACATGATTTCGACAAGCAGGCGGCGCTCGCGCGGCATCTGGCACGCTTGCGCACGCGGCGGTTCGCGCTCGACAGCTCGGTGTTGCTGGCGAGCGCCGGGGCGGTCGCCACATGCGGCGCGGTGTGGGTGCTGTTCCTGGGCGGTGTGCGGGAGCAGGTGGTCGCCACCTGGCTGTATGTGCTGTTCGGCGTGGCGCTGGGGTGCAGCATTTGCGCGCTGGTCGCGTTCCTGGCCGACAACGTCATGGCGTGGCACGGGCTGCGCCGGGAGGGCGCGCTGCCCCCATCCGGGCTCAATTCCCGGTCCGGGCCAATGTCGGGGCCAAGCTAAGCCGGGGCCGGCGTCAACCGTGGTCGATCGGTGGACGCCGGATGGCAAGCGGCGTCATGCCAGGGCTTCGACGATGGCGGTCAGCGCGGTGCAGAAGGTCAGCACCATGGCGCAGGCGGTCAGGATGGCGACGACTTTCGTTTCGGGGGCCTCGAGATCGGCGCTTTCGGCGCTGTCTTCGTCGGTCTGGGCGAACAGCGACGCCGGCACGACGGCACTGCAGGGGCCACCGAAAGCCGTGTCGAAAGCGGTTTCGTTCGCATGATTGATATACATGGCTGAGATCCTGTCCGATCGCTCCGGCGGGCCATCCCGTCAGGCGCCACGGATCAATGCGCCGGGTGCGGCGGGGCAGTTGTGATCCAGTTCATAGGTGCAAGCGGATTTTTATTGCCTGCCTGGCGTGTGCGGGCCCGGCGGCTGCACGCGCCGGTTGCCGGATTTGCAAGATTGATGACCGGCACACGGAATGTTTATTTTTAGGCGCGTCCGTCATGGTTGCAACTGTACGGACGCACTGCGACTTGTTTCGACGCCACGGACCGGCACGCGTGTTCACCAGTCGTCGGAAAAGGACGGTTTTTGACGACCATGTTCAAGCTGCTGACAGATCGGCGCGGGGTGACATCGCTGGAATATGCGCTGCTCGCGGCGACGCTCGCGCTCGCGGTGGTGTCGGCGCTGTGGGTGCCGGCGACCCATATGGCGACGCTGATGAGCCATATCCTGACGGCGCCGGGTTCCGGGATGCATGGGGGATAGTGGCTTCGGTTAGTAGCGCCAACTGGTGAGGTCGGCGCCCGGCGGGGCGGTTTTGCTGATCCGGTCCAGGATCTTTGGCAGGTAGAAAAAATCATAATGCAGGCGGGAATAGGCGTTCGGCAGATGCGGATCGCCGTTCCAGCAATGCTCGGCGCGGTCGCCGTAGGCCACCTCGCCGGCGTAGGGCGGGTTGCGGAGGCCCTCCAGCATGTCCTGGGCCAGGTAGACGGCGTCGTTCAGGTAGAACGTGTCGGCGCTGCCGACATAGAGATGGATTTTGCCGGTGAGGTCGGGGCCGAGTTTGTCCCAGTCGCGCTGGATGATGTGGGTCAGGTCGTAATGGTCGCGCCAGTAGGCGGCGACGTGGTGATCGATGGCGCCGGTGCGCTTGTCGAAGATCGGGGCCGGGTAGCCGTCCGTGCCCGCGGGGCTGTAGACGGCTTGCCAGATATCGTTCTGGCCGCCGGAGCGGCCGCGGTCGCCGAGCGCCAATTCCATGTAGTTGCCGTCGCGCTGGGTGGCGAAGATTTCGCCGAGATAATTGCGGATCAGCGGGCGTTCGACCGTGGTGGCGGCACCCTGCAGCGTATAGGCGTTGCTGTCCTGATACAGGTTTACCACGGTGAAGGCGCGGAAATCGATCGGGTCGGGGCAGGCGACGAACGCGCCGTTATATGATTTCGGGTAGAAAACCTGCGTGGCCAGCGCCTCCCACCCGCCGGTGGAGCCGCCATAGGTGAAGCGGGCCCAGCCTTGCGCCAGGCCGCGGAAGCGCTGCTCGATATAGGGGATCAGTTCGTTGTTGATGGCGTCGCCGTAGGGGCCGAGATTGGCGGAATTCACTGCGTAGCTGTCGTCGTAATACGGGTTGGCGTGTTCTATTTCGATGACGAGATAGCGCGGAAAATGCGGGGAAATCCATTTCTGGTAGAAATCATAGGCTTCCTTCTGGACGATGCGGTTATAGGCGGGCAGGTGGAAACGGTCGGAATATTCCGGTTTGAGGTTCGGGTCGGGCGGCGCGGTACGGAATTCCGAGATATCGTCCGGGAAGTGGCCGTGGAAGACCATGAGCGGATAATGTGCTTCGGGGTGGGTGGCGAAGCCGGCGGGGAGCAGGATGTGGGCGCCGAGATACATGGGGCGGCCCCAGAATTTGCTGAGCAGGTCGCTTTTGATCGTGATGTGCTTGATGAAGTCGGTGTCGGTTTTCGGGGCGATGGGGGGGATTTCCTGGTCGAGCAGGATGGCGGTGCGCTTCTGGGAGTCGAGGTGGATACGGAACGGTTTGTTGAACAGGTTGCCGGGTTTGAGCGCCCAGTTCTGGCCTTCGCCGTGGTCGGGCGGCAGGCTGAGCACGGCGCCGTCGGCGCGGTGGAAGGTATCGTAACGGTTGAGCACGGCCTGGACCAGGTAGTCGCCCGGTTTGAGCGCGGCGAGGCTGCGGGCGGGCCAGCCGAAGGCGTGCGAGTCGATGATGGCCGGTTGGCCGGGTTTGAGGCCGGTGACGTTGATGCCGAAGATGAAAGGGGACTTGAGCGGTTCGTCCGGGTCGGCCTGGGTGCGGGGTTCGGCGGTGAGGTTGGTGCCGAGCAGCAGGATCAGGCGGCCGTCGAGCGGGGCGGCGCTGCGGGCGGCGGGGAATGCGATGGCGAAGGAGGGCGCGGCCGACGCGGGAGCGGTGCAGAGCAGCGCGAGGATGAAGAACGTTCGTACCATTGAAGATGCCCCGCCGCGTGACCGCGGGTGATTGTCGCGGGTTGCGGCGGGCAAACAAGGCGCAAGAGCAAAAGTTTTTTGCTTCTTTTTTTCAAAAAATAAGTCGTTCTTCCTGCTGGCTTGGGTCCTATGGCGGCTCAGTCATGTGGGCGCGAACGTTTTGGGGGTGGCGGTCGGTCCAGGCTTGCAGGGCTTGTTCGAGCGGGGCGTCGGGTTCGCCGACGACCAGGTGCAGCGTGACGTAAAGCACGCCGGCGGGGCGGCCGGCATGGGCGGGAACGCCGCGGCCTTTCAGGCGCAGGCGCCGGCCGTGGTCGGAATGGCGCGGAATGGTGAGGCTGACCGGGCCGGTGAGGGTCGGCACGGTGACTTTGGCGCCGAGCACGGCTTCGGCGATGGTGACGGGCAGGTCGAGATGGATGTCGTCACCTTCGCGGCGGAAGACGCCGTGCGGTTCGACGCTGACCTCGATCAGCAGGTCGCCGGGCGGGCCGCCGTTCCAGCCGGTGTCGCCCTGGCCGCGCAGACGGAGCGTCTGCCCGTCTTCGAGGCCGACGGGAATAGTGACGTCGAGCGCGCGGCCGTCGGGCAGCGTGATGCGGCGGCTGGCGCCGCGTGCGGCTTCGAGGAACGGGACGCTGAGGCGGGCCTGGATATGCTGGCCCTGGATCGGGCGGGCGGTGCCAGCATGGCCCATGCCGGCACCGGGTCCTGCCCCTGCACCCGCGCCGGCCCTGGCGCGGCCGAACAGGTCGGCGAACATGTCGGCGAAATCTTCGTGGCCGGGGCCGCCATTGGCGGCGCGGGCGCCTTCGCGTGCATCGGCATATTGGCGATAAAATGCGCGCTCGGAAGGTTTGCCTTCGGCGTCGATCTCGCCGCGATCGAAACCGGCGCGGCGCTCGGGATCGGACAGCAGATCGTGCGCGGTGGCGGCGGCCTTGAATTTTGCCTCGGCGGCGGCGTTGCCGGGGTTCAGGTCGGGGTGGTGCTTTTTGGCCAGCTTGCGGAAGGCGAGCTTGATGTCGTCCTGCGAGGCGGTGCGGGGCACGCCGAGGATTTGGTAGGGGTCTTGCGGCATGGCAGCGATATGGGGGTTGGAAGTAAGGAAGACTTCTTTTTTGAAAAAAAGAAGCAAAAAACTTTTGCCAGTTGGCACACACGGCCCATGTCGACATAGGCCACGTATGCCAAGGAGCAAAAGTTTTTTGCTTCTTTTTTCAAAAAAGAAGTCTTTCTGCCTTCTTCTTAATTTGCCCGTCAGGCACGGCTGGCCCAGAAGTCCCGCGTCTGCACTGTTTTGGGAACGCTCAATGACTCTCACTCGCTCGACGTTGGCTGTGGCGCTGCTCCTGGCTGGCACCTTCGTGGCGCGCGGTGCGGACGGCCCGCCGGCGAAGGACAAGCCGGCGACGGCGGACGGTGCGCCGGCGGATGGCGATTATTTCAAGCCGGAAGAGGTCGGGTCGGACGGCAGCGTGACGGTGGGCGCGCAGAAGATCGATTACCATGCGGTGGTGGGCACGCTGGTGGTGCATCCGCGGGATTTCGACGACGCGCCGCAGAAGCCGGCGGGCGACGACAAGGGCGGCCAGCCGGACGGCGACAAAAACCCGACCGCCGAGGCGGCGATGTCATATGTCGCCTATTTCAAAACCGGCGCGCCGGCTTCGGGGCGGCCGGTGATGTTCCTGTATAATGGCGGGCCGGGGTCCTCGACCGTATGGCTGCATATGGGCGCGTTCGGGCCGCGGCGGGTGGTGACGCTGGATGACAGCCACGCGCCGGCGGCGCCATATCAACTGGTCAATAACGGCAGCAGCCTGCTGGACGTGACGGACCTGGTATTCATCGACGCGCCGGGCACCGGGTTCGGGCGGATTGCCGGGCCCGGCAAGGAGAAGGCGTTCTGGGGCGTGGATCAGGACGCGCATGCGTTCGGCGAGTTCATCACCGGCTTCCTGACCAAATATGGCCGCTGGAACAGCCCGAAATATCTGTTCGGCGAGAGCTACGGCACCACGCGCAGTGCCGTGCTGGCCAACATGCTGCAGACCGATTACGCGGTCGACCTGAACGGCGTGGTGCTGCTGAGCCAGATCCTCGATTTCGACAATGATGTGGACGGGCCGGAGGCCAATCCGGGCAACGACCTGCCCTATGTGCTGGCACTGCCGACCTATGCGGCGACGGCCTGGTACCACAAGAAGCTCGACCCGATGCCCGCGGATCTGCCGGCGTTCCTGAAGGAAGTGGAGAATTTCGCCAGCTACGACTACCTGCTGGGGCTGGAGCAGGGCGACCGGCTGCCGGATGCCGAGCGGGCGCGGCTGGAGCAGAAGCTGCACGCCTATACCGGGCTGCCGGTGGCATACCTGCACAAGGCCAATCTGCGGGTGAGCGGCGGCGAATTCGAGAAGAATTTGCAGGATTCGGCCGGGGTCACCACCGGGCGGCTCGATACGCGATTTTCCGGGCCGACGATGGATCCGTTGAGCAAGGAAGCGGATTACGATCCGCAATCGGCGGCGATCAGCTCGGCTTATGTCAGCGCGTTCAACGACTATGTGCGGCACGAGATGCATTATGCGGGCGAGCGGCCGTACAAGCCGGAGGCGGATGTGTTCCGCAGCTGGTCGTTCATGCACACGCCGCCGGGCGCCGAGACGGCGTTTCCGGGCGCGGTGAACGTGATGCCGGATCTGGCGGCAGCGATGAAATATAATCCCAACCTGAAGGTGATGGTGAACGCGGGCTATTACGATCTGGCGACGCCGTATTTCGCGGCGTTGTATGAGGTGCGCCACCTGGCGGCACCGCGGGCACTGCTGGCGCAGAACATCACCTTCAAGACCTACGAATCCGGCCACATGGTTTACGCGCATGCGCCCGCATTGCAGGCCCTGCATGATAACGTAGCCGGTTTTGTCACGCAGACGGATAATGTGAAGAAGTAGCCAGGGCGCGGTGCGGCGCGCGCCTGGCGACAGCGCGCCGCTTCGCCCAGGACCGCTGCATCCAAGCGCCGTGCATGCAGGCGCATTGGTCCGATGGAGTCCCGCTGGCGCTGGAAGGAGGTCGGGGATGCGTGGGTTTCGGTCGCTTTGCCGCCTGCTGGGCTGCGTGGCGATCATAGCGATTGCGGCATCGCCGGGCGACGCGCGCCCGCGGCGTGACGGCCGGGTGGCGACCCCGGCGAGCGCGGGATTGCGGCTGTTGCAGGACATCCAGGCCGAGTACCGGCAGATGAAGGCGTCCGGCGCGTTCACGGGCGACACGGTGGGCAGCGACATCAGCTCGGTGGTGCAGGGTGATCTGAAGGCGGGGATCGAATTCGGCCGGGCCGAGGAGATATTGCGGCAGGCCGGGTTCACGGTGGGCAAGCGGCCGGGGTTGAGTGCCGAGGGCGGCGATGATCGTTACGATGTCTATGCGATTTCCGGCACGGTGATTCCAAACGAGCCGCGGGTGCAGGTGCGGATCGGTCTGCGGCCGGATTCGCCCGCGGATTATCAGCAAGTGGGGTCGGTGAGAGCCTGGATCATGGTGCTCTCGCCGCAGCCCGGATAAGACACGCGCCGATTCGAAATGGGCCGCGTACGCCAACGCGCAAAAGGTTTTTGCTTCTTTTTTTCAAAAAAGAAGCCTTTTCTTTTTGAAATATGGGGGAGAGAAAATGCCAACCGTTCAAACCGTCTTAGGCCCGCGCGACACGAGCGAATTGGGGCGCACGCTGATCCACGAGCATGTGCTGGTGGGCTATCCGGGCTGGTTCATGGATACCAGGATGCCGCCTTTCGTTCGGGACGAGGCGCTGGCGCGGGTGGTCGATGCATTTTCGCAACTGCACGCCTACGGGGTGAAGACGGTGGTGGATCCGTGCCCGATGGATCTGGGGCGGGATGTCGGGTTCGTGGCCGAGGTGTCGCAGCGCAGCGGCATCAATCTGATCTGCGCCACCGGCGTGTATATGGAGCAGCAGGGCATTCCGTTCACGCTGCGGCATCTGGAGACCGATGTGGTGGCCGAGATTTTCCAGAAGGAGATCGAGGACGGGATCGGGCAGTCGGGCATACGGCCGGGGATTATCAAGATTGCCACCGGCGACGGCGAGGTGTCGCCCTATGAGCGCAAGATGCTGACCGCGGCGTCACGCGCGGCGAAACGCACCGGCCTGGTTCTGTTATCGCACACCGAGAATTGCACATGCGGGCATGATCAGATCGATATCGTGACAGGCGAGGGTGTCGCGCCGCAGCGGCTGCTGGTGGGGCATAGTTGCGGGCGGGACGACCATGAGTATCAGGCCGCACTGGCGCGCCGCGGCGCCTATGTCGGGTTCGACCGGTTTGGCATCGAGATTTTCAATAGCGATGCGAACCGGACACGCAATGTCAAGCAGATGATCGACGCCGGATTGCGCGACCACGTGCTGCTGTCGCACGACACGGTGAATTGCTGGATGGGCGGCGTGCCGGGCTTCGGCGATCCGGCGGTGGTGGCGCAGGTGGTGCCGAACTGGAAGCTGACGCACCTGTTCGAGCGGATTTTTCCGGCGCTGCGCGAGATGGGGGTGAGCGACGCCGACCTTGAGCATATCATTACGGATAATCCGCGTCGGTATTTCGCGGGGACTTGATCGGTTCCGGCAACGACATGAGGCGACGCGGCGCGCAATGACGTCGGCAGTAAAGTGGGCACGCCGGGGGACAGGCCCCCGGCGTGGTCATGGTCAGACGATTTTCGGCGTGGGGAAGAACGAGAAGCCGTACGGGCCGGCGATGGTGTTGATCTGCTTTTCTTCCGGCAGGTTGTAGGGGCCCGTATAGCCGCTGCCGCCCGACAGGAACGGCTTGAGGACTCCAACCGCCTGGCCCACGGTGGTGAGCAGGCCGGATTCGAGGATCCGGCCGTTCGGCGGGTTGATGTTGCCGGCGACGCCGAGCAGCGCGCGATGTTCGGCTTCAACGCCCAGCACCTGCACCGCGAAGCCCAGCGCGTAGGTGTTCGCGGTCTTGATCTTGATGGAATAGGCGCCGGAGAAATCCAGCGCCGCGGTCAGGTAGGCGGCGATGAAATATTCCTCGAGCACCAAGGCGGTCGGGAAGAACACGTTTTCGTCGGAGAACATGCCGTCCGGGAAGTAGAACGACGTGGTCGCCGGCGTGGCGCCGAGTTTGCGCAGGTAGCGCAGATGCTCGTATTCCTGCGTGACCGCGGCCTGGAAGTAATTCTGGTTGGCCGGGCTGTTGACGTTCGGCAGCTTCGAATTGGCGGCCAGCGCGTGGTAGTAGAACGTGCTCGCAAGCGCCTCGGCGGTCGCTGCGATATCGATTACTTCCTGCAACGTATCGCTGCTCTTGTAGGTGGTGCCAGCGGCGGCCGCGGCCGCGATCGGCTGGAGCAGTTTGATGCCGGCGGCGCCAAGCGCGGTGGCGCCGGCTATTTTTGCCGTACGGTTGAAAAACCCGCGGCGGGATTCGCCCGCACGCATTCCCTCGCCTGCCTTGGCGACAAGTTCCTGCATCACCTCCGTGGTGGTGCGCAGCGAGTCGTCGACGTGATCCGTCATTGTAGCGTATCTCCCGGGCGTTACGTTGGCAGCAGGCCGGGCGCGCAGCCCCTTTGATCGAACCCAGCCAACCAGACTACGTCCGAGGGCGGCGATTGGATCAGGCGCCAAAGATAAACAAAAAGTCAGCCGCGCATTTTTGATTGGACGGCGCGATTTCACCCTGGTGGAGGCGAATTGTCCAAAAGCAAGCTAGGCGCGTTCATTTTGAGAGAAGTGTGGCGGGCCCGTCCCTCTCCCGCAATCGCGGGAGAGGGATTTTTGCACCGGTCAAAGTGCGGGCTGTTTGGCGTTACTTCAGAATTATTTCGACGCGGCGGTTCTGCGGCTCCCGCACCCCTTGCGCCGTCGGCACCAGCGGGTTGCTCTCGCCGTAGCCGTGGATGTCGATCTCGTTCTGCGCCACCCCGTCGCGGATCAGTTCCGCTTCCACCGTTTTGGCACGCCGCACCGACAGGCGATCATTGTAGGCGGCCGTGCCCGACAGGTCGGTGTAGCCGTTCACCTCGATCTTCGTCGTCTGGACGTGTGTGCTGGCCTGCGCCGCCTCGCTGACGATCGACCGCGCACGGTCGGTCAGGTCGGCGCGGTCCCAGTCGAAGAACACCAGGTAAGTGCGGGACTGCTCCACCGGCGGCGGCGGCGGCGCGGCGACCGGCGCGGGGGCCGCCGGCGGCGGGGCGGAAGGCTGCCACAGCGCATAGCGGAAGCCCACCAGCACGTTATGGCTGGCATCCTGCGACAGGCTGACATTGCCCTCGTTCAGGCCGTAGGGCTGGTAATGCCGGCCGGAGAAAGCCTGCTGATTCAATGCGCCAATATAACGATATTCCACCGTCATCGCCAGGCCCGGCAGATACGTGTCGAGCGGTATGGCGGCGCCGACAATGCCCTGCCACGCCACGCTGCCCGCGGTGCCGCCGACGCGATCCAGCGTGCCGTCGGCGTTGCTCGTGGTCAGCGGCGACAGGTGCGTCCATTCATAGCCGGCGCCGACGCCGACATAGGGTACGATGCCGGCGCTGTTGATGCCGTACGAATTCAGGTCGAAATCATACAGCACATTGCCGAAGCCGCCGTAGCTGTTGCGGTTGCCGGTGGTGGTGCCGCCGACCGGCGAGCCGGGCCGCGCATCGATGTTGTCGTAGGTCCAGAATCCTTCCACCTCGGCGCGCAGGCCGTTGCCGAAGCCCCAGCCGGCGCTGACCTCGCTGGTGGCGCCGTTCCCCCAGCGCAGGCGCGGATCGCCGCCGACGCCAGGGCCGCTCGGAATGCCGGATATCGCCGGGTCGGTATGCAGGTAGTTGTCCTGCAATTTGTCGTAGCCGCCGCCGAGGCTCACATACGGACCGGTCACGGTCTGCGCGGATGCGGCCACCGGAAGCGCCAGAATGGCGGCCAGCGCGGTGCCGGCGAGAAGGTGCTTGTGCATGATACGTCACGTCCTTTGATGCTGCGGCGCGGCCGTACGGGTCCGGTCGCGTCGTGACGCGGGCAACGTGGCGCCCCTGGCCCGGTTGCCCGCGCTGGCCGGGAACCCAGGGCAAATGTGGCCGAAATGCCGCATGCCGCCGGCGCCGGCGCCGGCCGCGCGAGCGGTGGCAAGGCGCGCCTGGACAGCGGAAGAATGTGTTAATTCAAAGAGTTAGTGGCCTAGCCGGCAGCCTTCCAGCATCCACCATTGATTGAGCCCGCGACGCCTGGTGTTCGCCCTGAGCGGCGCGCATACCGGGTCTGCCGCCCCGCCGCGTTTTGGCATGCGGTGCCACCAACACGTGAATGCGGCGAAATGCCCGCCTTCATGTGCCTGCACGCGCGGCACGCTGGCATGGCGCCACGCGTTTGCGCTACACTGCGATCGCCGGAGCCTTGTCCATGCGTTTACTTCTCGTTGCCAGCCTCTGCTGCGTTGCCGCCAGTTGCTCGTTTTCCGAGGATGGCGTGTCCAGCGGCAGCCCTTCGGCGATCCGCGATGCCTACCTGATCGCGCATGGCATGGCGGAGGGCTATCGCGACCAGGTGCATGCCGACCCGCAGGTGCTGGCGGAACTGGCGCGGCTGGATGCCGAGGCGGCCGCCGCG
>Ga0116226_10000279_pt1 | contig 42402 bp, 32 predicted proteins | sample S1TSphfallax_FD_89692 | JGI IMG/M metagenome (GOLD analysis project Ga0116226, IMG submission 89692) | Host-associated microbial communities from peat moss isolated from Minnesota, USA - S1T2_Fa - Sphagnum fallax MG | ecosystem: Host-associated > Plants > Peat moss > Unclassified | place: USA... | reverse complement strand
GGCCTTGGAATGCGCCAGCGCGACGGTCGACGTGACCAAGAATCAAACCACGGACCACGCCAAACTACAGGTGCCGGCGCTCAAAGCCGACCCTGCCAAGTATAGCGTGGTCATCATTTCCAACGATACGATGACGTCGCTGCTGAATGATGACCTACTCCGCCCCCTCGATGATTTGGTGGCCAAATATGGTCAGGGCCTGAAGAAAAAACAGCTGATTACGATAGACGGCAAGGTGATGGCCGTTGCGTTCATGGTCAACGCGCAGCACCTCTATTATCGCGAAGACATCTTGGCTCGGGCCGGAGTCGCACCGCCCCAGAGTTATGAGGAAATCCTCGAGGCGGCGCGCGTCATCCGCGACAAGGGAATCATGCGATACCCACTGGCCGCCACCGACCGTCCCGACTGGGATCTTGCCGAAGAATTCGTGAATATGTACATGGGCTATGGCGGAGAGTTCTTCGAGGGTGGCTCCGCGCGAGCCTCCATTGCCAACTACAAAGGCATCAAGGCGCTGGAAATGATGAAGTCACTGACCGCTTACATGCGACCCGACTATCTGACCTATAACATCGATGTCATCGCCAGCATGTGGGAGGCGAACGAAGTTGCCATCGCCAATCTTTGGGGATCGCGGGCCAATGCCATCCTCAGCGTTCGTGCGGGATCGGCGGGTCAGGCTACGCGATTGGACGCCGCCCCCACCGTCGGTGGGGGCACAATTCCAGCGACCACCCTTTGGTGGGATGCCTTTGCGATTGCCAAGCATACGGATGACAAAGACGCGATAGCCTCGTTCCAAACCATGGTGCACGCCATCTCGCCGGCGGTCGCAAACGCTCACCCCGGCGCAGCCGTTTGGCTGGCGAGCGAGTCGAACACGGGGCCGTCCAGTGCCGGCATATTGGCCGACATCGGCAGGGGCGCACGATCCTATCCCACGGCGCCCTATATGGGCTATCTGCACAATGCCCTAGGGTCCAATCTTGCCGCTTTCATGCAAGGACAAAAGAGCGCCGCCAAGACGCTCGAGGACTCCGTCGCCACCTACACCACGGCAGCCAGGGAGGCGGGTTACCTTCGGTAGGAGACGACACCGATGCCTCACAGGACCTTCATCGCGTTCATCATGCCGTCGCTCTGCACGATGCTCATCTTCATTGCGTTGCCGCTCGTGTCGCTCGCATACCAATCGCTGTTCATCGAGGCCGAAAAGCCCATCAGGGTCGTGCAAACGTGTGATCCGTTCGGCTGTCACTTGGAAAGCCGGGTCGACTCGCAAGCGCTGGCAAAGCTCCGCGCGCAGGAACCGGCGGGTCGATTCAATGGTCTGAAGACCTACACCAACCCTTCCCATCTTGCCTTTGCGGATGTCGCACGGATCTGGCGCCAGCCGACCGGCATCGCCTCAAAACTGAACCAACTCTTTGAATTGCCGCTGTATCGCGCCCTCGCTTTCACGCTCGGGTATACGTTGATCGTGACACCGCTCTCGATCTTCTTGGGCTTTGGCATTGCCGCGGCGACCAACACGCTGCCGGATGGATTGCGCGCGTCGATCACTTACGTCACGTTGTTGCCGATGATAGTGCCTTCCGTCTTGGGCGCGTTGGTGTTGTTTTGGATGATTGATTCACGCGGAGTCATCGGTTCTGCACTGGCTTATCTTCTCAACGAACCGGATCTATCGTTAAAAACCAGCCCTACTCTCACGTGGGTGACGTTGTTCGTCTATGGCATCTGGCAATCCGCACCCTATGCTTTCATCGTTTTGTTCGCCGGGCTCCAGTCGGTACCCAAGGACACGCTCGAGTCGGCCATGATCGACGGCGCGACCCGGTGGGCGCGTCTTCGGTATGTCGTGTTGCCGCATCTGCGACCGTTGATAAATTTTCTGGCCATCATCAGCCTCATGGACAATTTCCGCGTTTTCGAGGCCATCATTGGTTTCAATGCCGCTGCGAACGCCTCGTCGGTTTCGCTGTTGATATTCGAAGACTTGCGCAGCAGCGATTCGCCCCTGTATGGATCAGCGGCGGCGTCGTCCATGCTGACAATCCTGTGCATCGCGGTGTTGCTGCTCCCGTCGATGGTGAGTAATTGGAAGAATTTCAAGCTCAAGGCGGGAGCGTAACACCATGCCGTTGAACTTCCACAGAACACCCCGTGCGATCCTTTTCGCCGCCGCTGCATTCATGGTCGTGTGGTTGTTGATCGCTGGGTTTCCGTTCGTCTGGACTCTGTGGGGCAGCTTCAAAGTCGAAGGGGACTTCTTCAGCTACCAAGGATGGATCGATGCAGTGGCAGGTCGGAACACGTTGGCTCAGACGGGACACCTCGTTACCTTGGGGGCCTATCGTGGAGTCTGGATCGAAGAGCAATTTTGGAAAGCGGCGCTGCACACGTCGATCGTCACGATAGCGGTGGTCATGGTCTCCCTGTCGTTCGGCTCGCTGGGGGCATATGCCCTGGCGAGATCCGGGCATCGTTATGCCTATTGGATCTTGGTTGCAGCCCTGGTGTTTCGCGCAATTCCCGGGATCGCGTTGATCTCAGGCTATCTTCTACCGTTCTTCCGTTTGAATGTGTGGGGCTACCCGCCGACCGCCGCGCTGGTTTTGGTCGCGCTCAATCAACCATTTACGCTCTGGCTGCTGCATTCGTTTTTCCTGACGATTCCACGCGATCTCGATGAAAGCGCGTTAGTCGACGGCTGTACGCGGTTCCAGGCCTTCCGGCTCGTCATCATGCCCGTGATGTGGCCCGGAGTCGTGACGACCGGCATTTTCAGCTTCCTGACCGCTTACAGCGATTTCGTCGTGTGCAGCATGTTGCTCTCGGATCGGAACCAGACGATGGTCCCGAGGATCGTTGCGTTCCTGGGCACGACCCAGGAAACTGGGCGCCCGATGTACGCGGTAGCCGCCGTCGTCTCGGTCACGCTGCCCCTTTTCGTTCTGATTCCGTTCTTCCAGAAGCGAATCGTCAACGGTCTTGCCGGCGCAGTGAAGGGCTGAGGAATGGCTGATGCTCGTCTCGTCAATCTGGGGAAACGTTTCGGCAAGACCGACGTGGTCAAAGCGCTGAACTTGGACATCCGCGATGGCGAGTTCATCGTATTGCTGGGTCCCTCCGGCTGCGGCAAGACGACGACGATGCGAATAGTTGCCGGACTCGAGGAAACGACGTCCGGCCAGATCTGGCTGAATGGGCGGGTGGTGAACGACCTCGAGCCCAAGGATCGAGACATCGCCATGGTCTTTCAAAACTATGGTCTCTATCCTAATTTGACGGTCTACGAAAACATCCGATTTCCGTTGCGCATGCGGAAGATTCCGGCAGGCGAGCATCGCCGGCGGGTGCTTGCCGCGCTCGAGATGGTCGAACTCACCGATTTTGCGGATCGACGGCCCGCACAACTGTCAGGCGGCCAGCGCCAGCGAGTTGCCCTCGCGCGCGCGATCGTGCGCACCCCCGCGGTATGTTTGATGGACGAGCCGCTGTCGAACCTCGATGCGAAGCTGCGATTGTCCACACGGGTGCAGTTGAAGCATTTGCATCACGCCCACCGGTCAACGACGATCTATGTGACACACGACCAAACTGAAGCCATGACGCTTGCGGATCGTGTCGTCGTGATGAATCGGGGGTTGATTCAACAAGTGGCGACGCCAAGGGTTATCTACGGAACACCCGCCAACGCGTTCGTTGCGGGGTTCATCGGGTCTCCGGCCATGAATTTGATCCACGGGCGGATCGGGCAGGGGGTTTTCGAGGCGTCGGGCATCCGCATCTCGGGGCTCGCCCATGCCGGCGCGCATGAGGTCATTCTCGGCTTCCGTGCGGAAGACGCGTCGGTGATCGAACACCATTGCGGCCTGAGCGCCCCGGTGTATTCCATGGAACTGCTCGGTGATCACTCGATGATCACATTCCGCATCGGGGATGCGTTCGTGGCGGTCAAAGCGGCCAAGGATCATCAAGCCGAGATCGGCGAGATCGTGCACATCGCTGTGCCTGCTGGCGCCTGTCATTTGTTTCATCCAATCACGGGAGATCGGATTTCACCATGAGCAAGCTCACGGACCATGCCGCCCAATCGGCGGCTACTCTCGCTGTCGTACAATCCATGGAGGCGGCGTTGGGACGCAAGTCGAACGACACCCATGAGCATTTTCATCGAGATTTCGTGTGGCGCGGCAACTTCGGTTGCGGGCAAAAAAATGGTCTCGAGCAATTTCGCGACAACTGGCAATTCCCGTTTCGGGCAGCCTTCACAGATGTCGTGTATCTCACTGAGAAATTCATCGTCGACGGCGACTGGGCAGCCTGTTTTGGGTCGCTCGAGGCCACGCATCGGGGTTCATTCATGGGCATCGCGGCCACTGGCAAGCGGATCCGCATGCCTTACATGGACTTCTGGCAGGTGACGGAGGGTCGAATCAAATTCAACCCGGTATTCGTCGACTTTGCCTCGGTGCTGATGCAATTGGGCCGGGATGTATTTGCAGGTGAGGGGTGGGAGTCCTACGACCGTGGCGAACTAATCGCACCGCAATCGTGGTGAACGACAGTCACAGAGTAAGAGAGGTAGGAAAAATGCAAGGTTTCGATGCCCAATTTGTCGATCTTCCGGACTACATTCTGAAGATCACCCAGGAAATCTGGGAACGACGCGGACTTGCCACATTGCGCCGCTACTACGCCGAAGACGTCATCATGCGCACACCGATGGGTGTGGTTCGCGGTAATGAGGCGGTGATTGCAGGCACACTCGCGACGATAGCCGAGTTTCCAGATCGTCAGCTCTTCGGCGAGGATGTCATTTGGAGCGGGGATGATCGCGTGGGATTCCTATCTTCCCACCGTCTCATCAGCGTCGGAACCCACACGGGCCATGGCATTTTCGGTCCGCCGACCGGGCGCCGTATTGCCGTACGTGCGATCGCTGATTGCGCGGCCAAGGACAACGTCATTTACGACGAGTGGTTGACCCGCGATTCTTCGGCGATCGCCCTGCAGTTGGGCTTGGAGCCCGTTGCGTATGCGCGCTCACTCATTGAACGGGAAGGTGGGGTCCATGCGGCCAAGAAACCGTTCTCGCCTGCGAGCGATGTCACGGGTAATTACCGTTCAACGGGGAACGAGAACCACTGGGGTCATCAGCTGGGCGACATGCTCACGTGCCTCATGAATATGGATTTTGCGGTGATCAATCGGGAATACGACCGAGCTGTAAGGATCGACCATCCTGGTCTATGCTCCGGCTGGGGCCGCGCGAGTGCCGATGGTGCCTGGCTGAAACTCAGGTCCTCATTCCCTTCCGCCCGATTCGAGATCCATCACCGTATCGGTCGGGAAGATGTCAATCAGCCCATCCGTGCCGCTGTGCGCTGGTCTCTCACCGGGGTGCACGAAGGATTTGGTGCCTATGGAGCACCGACCGGCGCCGACGTGCATATCATGGGCATCACCCATGCAGAATGGGGTCCCTGGGGTTTGAAACACGAGATTACCGTCTTCGACGAGATTGCCATCTGGAAACAGATCCTGCTGCACACCGGTGCGCACGGATGATCTACATCGACGGCTCGCGGTTGAAGGCCTTACGTAGCTCACCCGCTCCTTGCAAGATCCACTGCTGGTCGGAGCCGAGCAGGAACAGTGATGCGCCGCCATCGAACCAGCGCCGAGCCTCTTCCGTGGTGGTGGTATACATCCCGACTGATCGACCGGCTCGTCGGGCGGCTTCGCAAATGCGGGCGACCGCATCCAGGACGACGGGCTCGTTGGGAGAGTCGGCACCGAGCGAAACGGTGAGATCCATGCGGCCGATGAACAGCGCGTCAATCGCATCGACCGCGGCAATGTCGTCGATGACGGAGAGTGCGTCCGCGTCCTCGATTTGCGCGATCAGCGTAACCTCCGCATGGGCCCGTGCCAGATTCTCAGCCAGCGAATGAGTGGTGTACCGCGCGGCGCGAGTCGATCCGGCGTAGCCGCGGCCGCCAGCGCCATAGCGGCCGGCCTCGGCGACTGCCCGGGCCGTGACAGCCGATGCTACGTGGGGTATGACAACGCCCGTGGCACCCAAATCAAGTGCGTTAAGAATATCCGCCGGATCGGCGCGCGGGACGCGCACCAAGGACGGAAGATCGGCCGCTCGTGCCGCCAAAATCGATGTATCCAACGCGTTGCGATCGAAAGGCGCGTGCTCGGCATCGAGACAGACGCAATCCAGGGTCGTCAGGCCCAGCAACTCCACCACGCTGTGATGCGGTGTCTTCACGAACGTACCTAACAGCCGCTCTCCGCGCCTCAACCGATCTCGGAATGAGTTGAGCCGTGCCGCTTCGTGTATCACCGGGTTCTCTCCAACAGGCGTTTCAATGCATGGCTGACCGATTCTGGCTCCTCGACGGGTGATAAATGACCACACTCGGCCAAAACGACGAGATCTGCGCGCCGGATCGCGTTCGCCATCATTTGATGGACCGCCATCGAGCACAGGCGGTCGTCACGGCCACATAGCACCAGCACGGGACAGTCAATGTCCGCGAGTGTTGGCACGCTGTCTGGCCGGCTCATCAACGCTGTCGACTGACGCTCGAACACCCGTGCTCCCAGGCGCTGGCCCATCTCGAGGAGGGACTGTTGTAGCTCGCGGTTACCGCGATGTTTGTCGGCGAGATACCGCGGTATCAGCGAACCGATCAACACCTCGCGCAAGCCACCCTCGTGGGCGGCCGCCACCTGAATCCTGCGCTCCCGTGAGCGAGCGGGGTCATCGGCATGCGGTGTCGTACCAATCAACGCCAGATGAGTGACGCGCTCCGGCGCCTGCCGCCATACTTCCAAGCCGATGATCCCGCCCATCGACAAGCCCGCCATGGCAAATCGACTGGGTGAGGTCAAAAGTACATTCGCAGCAATTTGTTCGACGCTATCGCCGTTCGTGATATCGGCAACGCTGATGTCGGCGTACGGCGCCAATGCCCGGGTTTGTGCGTCGAAGATCCCGCCGTCGAGCATCATGCCGGGCAGGAGGACCAACGGCGGGGGACTCACGTGACTCAAACCACCGAGTTCGATTGGGCGCCCGAGTGGCGGCGAACCCGGATGTCCGCCTGCTCTTTGTGGCCCATGAAGCCTTCGAGGGCGCACAGGCGCGAACAATATTCACCCACCATTACCGAGGCCGTCGGCGTGAGGACTCGCTGGTAGGTGCAAGTTTTCAGAAATTTTCCCACCCACAGGCCTCCCGTATATCGCGCCGACTTGCGGGTCGGAAGGGTGTGATTGGTGCCGATGACTTTGTCGCCGTACGAGACGTTGGTCTTATCCCCGAGGAACAGCGCCCCGTAGTTTGTCATCCGCGACAGGAAAAAGTCCGGATCGCGGGTCATGACTTGTACGTGCTCAAAGGCGATGCTGTCGGCTACCTCCACCATCTCCTCATCGCTGTCACATACGATCACCTGCCCATAGTCGCGCCATGCCTGGCCGGCGATGGTGGCGGTCGGCAACACAGTCAATTGTCGTTCCACTTCAATCATCGTCGCGCGGGCAAGGCGTTCCGAATTGGTGAGCAGGATGGCGGGCGAGTTCGGTCCGTGTTCCGCTTGACCCAACAGATCAGTGGCACACAACTCGGCGTCAACCGTCTCATCGGCAATGACCAAGGTCTCGGTCGGGCCGGCGAAGAGGTCGATTCCCACCCGGCCATATAATTGGCGCTTGGCCTCCGCCACATAGGCATTACCGGGCCCGACGATCATAGCCACGGAATTGATAGTCTCGGTGCCGAGCGCCATGGCCCCAACGGCTTGAACGCCCCCCAGCACGTAAATTTCATCAGCTCCCGCCAGGTCCATTGCCACGACGATCGCTGGCGCGGGCCGGCCCTGAAACGGCGGTGCAGCCGCCATGACCCGGGGCACCCCCGCGACTTTTGCGGTGACCACGCTCATATGCGCACTCGCGACGAGCGGATATTTACCTCCCGGCACGTAACAACCGACGGAATCGACGGGGATATGCTTGTGACCGAGGATCACCCCCGGCAAGGTTTCCACCTCGAGATCCTGAAGCGTCGCTCGCTGCAGTTGCGCAAAACGGCGCACTTGAGACTGGGCGAAGCGGATATCGTCGATTGCTTGCTGTGGAAGCTGCGCGTAGCAGTCTTCGATCTCCGATCGAGAGAGACGGAATTGGGCTGGAGACCAGTTGTCGAATTCAGACGAGAATTTCCGCACGGCTGAATCACCACCGGCCGAAATGGACTGGAGTAAGTGTTCAACCGTGCTACGGACTTTCGAGTCCGCATCATCCACGAGCGTCTGGGAAATGGGGAGCTTCAAATGGCGTATCACGAGAGCCTCGGGCGTCGGCGCAGCTCGCGGCCGCGGATGCCTTGAGACGGTAGATTAAAGTGACTTCGAATGCAAGGCGCACACGACGATGTCATGTCATTCAGCCGAGATTGGCGGACGCCCCTTCGAGGATCTGACCGGCAAGCACCCGCTTTTCTGGTGGCAGCTTCGGGTTTTCTATGCGGTCCATCAATAGCATCAGGGTGGCCTCAGCCATTCGCTGAATCGGCTGACGAATGGTCGTGAGGCGATAGCCCAGCCACGTCGACGGGCCGACACCGTCGAACCCCACTACCGACAGCTTTCCTGGAACATCGAGACCAAGGTCGAAGCGCGCTGCATCGATACATCCGATGGCCATGACATCGTTCGCACACACAGCAACTTGGGGAGCCCGTTTGCCCAGCTTTACGAGCTCATGCAGGCCCGCAGCACCGCTCTCGTAGTCGTAACCACCACGGACCACGGGCGTATCCTTGATGCCGAGTTCCTGCAGCCGATCGAGCGTGGCCCGCACCCGCTCTTCGCCGACCACCGAATCCTTGGGTCCGGCAATCACGCCGAAACGCCGGTGTCCCGCCTTATGGAGTCGTGACACCAGGACACGTGCGCCCTCGACCTGATCGCAGCATACCGAGTTGACGGGATGGTCCCGCAGATACCGGTTGAAGAAGACCACGGGAATGCGCCGGGCGTCGAAGGCATCGAGTTGCTGCGGACTCAACCGGACTGCCGCGATGACCCCATCCACTTGATATTGCAGCACTTGGTCCAACGAGTCGTCGATATCGCTCTCGTGAGGTAACGCGAACAGTAGAATTCGCTCGCCATGCCGTGTCGCATGCGCGGACAATTCAGACAACACTTCCGGATAATAGAGGCTGGTCAGGTTCGAGATCAGCACCGCGATCAGGTTCGAACGCCGCGTAATAAGGCTTCGGGCGATTGCGTTCGGCGTATAGCCCAGTTTCAGTGCTGCACGCCTTACCCGCTCACGCATCTTGGAACTCGCACTCGCGCCAGGTTGCAAACAGCGCGATACGGCGGATTGGGACACTCCCGCCAGGCGCGCGACGTCGTACGAGGTTGCGCGCCTGCTCGGGGGAGTTTCATCGGTCGGACTGATGGGGAGTTTCTTGGCACCCCTTGGCTTGTGGGCTTTACGACGGACCATCTCTACAGCATACCGCGAGCAAGCATCGGAGCGACAGCGGGCTTATGGTTCTGACGCTCACCAGGCCGTCCAGCCTCCGTCGATCTTCAGGCTGTCGCCGGTTATCATCGCCGCTGCATCGGAGGCCAGGAATAACACCGCGCCGACGATGTCCTCCAAACGAGCCAATCGGCCGAGCGGAATACTCCGGAGGACGGCGTCCCGAAAAACTGGATCAGTCAGCATGGAGCGGGTCAGATCCGTCTCCACGAACGTAGGCGAGATTGCATTCACGCGAATGCCTGACGAGGCCAACTCGACTGCCATGGCCTTCGTCAAGCCCTCAACCGCATGTTTAGTCATGCAGTAGACCGTGCGCTGAGACGCTCCAACATGTCCCATTTGCGACGACATATGGATGATGCATCCAGTCGCTTTGTTCTTGAGCATCACTCGAGCACCGGACTGCGATGTGCGAAATACCGCTCTTACGTTCAGCATCAGCATCGAATCGAGAGTGGCCACGTCCACCTGGTCGAACGGCAGGGGACGATTCATGCCCGCATTATCGACGAGAATATCAAGCGCATCCAGCGACTCCAGCCGCTCATAAAAAGCCTCGCTCGTTACATCCTCGCACCATCCGGTGATGATGCCGCCGGCGCGCTCCAATTCATCCAGGTCTGACTGTGTTCTAGCGACGGCGATGACTTTAGCGCCTGCCCGCGCAAGACCGAGAGCGATGGCTTTCCCGATACCTCGTCCTGCACCGGTAACCAGAGCTTGCCGCCCCGCAAGGCCCATCAATTCGGGCCATTCTGGCTGAATCGTGCGGGCTCTGGATGGTTCCCTCCGCGCACGACATAGGCCACTGCATCCCGACCGGTTGGATTGAAGAATGACCGTTCGAGATTCTTGGGCACCGTCAGCGTATCGCCGGCCGCAATCTCTAGGCACCCACCGGGCCACTCAAACGCGATGCGTCCTTCGTGAACCAGGAGCACTTCTTCTTCGCTTCGACGATGCGCGGCTGAATGGGCGCCGGAAGCCAGTCGTAGCGCCCTTACTTGAAAGTGATGCGGCCAGTTGATCCTTCCGGCCGGCATCTTTTCGGCAGGGTTAGCCACCCCCACGATCGGACACTCATCAAACCCCTTGATCGCCGAGAGGCCCCCGGCAGCGCGCAGGTCAGATCCCCGCATCACGCAACGCTCGAGGGCCTGTGCATCGATCGTCGGATGCTCAGCGACATCCGCCTGCGTGGTCACCGGCATCCGCCTTACATTGCTCGGAACCGACTCTCTACTGCTGTCAATCAGGCGACCGTTCTCCAACAACACGAGTCCGTATTGCTCGGCGGACTTGAAAACGTAAGGCGCCCAGGTCACCCGACCCGGATCATCTCCGCCGAGCACGGCGAACATGAACCCTATATCGTCGCCTATATTTTCGAAACCACGAAAGACCTGCGTCGGAATTGAAATCGTGTCACCGGGCCATAAATCAATCGAGGGACCCGCGCGGTCGTGTCCCGTGGTAAACCGCCAGCGACCCTGGTGCACGATGAACACCTCCGCGGTCTCGTGACTATGCTGAGAATTCACACACGCAGGAGGCTGTCGCGCGGCACCAATATTGAATCCATGCGGAATGCTGATGTGTACATGCTGTTCCGGGTTCTCGGCCACACCAGGCCCAATGATCGTGAAGTTCTCTTTGCGCTTGCTGCCGGGCGTATAGGTATCGATAAACGCCGTGGTGCACGGCCGTAGATCGATATACCGAACGAGACGGGATGCCATCTCGGACTGGGTCACCTGAACTTGATCGAGGGTCATACCGATTCAGAGGCTTGGTCGTCTCATTTCACTTTGTAGGTCAGGGCTATTCCGACCGTGCGTGGCCGAATCGTCGAATCAAAATACCAGTCACTATAGGTGTTATTGAAGCTGGTGCGAGCGGCCGAATGTGTGTCGAACGTATTTTTGACGAACAAGGCGGCCTCGAGTGGACCGAAATACATGCCGGCTCTGAGATCGACGTATTCCAAACGCGGTGTCGGCAACTGGCTCGGCAGGTACTGCACCGTCGCCGGATCCTCGGCCGCGCTCTTGATATAGTGCCGACTATTGAAGACATAATTGAATAAGGCGTATCCGCTGTAGCCGGCCCATTTGAAGCTGTACTTGGGCATGACGGTTGCTGTCCAGGGTGCCGGTGAATTTGGCGAAGGATATCCGATCGAATCGCCTTTGTTGATGATGACGGGCCGCACACCCGTGATGGGATCCGCTTCCCCATACAGCGTATGGTCGTAGACAGAATGCGTATAGGCGACCGTCGTGTTGACATCGAGCCCGGCGAAAACCCGCCAATCGGCTTGCAAATCAAATCCGCGGACCGTGACCGAACCGCCGTTGAAGGGCAGCGCCTGTCCGCAGCTCAGGAGGTAGGTCACCTGCTGAATACCTTTCCAATCGATTTGGTAAACACTCGTGTTCAGTTGCAGTCGTCGATTGAAGAGAAGATCTTTGGCCCCTACTTCGTAGCTCCAGAGCTTGTCGGGAGAATAACTGGTTGGTGCTGAATCAAATCCCAGCGCATGCAGCGATGCGTCGCAGATTGACGCGAGCGAGTGAACCACGCCGCCCTCGCGGTAACCTTTTGCAATGCTGAGATATGCAAGGTTATCTGGATCCATTTGATAGGCCAGGGCGAATTTCGGAGTAACCGGCGTTTCCGACGTCGCGTTCGTCGACCCGGTCAGCTGTGTCGAGATATACGAATAAGGGCCGCCTTGGAGCTCGGTGGAGTCCACGGACAAATGGGCGACGCGTACGCCGAGCGTTGCCGTCAGCGGGTCGACGATTTTGACGTTTGCTTCGCCAAAGATCGCAGTTTGCTTCTCCAACGTGTCCTCCAGGGACTGATAGGAAATATTGGGAGGAATATCGGCTATGCCGTAAAACAATGTCTGGTAGTCGGTGCCGGCCAAGTACTCCGTAAGTTTGTTGAAATCCCCGGGGTTGGTGGTTTGAAAGTCCTGCGCCAGAGAACGCATTCGCTGGTAGAACACTCCGGTTTGCCACGTAACCCGCGCCGACGGATCAGTCGATTGGAGACGGATTTCCTGTACGAAGGAGTTTTGTTGGTTAAGATCATAGGCTGTCGCCGTGTAGTCCGTCAGACCCGGTATCTGAGTCGTGTTGAGCAACGGGAACGTTCCTGCTGGCGTGAATTCCAACACGTTTGACGTGACGTCGTAGGTGTTCTTGTTCCTTCGATACAAATACGAGGTGTCGCTGGTCAACGCGACTGTCCCCATGGCGTATTCCGCCTTGATGGCTCCCAGGTCAAACCGGTCATGGTCGGGTTGTGCCGCTCCTGCGTCGGCAAAATGACCCGTGCTCGGATCGGAGAACCCCTCCCAGTACAACCCTTCGTCATTCGCCAAGCTTTCTTGGGCAAAGAAACTCGGCGTTATCTTCAGATGCTCGTCCGGCGCATACGCCAGGGCGACGCGAACCTCGCGCATATCGTTATAGTTGGCATTCGGTTCCAGAACGGCACTATCGGAACGGGCGATACGGTCAATCCAGCCCCCGTCATGCCGATCTTCCGCGCTGACTCGAAACGCGAGTACGTCATTAATAATCGGACCACCCGCGGCGAAGCCGGCCTCGTAGCTCGGAGCACCGAATTGGGTGTCTGCACCTTCCGCATTCACCTGAAAGCTCGTTTCAGTCAGACTCGGCTGTGTAGTGATGTACCGAACGGCGCCACCCAAGGCGCCTGATCCAAAGAGCGTGCCCTGAGGACCTCGCAGCACCTCGACGCGCTGCATGTCGTAGGTGTCGGGATAAGGATTCGTCGTGCTGAACGCGAGCGGGGCGGATCGTGCCTGAATTGGCACGTCGTCCACGTAGATGGCCGTGGTGCCAACCCCGACGCCGCCCGAACTGCTGTTATCTCCGATTCCGCGAATTGAGATCGTCGCAGTTCCGTACGTGCCGCGATAGAACGCAACCCCGGGTGTCAATCGAGCGATGTCGTCGATATCGTGAATTTCCAAATCCGCCATTGCATCAGCGGTGAAGGCGGTCACGCTCACCGGAATTTTGTTGATGCTTTCTTCTCTGCGCGTCGCGGTGACCACCACCTCTTGCAGTGTGGTGTCGTCCGAGGCGTCCGCCGACATCGCTGTATGAGGGTCGATTACAAGGCATGACGTCACGCATGCCATGACAACGACAAATGATCGAATGTCCATTATCCGCTCCCTTTCTATGCGCTCACTCGCCATTTCTCACCACATCCCATCGGCGCTAGATGTACTTCGAATGCTAGATGTACTTCGAATGCAAGAAAAAGTCAAACAAGCGGCTGCGGTTGCTGTGGTAACAGCGCGCTGGTACGGTGGGCCGCATGGATGAGAATGATGCCGATGCGGTTTCGGTTTCGAAGCGCCAAATCCTGAGTGCTCTGGGGATGGGCACGCTCGGCGCGCTCGTCACGACAACAGCTCCGGAGGCGCTGGCTGCGCCGAGCACGCCCAAACGCGCGGAAGAAGCCGTGTCCGCCCCGCCGATGGCCGGTACCTTGAATTTAAATGAAGTGCCGGTGGTCGACTCTCATATGCACCCCGTCGGCCGCACGCTGATCTCCCGGGTCTACCAGCAGCAGGCCCAGACTTTCGCCGGCCTCGAGGTTCCCGACGGTCAATATCCCGGCCGATCCGAACTGATGGCAACAACGCTCGACTCCAGCCGTCGTCTCGTCTGGGGCGCCAGTCGTCGGATCGGTTATTTCAATTACGTGGCGCGCAATTACCACGTTCCGGCCACGTTTGAGGGCTTCGATTCGGTGGTGTCCCCGCGCATCGGTTCGGATGCTGCTTTTACAGCGTATGTCCGCGAGATCTTCGACCGCGAGGGCATCTCGAAGGTCGTGCTGCAGGCCGCGGAGGATGCGCCGTCGCCACCTGTAACGCTCATTCCACCGGATCGTTACGTTTGGACGACGGTGGTTTCCGAGTTCACGAGGCTGGATTGGGCGAAGTCCAGAGGTCTGACCTCGATTCAGTCGGTGATTGCCAAGATTGATGAGACCATGGAAGCTGCGGCGGCGAACGGTTGCCGCGGCTTCAAGAATGTCTGCGCCTATTATCGGCCGCTCGGGCTTTCCCGACCCAGTGCGGCAGCGGCGGAGGCGGCGTTGCACCGGTTGCTCGGCACGGATGGCGGACCGGCGACGTCGGCGCCAGCACCGGGCACCGTGTCACAGCCGCGCTATGAGTCCGATGCGGATCTCCGCGCCGCGCTGCTAACCTATGAAGATTATCTCTTCTTCCAGATGTATCTGAAGGCGGGAGAGCTGCGAAAGCCCATCATTATTCATAGCGCGGTGGCACTGCACCCATCGCTGCGCGTGGACTTCAACGATCCGCGGCCTCTCTACTCGGTCTTCACCGATCCGGCCATTCTCAAGGCGCAAACCCGGTTCGTCGTCATTCATAGCGGCTACCCGTGGCAGGACGTGATGGCGGCGTTCATCAGTCAGCTTCCGAATGTCTATACGGATGTGTCCTTCTTCTCCAAATATCCCGGAGACCTATCGAGGCTGTATGCGAGCCTGCTCGGCTTGGGCCCGTCCTATAAGATCATGCATGGGAGCGACGCCAACTCTGTTCCGGAGGAGATCGGCTACTGCGCTTGGAATTCTCGAGCGACGCTCGCCAAGTTGCTGACCGAGTACAAGCAGCATTGGGGCTGGACACAGGCGGATATCGATCAGGCAGCGCGTAATATTCTGGGGGCTAATGCGCGCGAGCTGTTCGAGATCAGCAGCTAGAGGCGGTCGCTATCCCACGTCGCGACTCGCTCTCTGCAAATGGGCGAGTGCCTACAAGTTGCTGACCTCGACCTCTCCTTGAGGCATACTAAAACAGAGTCATGAACAAGCATGCTGACTTCCAGTCACCGTTCTCGTGAGTATGCGCTCACAAAAAAGCACGTCCCTCAGTGATTGTTCCAAGGCCATCCGGTGGCGAATGTCATGCTTCCGCGTACCGGAAAAATACGCGGATAAAATCCGTGCGACACGGCGCTACCGTCTTCGACCGCCGTAAGGACGTGCTCGAGTGCCCGCAAGTCGGCGACCTCGAGTACCGGCGCTCGTAGCGGAGCGGGCGAGCCTTCCATGTGAGCCGCAAAAATGCGAGTCCGTGGGTCGATGGTCGCCAATAGAAACCTCGCCGTTGCCAGGTAGTCGCCACGACTGGCACCCGGTAGAAACGCGTAGAGTTCGCCTGGATAAATAAAGTCGCCCGCAAAGAACTGATGCCGGCTTTCGTCATAGAGCGACACCGACGTCGGCGTGTGCCCGGGTGTCGCCAATACCCGGAGTTGCCGATCACCGAGGTCGATATTGGAGCCTGGCGACCACCACTCGTCGACTCGAAATGTGGGATTGGGCAGGCGATCGGCGAAGCCCAAGAACTCGTAGCGCCCGAGCGTCAGACGAGAGTCCCGGGCTCGAGCCCGGAGCTCGGGTTCATCGATCACCGCGGTCTTGTCGAGTCGGCCCAAAGCCCCGACGTGGTCAAAGTGTAGATGCGAGGCGATCACCGTCACGGGCAGATGCGTGAGCGACCGTACGACCGACGTGATGTCCTTGAGGCCGGTTCCCGCGTCAAACAAGATCGCACGCTGCGTGCCGAGGATCAGGTAGCTATAGTTGCCTTGATAGTAACGGGGCTCGCCGATGGCAAATGTGGTCGGATCGATCGTTTCGACGACGAAATAGTCGTCGAACCAGCGGCCGGCCACGGGCTCGGTCGGCATCGGCAGGGCACGCGGCTTTCCCCCGTAGACATCGAACAGATATTCAGCATAAATGTATGGCGCAAACCAGGAGGCGGCTGCCGCCACCAGAACGGCCGCCGCGATGGCGCTGATCCGTCGAGTTCGCGCCGACAGCTTCAACGTGTCAACTCCCGCTCGCGCTCACCCATAGCCCGAGATGATCTCACACTATCATTGAGTGCGATCAGAACGTCCGACGAAGAGTCAGCGAAAAATTCGTGGGCGCACCCGGCGCATTGCCATAGAACAAGGTTTGGTAGTTATTGATGAAATACTTCGCATCGAACACATTGCTGACATTGAGTCGCGCGGTCCAGGGCCCGACATCGTAGCCCAGGGCCAGATCGACGAGCGTATAGGCCGGTATGTTGTTCGTGGGTACCAGCCCCTCTTCGCTGTTGGCGAGTGCGCTCTCGTAGGAGGTCAGCTCGGAAGCGACATGGCGGATCCCACTACCCAAGGACAGCCCTCGCAGCGTTCCATCCGATAGGGTGTAGGTCGAATACAGGCTGAACGTCTGTTTCGGCAAGTATAGCTGAGTCTGGCCCACGGTCCCGGCCAGAGAATTGCCGGGCGTCGAACTCGCTCCCGTGATGAGGGGATCGAGGTAGGAGTAGCCCGCGTTGATCTGCCAATTCTTGGTGAATTGACCCAAGACTTTTAGCTCAAAGCCTTTGTTGGTCACCTGACCGATCGGTGAATAAAAGTCGACTCCGTTGATGCTGGTCGCATATTGCCCCACGTTGCTCTCGACGATGCGGTACAGGGCGCCGGTAAGTAAAAGTCCCGCGGTGGGTCGGTATTTAATTCCGGCCTCGTATTGCTTCCCACTCAAGGGCGGCAGCACCGTTTGCTCAATGGTCAGCAGGGGCTGCGGCTCGAAAGACTCGCTGTAGGACACGTACGCATACGCCTTAGGCAGGAATTCGTAGGTTAGACCGCCGCGATAACTGGCCTGGCTGGAGACATCGTAATTCTGGATGCTGCCGTTCGTCGTCGTGTCGACTTCCGGCTTCGAATACGAGGCGCCGACCAGCACCGCAAGTCGGTCGACCACCGTCGTGACCGATTGGACGGAGAACGTGAGGGTGTGCGTATCGATATCGGATACATATGGATACGGGAGCGGTCCAAAGTACAGGCTATTGAACGCTTGCGAGATGGCGCTCTGGCCGGAGAAAATGTTTGCCGTACCCTGGTCGGCGGGCGCCAGCACGTCGGTTCCCTCCTTGCTGTCCTGATAGAGCGCCGAGATCGACATAAAGCTGTCCTTTAGGCCCAAGGAGTCGAAGCGAACAACGGAGGAGGCGCCTACTCCGTAGTTGACGGTGCGCTGGACGCCAGCGAACTGGGTGACATTGAAATTAAACTCCCCGTTACTCAGCAGCCCCGAGCCGTATACGTTGCCGCCGGTAAGGCCCGTGTTCTCGTAATTGCCTTTCAGATTGAGTTCGAGCACATCGTTGGGCTTCCAGGTGGCATCACCCGAGGCATAGTAGGCCTTGGTAATGATCCGAATGTCCGGCGATCCCACCAGCAACGAGTTGGAGACCGGAGCGGGGGAGCCGTCGGGCAACGTGGGAATGCCGTCGAACGAGGGACGCGTGTACCACTCGTAACCGGCGTGCAGGTAGGTGCTGAGCGAATCGGTGATGTCTGCGTTGATGCCGCCGTACACCACCGCTTTGTGATGATTGAGGTCCTGGGTAAAGCTATCACCGGCATCGAGCGCGGCGACGCCGATCAGGCGAACCCGGCCCTGCGAATCTATCGGTTGCGCGACCTGCCCCTCGACCCGGTAGCTGTTCCAGGAGCCGAACTGCGCGTAGAGATAGTTGGCCGTCTGGCTGGTTGCGCTCTTGGTGACGTAGTTGACGAGGCCTCCAGGGCTCGAAATACCGTAGACCACCGATGACGGGCCTTCGACAACTTCGAGACGATCGAAAATGGCGAAGTCGGGTTCGTAGGCCGTGTAGCTCGAGATAGTATCGATGCCGTCGATCGCTCGACCCGCAGGAAAACCGCGGATATCAATCACCGTGCCGTTATTCTCCGGATTTCCCGCATTGATTGCCCCTGCCGTGTAGGAAGCAATGTCACCGAGGGTCTTGAGATTCGCCGCCTGAATAAAATCCGCGCTCACCAGGTCGATTGACTGCGGCACCTGCTCGATCGGCAGCGGCAGGTTTGTGGTGCCTTTCGTGTTGGCGCTCAAGAACTGGTAATGCCCGGTCACGACGACTTCCGACAGCTGCGCGTCGGTGGAGGCGGGGGGCGATGCACCAGGGGCACTCGATTGAGCAGTCGCTAGCGTTGCGAATAAAAGGGAGGCGACCGCGGCTGCGATGACCAAAGACCTTGCCGGGTTCTCACGGAATGGATGACGCATGGCTTCGATCCCTTTTTTGTCGAATGACAGGGGATTCCAGCGTATATTTTATCCAATTGCAAGTTTTTCAGTCAGGGGCCGGCCGGACGCGGAATTGAATCCCGGTCGAGCAGGTGCAGCAGATCGGCGCGGGCGCGCTGGATGTGGTCGCGAATCAAAGCAACGGCTTGGTTGACCGACCCTTTGCGGCTGAGTTCGAGCAGACCGCCGTGGTCTTCTTTGGCCTGTTCGACACCCGTTCCGAGCGTCAGTACAAGCCGCGTGTAGCGATCGGTATTAACGAGCAGGCCGCGGACAATTTCGAGGGTTTTACGGCGTCCGGACGGTGCGTAGAGCGCCAAGTGGAACCGAATATTGTGCTCACCCCAGCTGCGAACTTCGGCGCTGTCGATGTCACTGTTGTAGCCGGTGAGGATATTCGCCGCCTGCGTCAAGTCGGAGGGAGTCATGTTCGGGATCGCGGCGCGGAGTAACTCGGGCTCGAGCAGCGAACGCAATTCGAAGAGTTCCAAGATTTCCTCGCGCGACAGCGCGGTCACGACGTAACCCTTGTGCGGGGAACTCGCCACCAGTCCCTCCGCCTCGAGACGCGCGAGCGCTTCGCGTACGGGAATTCGGCTGACGCCGAGCTCTTCGGCCAAGGCGTCCTGGCGCAGCGGGCTGCCGTCGGTCAAATCCCCGGAAATGATCGCTTCGCGTAATTGCGAGGTCGTGGCGTCAGCGAGGGTCACGCGGGTTTGCTTGCGCAAACCCGTTGCGCTCTGAGCACCTTCTTTTGTTTTGATCATGGCCATCTCCGCTTTACTGCCAGACCATCTCGGCGATGCGCAGGTGGTTCCCGCCAAACAGTTTCGCGAGCGCCGGCCTGTCAAGCCCGCGAGCACTCAATGATTCGGCAATTTCCATGAGCCGCCAGGGCGCAATCATCTTGAGCCCGTCGCGCTGATACCCATCACCCGGCGGAAACAAGGCAGGGTAAGTGGCCGCAAAGTCCATCATAGCGTTTTCACACCCAAAGCAATAATCGAGGGAAATACCCACATGATCCTCTCCGATCAGGGCCAGCGCATACTCTACGTGCCTGACAAATGCCGCGGTGCTCGCGTCGTTGGCGCCCAGAAACGCGCCGATGCCGTTCAAGCCGATGACCCCGCCGCGACGGGCGCAGGCGAGCATGAGTTCGTCGGGGATGTTGCGCGGACTGTCCCACATCGCGCGCGGGTTCGAATGGGAGAAGATCACCGGGGATGCGGAGGCATCGATGAGTTCGCGGGCCGTTCGATAGCCGGCATGGGAGCCGCAAACGACCATCCCGACGCTATTCATGGCGGCAATGACTTCCCGCCCGAAGGCGCTCAATCCGCCATCCTCGGCATCCAGGCAGCCGCCGCCGGCGGCGTTGCCACTGTTATAGGCGGTGAGCATCCAGCGAACTCCAAGATCGTAAAAAAGGCGGACTCTATCGACGTTTTGATCGAGCGCGCTCATGCCCTCGATGTCGAAGCAAACACCGAGTTTGCCTGAGGACTTCGCGAGTCTCGCATCACTCGCGGTTGCAACGAGCGTGAATTCATCGGGTCGCTCTGCCAGCCACTCCCGAAACGCGGCCAGCATCCGCAGCGCGTCGTTCGCCGTCTGATCGCCGCTCGACACATTTAACGATACGACGTCGACTCCGGCCAAGCGGCAGCGTTGCAGTTCGCCCATCATGGCGCAGCCGGGATCGAGCGGCATGCAGGCATGGTTGTCCCAGACGATGGCGTCACCGACCCAATCCTTAAGCGTGGGGTGGTTCACGGACGGTCTCGGACGACGGGCAGGAGCAAGTGCGAGGGGCGCTTACTGTCGTGATAGATCGTCTGCTCGGCGATGATGGGGATCGACTCCCGGCCGATCGGGCCTCCGCCGTTCTGGTTCACGTCAGTCTTCCCGAAAGCGCTCGAGGCAATCTCGACGCGCAATCGGTGCGACACCGGCAGTTCGATGCAGGTGGCCCAACAGTCGATGAGATACTCTTCGGTGGCGCCGCTGTCGAGGAAGTGCTCGGCACCGGTCCCGTGCCGAAATCTCGCCCGGACGATGCCGTCGTTGAGCCGAATTGCCCTCCCATCCGGGTGAACATCCAAGATTTTTGCCGTCCAATCCGTATCGCGCGCCGACGATGCCGCAAAGAGTCGCACGCGAAGAGCACCGCAAATGAGCAAAGGCTCGGTGAGAATGGGACCGGTGTAGACTAAGATATCGTCGCGCAGTTCGAGCGCTGCGAAATCATCCGGGCCGCCGACTTGTTTCCAGTCGAAATTGGAGCAATACGGCACCGGGTTGGCCGGATCGTAGCGGAAAGTATCGGGAGGCTCCTCGTCCGGGGCAACCGTGGATAAGGACCCGTTACCCAGGCGGCTATTGGCGGCACCGTCACTGTGCAGGTAATAGGGGATGTACGCGGTTCTCTCGAGCGGCCACTCGTGTTCGAGCAGCCACCTGTTACGACCCATCACGAATAGATGGACGGGCGGGCTCGTATCCACTTCCCCGCGCAGGTGCGTTTCAAACCAGCGGTGCTGTAGATCGAGCACGTTGATTTCCGCTGCCGGTCCATAATCGACATCCCCGATACGACGCTCACCGATCCCGCCATGCGTCCACGGACCCACGATCATGCGTTGCGCGCCGCGGGTGCCCGATTGACGCGCGTGCCGTGTCATGGCAATGAAATTCTCCGTGGTGCCGATCAGGCAATCATCGTACCAACCGCTGACGTGCAGCATCGGCACCGCGCTTCTCGGCAGGTCTGCTTGATAGCGCTGCGCACGCCAGTAAGGCGTGTCTCCCGCGTTCTCGATCCAGTCGCGCCAGGCGCCGAGATGACGCCCAATGTGTCGGTCAAAATCGATGATGGGCAGCGCCCCGAATGCCGCTTGCACGTCGCATACGGCCAAGTCCTGGTTCGTCCGCCCATCGAGCGAGGCGAGCCAGGCGGCGGCCGCGGGAACCGGGATGCCGTGGTCCATGGGGAAACTTCGATCGGGATCCGGCGGCGTGACCGTCGGCACGACGGCAACGAGAGCCGCGGGATTCTCGGTCGCCACATACAACTGGGTCCAACCGGCATAGGACCCCCCATACATCACCACCCGGCCATCGCTCCAAGACTGCGCCGCGATCCATTTGAGCGTATCCAACCCGTCTTGCTTCTCGTTCACGATTGGATAAAAGATTCCATCCGAGTCGCCGCGACCCCGCACGTCTTGGACCATCAGGACATAGCCCCTCGAGGTCCAAAAGCGCATCCGCTCATGCAGGCGAACGTTCCACTTGGTGTAGCAACTCCGCGTCAAAACGCAGGGGAACGAGCCCTCCGAAGCCGGTCGGCAAACCATCGCCGACAGGCAAATGCCATCGCGCATGGGCACCGATATGTTAAAAGCGCTTTGCACCCGGATTATTTCGATCGGATGGAGGATATTGGATAATATTTTATCACCGCTTTTGGAGAATGAGCGCAAATTCCGCGCTGACCCGCGCCGAATGCCGCTCGAGAAATTGGATATTGCATCCAATATCGGTTTCCCGTAAGGTGATCTTCAGGGCATCCAGGCACAAGCCGAACGGCCCCTGTCATCGGCCGCCATTGTCGATTCGCTCGGTGGAGGTTCCCATGAGTCGCCTGCGCATGTGGAGCGCATTTCCCCCGCTGGACTGGCGCATGACGGGCGCCTTGGCGGCGACCGGTTTCCTGTTGGTGGGGGTGTGTGCCGTTGCGGTCGGCTTGCTGCACGATCCGCTGATTGCGGAGTTTCATTGGAATAACGCCGCGGCGTCCGGACTCGCGACCGTTTACAGCCTCGCGGCACTCTTGAGCGGTCCCCTGGCCGGCGTCCTCATCGATCGCTTTGGCTCTAAGAGGGTGATGACCGTTGGGATTGCCTTGGTCGCGTTGGGATTTTTCGGCATGAGCCTCTGCAGCGCCCTTGTCGGTTTCTATGCGGCTTTCTTGGCCATTGGCGTCGGTTACGGTGGGGCCTTCTACCTGGCATCGACGAAGATCATTGCGACACGGATGGGCGCACAGAAGAACATCGGCATGGGAATTTGGATGTTCGCCGGATCCATCGGCGCCGCCCTGTTCTCGGTGGCGGTCGACGGGTCGATCCGCGGGCACGGTTGGCGATGGACATCCGTGGCGGCCGCTTTGCTGATGACGGTCGCCATTGCGGCGACCCTCTTATTCATCCCTCCGGACCCAGCGAGCACGCCCGCGGCGGTGAAATCTGTCGATGAAATGCGGCGCCTCCCGTCCATGAAACTTCTGCTGTCGACAGAATTTCTGCTGATGACCACCGCCAGCGCGTTTGCGGCGTTCGGCATGAGCGCCATCTATTTTCATACCGTGCCGATCTTCATCAAAGCTGGCTTTACGGACAAGTCCGCGAGTTCAATACTCGGAGCCAGCTGGATACTCTCTGCGCTCGGTTCGCTCGCGAGCGGTGCACTCTCGGATCAGCTGGGGACCCGTCGTGTCCTGGCCGGTTCCTTGTTGCTGGGATCGATCGGTACGTTTGCGCTGCTGCTCGCCTCCCACGCGCAACTGGGAGGAGTGGCGGTCTTTGCGTTCATCGTTCTTTGGGGGGCCACCGCCAATGCGATCAATCAATTCCTGCCTTTGATGCTCATGGAGTATTACGGGCCGCTGCATTTGGGCGCGCTGGTGGGCGTGCAGGGCGCGCTGATGGGCATCGTCGGATCCTTTGCGCCCGTCATTACCGGGTCCTTGTACGACCGATATTCCACCTATGCCGTTTCCATCATGGCGGGCGGTGGGATGACCTTGATCGCACTCATTCTGGTGGTGGTGTTGCGTCCCAGCCGGGAATCGACGTTTCCCGCTGCGACCGCGGTCGTCAGCGCGGGAACTTCGCCGATGTAGTCGCGAGATCCCAGGCACGAAATGTTCGACGAACTCTTGACGATCGATGAATTGGAAGCGAATACCCGCCGGCTGGCGGGTGATCCGCGTGTCGCGATTACAGAGCTCGGGGTGAGCCGTCTCGGCCGTCCGATCGAGATGGTTAGCCTCGGCGATGGTACTCGTGATGCCCTGATCGTTGGCGTGCCCCACCCGAACGAGCCCGCCGGCGCCGTCACGATCGAGCGCATGATATCGCTGCTGCTGCGCGACGAGTCGCAACGGCGCGGCTATCGGTGGCATTTCATCAAGGCGATCGATCCTGAAGGCCTCAAACTGAATCAAGGCTGGTTGAAGCAACGGACGCTCACCCGTTATTTCGAGAATTTCTTTCGTCCCGCATTGCACCGGCAAGGGGAGACAACCTTTCCGATCGACACCTCCGAGGTGCATTTCGACGCATCCATGCCGGAAAATCTCGCTTGGCAACGGGCATTTGAGCTGACCAGACCCGCGTTACACGCATCGCTGCACCATTGCGATTACGGCGGCGTCTTCTATTCCCTGAGCCGGGCGTTGCCGGGCGCGATCGATGGGCTCGAAACGGTCGCATCCCGATCGGGCCTGGGTGTCAACGACATGAATGATGGAGTCATGGATGCGGAACAGTGGAGTCCCGCCGTCAAGCGGTACCCCAGCGTCCCGGAGCTCATCGTAAACGCCAAGGCCAGCGGTGCCGCTTGGGCCTACCCATGGACCGTCGGCGAGATGAGCCCGGGGTTTGGGGAAGCCCACTTCGGTACCTTCACGCTGATCGCTGAGGCGCCGCTGTGGGACTCCGCGTCGTTGCATGACCCTGCGGCGTCGGGCGTGACCCGTCGGGAGCAGCAAGCGCTGCTTCGGCGCATCGCGTCGACGGCGCGAGACGTTGCCGTTCGGCACGTCGAAAAGCTGGCCCGAGACGCGTCGACACCGGATGCCAAAGAATGCTTATGGGCGCTCGAGCGTGGATTGCTGATGATGCCGGCGTCGCCGCCGCCGTCCGTCAACGTGACTGCGTCGGATGACGTGATGCTGTCGACGCATGACTTCGAATTAGTGCATACGGAGCAGGCGCTCTTCGTGCTCCGAACGTATGGACTGATCATACGATTGGCGAACCTCATTCTGGACGATGATCCGGCAAATCCTCGCGCATCGCGCGCTCGCGCAGAGGCGCACGACGCGCTTCGACAGGAACTGTCGGTGATCGAGGCTCGCACTCAATTTTTGCCCAATCCGCTGTCGGTCGTGACCGACTTTCAAATGCAATCGATCTTCGTCTGCGCAGATGCCTTGAGTACGGCCCGGCGAGGATCATGACGCGCTGAAGATCGATGAACCTTCACAAGGTCTCCTCCGGGTCTGTGGTTGGCGTCCTGGGGCAATGCCGGCAGCACCAACGGTAGCTCTGGCGCCGTTCGATGTTGATCGGTTCGCATTGAGAGTGCACGATGTGTTCGGTGTTACCGTCAGGAGTTGACATGGGCCCGGCCGACCTTGGATATACGATGCCCGCCGAATGGGCGCCTCATGCGGGGTGTTGGATGGCGTGGCCCACGCGCAGCGACATGTGGGGAGACTACATGGAGGGAGCGCGTGATGACTATGCGCGCGTGGCGCAGGCCATCGCCCGGTTCGAGCCAGTCACGATGATCGCGAATCCACAAGAGGCCGGCGATGCTGCGATGAGGTGCGGTCCTTCGGTGAAGATTGTCCCGGTCCCGATCGACGACTCGTGGCTCCGCGACTCGGCGCCGACCTTCCTGGTAGGCCCATCCGGCCAGCGGGCGGCCGCCGCCTTCACGTTCAACGCCTGGGGTAACAAGTTTCAGCCTCACGACAAGGACGCCGCATTGGGTGAGCGGATCGCAGATCTGGCCGGAGTTCCTGCCTATCGCTCGCCGCTCGTCGTCGAGGGGGGCGGCTTTCTGTCAGACGGGGAGGGGACGCTCATCACGGCCGAGACCTGCGTGCTGAATGACAATCGCAATCCCGGCGTATCCAAAGCGGATGCGGAGGCCGAGCTTCGCGCCATGCTCGGTGTCTACAAAGTGATCTGGTTACCCGGGGACATCACAGACACCGCAACCGACGGGCACGTCGATGGCTACGTCGCCTATGTCAGGCCCGGCACGCTGTTGTTCGAGGTCGTCGCGGATCCCGCGGATCCACGATTTGCGCTGATGGCGGAGAACCGCAAAGTTCTCGAGCGGGAAACGGACGCGCGTGGCCGCCGATTCGATCTCCTACCGCTCGCGGAGGCGCCGCGCTCGGCGGTCCCCCCGGCAGAGACTTGCTATTGCCGTTCATACGTCAACTTCTATATCGCCAATGGCGCCATCATTGCACCCGCCTATGGTATCGACGAGGACACCGACGTGTTCGACACGCTGCGCCGCGCGTATCCCGATCGTGAGGTGGTCCCCGTGCCACTGAAAGACCTGTTTCGGGGCGGTGGGGGTATTCACTGCATTACCCAGCAAGAGCCGTCACCAACCTCTTGAGTGGATGAGGAACAGCCGATGCGTAACGTTTCACCGGCCGCGCTTCGCTCGTATTATGCGGCGGTGGGCTTGCTGGCCGTCAGTCTCGCCGCCATCGCACACGCCGGCGACAGCCGGCAAAACACGGTCAATGTGTATGCGTGGGCGGAATACTTTCCACCTTCCGTCGTCACCCAATTTCAGACTGAAACCGGAATCCATGTCAACTATACGGTCTTCGACTCCCCGGATACGGCAGAAACCGCGCTGTCGGTGGGAAATTCAAACTATGACATCGTGACCATGAATGCGGTGCCCCATTTGGCCCGGGAAATTCCGCAGGGGTTTTGGAAGAAACTCGATGCCACGCAGATTCCCAATGTGCGAAACGCCGATCCGCAAATTCTCAAGCTGTTGAATCAGGTGGATCCCGGAAATACCCACGCGGTTCCCTGGATGTGGGGCACGACCGGCGTCATCTACAATCCGGACAAAGTCAAAGCGTTGATCGGGGATATGCCCTCCAACAGCCTCGATATGGTCTTGAAGAAGGAGAACGCGGAGAAATTGGAGCGCTGCGGAATCAGCATCTTGGATTCGTGGCAGGACATCATGCCGATGGTTGCACGTTATCTTGGCCAACCAAAACTGTCCGCGGATCCCGCTCAGCTGGCTGCGGTGCTCCAGAAACTACAGGAGATCCGCCCTTATCTGAGGCGCATCGCGACCGCTGGCTACTATGAGCAGCTGGCGGATGGGGAGTTGTGCCTTGCCATTGGTTATTCCGGTGATGCCATGATTGCGCGGCGGATCGCCAAAGAGGGATCAACCCATGTCACGGTTGAATACGCATTTCCAGGCGGCGGAGTGCCGGTCTATGTGGACAGCATGGTCATTCCGGCGGACTCGCCGAACTCCGCTGGTGCGCTCAAATTTATCAATTTCATGATGCGACCGGATATTTCGGCGGAGGTCACTCGATTCATCGGGTTTGCATCGGGCAACGTTGCCGCCGTGTCATTGCTCGAGCCAGCGGTGCGCAATAACGTCATCGTCTACCCGCCGGCCGCCATTCGGGCTCGCTTTGAAACAGGTCAAATGTACTCAATGGATGAGACGCGCCGATACACACACGCCTGGCAACGATTTTCATCAGGCCAGTGAAAGCCGCCCAACGGCACTGTGTGAAAAGCACCCCCGTCACCATTGGTGTCGATTTCGGCACCACCAACACCGTGGTTGCGATCGGCGACGGCAGCGAGCATGCCCGACTGGTCACCTTCGAGACGCCTTCCGCGCCCACCGCTACCTTCCGTTCCGCCTTGAGTTTCAATCATGACTTGGCCGAACCCAGCGGGCGAACGGTAAATGCCGGTCCGTGGGCGATCAAGGCGTATCTGGATGACCCGGCTGAGACCCGCTTCATCCAGTCGTTCAAGAGCTATGCGGGTAGCTCTTTGTTCAAAGAGACCGTGGTGCTGGGTCGCCGCTACACCTTCGAAGATATGTTGTCCGATTTCCTGCAGCGGTTGCGCGACAGAGCTGGCGGAGCTCTTGAAGCAGCGGACGGACGCATCATCGTCGGGCGGCCGGTTCGGTTCGTCGGCGCAAACGCCGATATGGCGCTGGCGCTGAAGCGGTATCAGAGCGCGTTCGAGCGTTTGGGGTTTACCGATATCCTCTATGCCTATGAGCCTGTTGCCGCGGCTTTCTTCTTTGCCCGACGCCTGGAACATGATGCCACGGTACTCGTCGCCGATTTCGGCGGCGGCACCAGTGACTTTTCCATCATCCGGTTCGAGCGCGAAGGCGGGTTGCTCCGCGCCCGCGCCCTCGGCCAATCCGGCGTCGGTGTCGCGGGCGACGCCTTCGACTATCGCATCATCGACAACCTGGTCTCGCCTGCCCTGGGCAAGGGATCAAGCTATCGCGATCTCAACAAGATTTTGTTGGCACCCAATCGTTTCTACACGAGCTTCGCACGGTGGGAGCAGCTCGCCCTGATGCGTGCCTCGCGGGACATGCGCGATATCCGGACTTTGCTGCGCAAATCCTTGGAGCCGGAAAAGCTGGGCAAGCTGGTCGAGTTGCTCGACGGCAATTATGGCTACCTCCTCTATCAGGCCGTTTCGAAGCTGAAGGAGACGTTGTCAGTGGAGACCAGCGCCCGGTTCGAATTCAACGCCGGGGGTATCCGATTGGAGTCGACGGTGGAACGCTCCGCCTTCACGGGCTGGATCAGCCGCGAACTGGCGGCGATCGAAGCCGCCGTTGATGAAGCCATGGCCGACGCCGCTCTGACTGCCCATCAAATCGACCGCGTTTTTCTCACCGGTGGTTCGTCCTTCGTCCCGGCCGTACGGGCCGTCTTCGAGGCCCGCTTCGATCCGGCCAAGATAGCCACGGGTGCGGAACTGGAATCGATCGCATCCGGCTTGGCCCTCATGGGCGGCGAGGCGGATCTGGAGCGGTGGTGCGAGAGGACGGGGTGAGTGCTGATGTCTGAGAAGGCCATTGGCCAACCGCCCCCCAGCGGGCGAATGCGTGGAGGCTTGGAGAAATGTTGCCGCAGTTTGTGACCGTTACTGAAGTCGGGCCACGCGAGGGTTTCCAGTACGAGGGCGCACGGCGGGACTCGCCAATCGCGCTTGCCGACAAGCTGCGACTCATCAATGCGTTGGCCGCGACCGGCGTACCCGTCTTGCAGATCGCATCATTCGTCAGCCCGACGATCGTGCCCCAAATGGCGGATGCGGAATTGATCTGCCAGCAGATCGAGCGCGGGCCGAATGTCGCCTATACGGGCATTTATCTCAACGAAGCCGGGTTGCGGCGCGCGCTCGCCACTCAGGCACTCGATATCCGGGGTGAGTTGATGTTGTCGGCATCGGAAACCTTCGCGCTGCGCAACCAGAAGCGCAACTTCGGCCAAGAAATCATCGCCCAGAAGGGGCTCGCAACGATCTATCGCGAGCATGGCATCCCGGTCGACACCTGCAACATCATGGCGGCATTCGGCTGCAACTTTGACGGGGCGATACCACTCGAGCGAATCCTCGGGCTGATCGAGTCGGCCACGCAGATAGCCGCTGAGGAGGGAGGCGGCGCGCTTCGATGCGTGCAGCTCGCCGACACCATGGGCTGGGCTAACCCGGAACAGATCAGGCGCACGGTGCGGGCGATTCGAGAGCGATGGAACGATCTTGCGATCAGTCTGCATTTGCACAACACCCGGGGACTCGCGGTTGCCAATGTCTATGCGGGTCTGCTCGAGGGAGTCGATCGGTTCGACACGGCCATCGCGGGGCTGGGAGGGTGCCCCTTTGCCGGTCACTCGGGTGCCGCTGGGAATGTGGCTACCGAAGAAGTCGCTTTCCTGTGTCAGGAGCTGGGGATCGATACCGGTCTCGACTTGGTTGCCCTGACCGAGGCCGCCAGAATCGCCGAGGACGTGGTCGGTCACCCGTTGCCCAGCCAGCTCGTGCAGATGCGCGGATCCAATCTCACCCTCACACGGCGTGGAGAAGACTGATGGCATCGACGGTGGCACTTTTTTGCAACGAGACGTCAGTCGGTTCGCAACCCAACTGTGATCTTGCGCCCATTTCGCATTCACACCGGCACCAAGGTGTGACTTTGCTCTGAATTTATTCCTATCGCCGTGTACGTTGTGCGGCTTTTGATGCACATTAAATCCCGCAGCATGGACGTTCGAACATCCAGGTTCAGTCATCCCGCATGACGTGAGGACGACGGACGGTGTCGACGAGTTTTAACAAAGGAACGCCCCTATGCTGCAATCGCAATCATCGCTGACCTCGATCATCCTGCTGGCGAGCCTTACCGGGGGCGCCTTCGCCGCGGAAACGGCGCCGCCGGTCCAACTGCCCCACTGCACCACACCGTTGGCCAACATCATGGTCGGAAAGCTGCAATGTAAGGCGGCGAATTGTAATGGTGGCAACTCGGGAGCGGGTCAGCCGGGCGGCATGGCGGCCCTCATGGAAATGATCAACGCCGGTAACGGCGGAGCCACCAACGTCACCGGCATTGCCGATGGCATCAAAGACGTTTTGACCACCGCGCTTACCGAAACGGGCTGCTTTTCCGTACAAGATCGAGATGAGATGGATGAGATCTCACAAGAGCTCGCGCGCGCGGGTAAGACCGTTCAGGCGGAGCAGGCCGAGTTTCTGATTTCCGGCGCGGTAACCGAAATCGACGTCTCGGTGCAGAACAAGAGTTTCGGCGCTGGCATGATTCCGATCATCGGCTCGGTTGGTCGGAAAAAGCAATCCGCGTCCGTCTCGCTCGACATGAAGCTCGTCAGCGTCAACTCTGCGAAGGTCATTGCCAGCAAACGCGCTACCGCATCGACCGAAACCAGCTCCACCTCGTTCGGCGCCGGTGGGATCGGTTTCGTCGGCGGCTCGATCGGCGGCTTCGGTGGCTCGTTCTCGAGCCTCAAAGGGACCAACCTCGAGGCGGTGACCAAGGAGGCGATTGCGCAATCGGTGATCTTTCTCGTCGATGCGGTAACGCGTGCCAAAGCGGATCCCGCGGTTGCACAGGTCATCACACCGACCAACAACTGAGTTTCGCCGCCACCGACGGAGTGCGGTAACTCATCCCGTCGGTGGCGATCAGGCAGCCTTGCGCCGCTTACGGTTGATGGAGCGGAACCGGATGCCGAGCGCCATCGCCTTCTGCGCAACCGCGCCTGGTGTGCGACGAAGTTTCTTGGCCGCTTGGGTGCCGGACAACCGCTCCTTCGCGAAGCCTCGAAGTTGTTTCACATCCTCCGGAGTCCACGCACGCGAGACCCGTTTCTGCTTTTTCGTCGCCATGTTTACCTCTTGGAAATGATTTCGATTATACCGGTCCGCGGCAATCCGCCAAAGAATCAGCGGTTCTGACCGGCGACCGGAGTTTGAAGTCCCGCCATTATGTCGCAGTACGATCCGGAAGGAGGCGCTGATATTCGTCGTGCACCCGTCGGTAGCACTCGCATGCCCGGCGTTCCAGGCCGGCTCGATTCAACACGGTGATGTGCCCGCGCACATACTTGATGAGTCCCGCAAGCTGGAGCTTGTGAGCGGCTTCCGTGACCCCCTCCCGCCGCACGCCCAGCATGTTGGCGATGAGTTCCTGAGTCATGATGAGATTACCGCCTTTGAGCCGATCAAGACTCATCAACAGCCATCGGCACAGCCGCTGATCCAACGAGTGATGTCGGTTGCACACCGCCGTCTGCGCCATTTGTGTAATCAACGCCTGGGTGAACCTCAGCATCAGGTGCATGACGGCGGGCACGGCATTGAAATCGTGCTTCATCAACTCCGCGCCCATGCGAAGGCCGCCGCCCGCGCTCTGGACGACCGCGCGACTCGGCGTGGTATCGCCGCCGAGGATCAGCGCAAACCCCACCATGCCGTCATTGCCAACGGTGGCGATCTCGGCGCTACTTCCGTTCTCCATCGGGTAGAGCAGCGAAACAATGGCGGTGAGCGGGAAGTAGACGTGGGTCAGTCGAGCGCCCGTTTCGTGAAGCACTTGCCCGAGTTCCAAACTCACCCATTCGAGTTCCGGTAGCCAACGGGCGAGAATCGCCGGAGGAAGACAGGCCAGCAGATGATTGTCGCTCGCCCGAAACTCAAGGTCGATCGACGAATTTGGCATGCTCAACCGGTTCTCCGTTTCCCATCGCGCTCATCACGGCGATCAGCACTCCACCGCCGGCCGGATCGCGGCGAGCCGAGGCATGCAAGGTTCGGGTCGATCCCGCCAGATTCCGCCGCAGCTGAAGGTCAGTGGTTTCCGTGATGGCAGACGGAGCGGGGCGCCCGAGCAATCCACGCAATGTCAGTGCGCTGTCCGGCGTCATAAAAGCCTCCAGCGAACGGCCGCGCAGGAATTCGCGTTCCACGCCCAAGAGCGCCGCCGCCGTGCGATTCAGTTCGTGGATGATCCCGTTGAAGTCCACCGTCAACAAGCCAACCGGGGCATCGTCATAGAGTTGCTCCTGGCGAGTGAGCACGGTCTCGAGTTCAACGCGCGAACGGCGCAGTTCCTCGTCTTGAAGATCCACCTCGACTTGGTGCACTTGAAGCTCGTGCAGCAGCGCGAGCGCATCGGCGGCGGTCGACGGTGAGGAAGCCAAATCGTAGAGCACGCCCAAGGCGGCCGATGCATCCGCGCCCGCCATTACACGCGAGTTAGGTCCCTTCAAGTGCTCGACTGCCCGGGCACGGAGATCGAACCGGTCGATCATGTCGTCGCGAACTGTCTTCATGATCTCATCTCGCTCATCGAATGAAGTCTACTTCATGCCTGGCGCAGCCGCGACTCGAGTTCTTTGGAGGCGGTGATATCGACGAAAGTGATGACGGCACCCTGGATCACGTTGGCCACCGTACGATACGGCATGATGCGTACCTTGTACCAGTGCGAATCCGTGGTGGTGATCTCCTTTTCAGTGTAGGCGAGGGTTCGCAGCGTCTCTTTCGCATCGGCGTCGAGTGCCGGATAATTCAGCGTGGTCGTCAAGTCGCTGAGCGGGCGCCCGATGTCCGCGTCCCGTAGGTTGATGATGCGTTTGATCTGGTCCGTGAAGCGACGCACATTGAGGTCCTTGTCCAGGAACAGCGTGGCGATGTCGGTGCTATTGAGCAGGTTATGCATGTCGCTCTGAGCGAGCGCCAGGTCGTCGAGCTTGGATTGCAGCTCGACGTTGATCGTCTGCAACTCCTCGTTCATCGACTGAGCCTCCTCTTTCGACGTCGTCAGCTCCTCGTTCGCGGACTGCAGCTCCTCGTTCGTCGATTGTAGCTCCTCGATGGCTGCTTGTCGTTCCTCTTCCGACGCGAGCATCGCACTACGTAACGCCTTCAATTCCTCGTGTGCACGCTCAAGCTCGGAGGCAATCTCGGGATCGAGCGCGCGGCTGCGCTTGTTACGCCGTGATTTGTCGACGACCGGGACCGCGACCTCGCGAAATACGATCATCACCATGCGTTCGAGCCCCTTTGGCTCGACGATGGCCTCGACGGTGATGTCGAGCTGGTGAGTCTCATCACCGTCCAACCGCAGGCCCTGGACCTCGATCGCCGTGCGTTCGTTGACGGCCCGCCGGAGCGCGACGACGAGCTGTGGGCGGATGGGGGGACGAGCCATGACATGGATGTTCCAGTTCGCCTTGCCGGCGGCGGGCTCGAGATATTTCCCCGTGTGACCGAATATATAGAGAATGTCTCCCAGTTCGTTGACGAGGACGGCCGCGGGGCAGAATTTCTGCAATAGCAGCTGATCCGCCAGGGTCTGGAGGTTCGCGGCAGGGGGTGGGGGCGGTGACAAGGGCAACTCCTGTGCGGGTGCGCGCGGTGACATACGTCGATAGACGGGGAAATCCACCGCACCGAGCCCCGTCGATACCGAGCCTCGACGGTAAAGCCTCGACGTGGAAGACAGAGGGGGAAATAGATTCTGCGCCGGCCCCACCGTTTCGGACCCACCCAGCAGCAAAATTCCCGCTGGACGCAAGCTGTAGTGGAATAGAGGCAGCAGGCGCTTCTGGAGCGCGGCATTGAAGTAGATGAAGAGATTGCGGCACGACAGGAGGTCGAGTCGGGTGAACGGCGGGTCGATGATGAGGTCGTGCTGCGCGAACAGCACCATGTCGCGAATACGCGGCTCGATCATGTAGCCGTCACCCTCGATACGGAAAAACCGCGCTCGACGCTCCGCCGAAACATGTGCGGCGATGGAGGCCGGGTAACGACCGCGCCGGGCGAAGGCAATCGCGTCCGCATTCAAGTCCGTGGCAAAGATCTGCAACGTGGCACCCGAGCCGTTCAGACGCTCTTGGGTCTCGGTGAAAACCATCGCGAGTGAGTACGCCTCCTCGCCCGTGGAGCACCCGGCGACCCAGGCCCGGAACGGCCCATCGGGCCCGTTGTGAGCGAAAATCTCGGGGAGGACGACGGATGCGAGATCCTCCCACGTTTCCGGATCCCGGAAGAAGCGGGTGACACCAATCAGCATTTCCTTGAACAGCAGGTCGAGTTCCGCCGGGTTCGCCTGCAAAAAGGCCGCATACTGCGCCGGCTTTCCGATCCCGTGTATGGCCATGCGCCGCTCGATGCGACGCCGCAGCGTGCTCGGCTTGTACAGCGTCAGATCGAGCTTGCTGCGTGCTCGCAGTAAATCGAGGATGACCTCCAACGCGTCGGCCGGGTCATCGTCGGCACCGTGCGCGCCACCGGTTAGCCCAGGTTGTGCTGCCAGGATGTCGAGAATGCGCCTCGGGAGATCGGCCGCCAGCTCGACGACATCCGCCGCAGCGGCCGCAATTGCGCTCTGCGGCATCGAGGCAAACTGTGCCGAACGCGGGTCTTGTGCCAGGGTCAAGCCGCCTTGCGTCTTGATCGCCTGAAGCCCCAGCGTCCCATCCGACCCCATGCCGGACAAGACGACGCCGATGGCATGGGCCCCCTGATCCGCGGCGAGTGAGCAAAACAACACGTCGATCGGTAGCCGCATCCCGCGTGGCTCGCTGGGTGCGGTCAGATACAGCCGTCCGTGCTTCACTTTGAGTTCGGTATTCGGAGGGATCACGTAGACGGCATCTGGCTCCGCCCGCATGGAGTCGATCGCCTCGCGGACGGGCATCGACGTGGCCCTCTGAAGCAGTTCGGTCAACATCGCTTTGTGATTCGGGTCCAGATGCTGGACGACGATGTACGCGAGTCCGCTCGGCACCGGGACGTGCGCCAGGAACTGCTCCAGGGGCTCGAGGCCGCCCGCCGAGGCGCCGAGGCCAACGATACGCGTCGGCAACGCATCCGTTTCGCTCACTAAACCCGTGATTTCGCCATTCTCTGGTAAGTGCTCAAGTCTACATCCTCGAGGCGCCGAGAGGGCGACCTGGCGTCAGTTTACCGTGCAGGCGCGGGGGCGTCCCTCTCCATATGCATGAGCACTCGATCTGTCTCGAGCGGCGTGCATATCCCATATCCCTGGCCGTACCGACAGCCGAGAGATTGAAGCAGTGCGATTTGTGGACCATCTTGGATGCCCTCGGCCAGGCTGCTCATCCCCAAGTTCTCGACCAAGGTGATGGTGGCGTGAATCACCGCGAGGACGTCCGAGTTCTGCGTCACGTCCTTGAGAAAGGACTGGTCGATCTTCACCGTGTCGAACGGATAACCGCGCAACACGGAAAGCGATGACGTGCCCGTGCCGAAATCGTCCATGGCGGTCTTGACCCCCAGCTGTCTCAATTGCGTCAGGACCTCGCGCGCAGCCTCGGGGTTGCGCATCACTTCGCGCTCCGTGACTTCGAGTTCGAGGCATTGTGCCGGCAGGCCGGTCTCGGCGAGAACCGTCGACACCTCGCTCATCAGCCGGTTACCGAGAGCGAGTTCGGCGCGCGACAGGTTGACGCAGATCCACTGCGGGGCGTGCGCCGGATCCGTCCTGCGCCATTCGGTCAACGCGCTGCACGCCTCCCGTCGTACCCATGAACCCAGGGTCGCGATCAGATGCGACTCTTCGGCGATTGGAATGAACTCAGTCGGTGGAACCTCGCCGAGCGTCGGGTGATCCCAGCGCAACAGCGCCTCCACCGACACGGTGGCGCCGGTACTCAAGTCGATGATCGGCTGATACACGAGTCGGAGTTGGTTCGTGCCCAAGGCCTTGCGCAGTTCGGCGTCGATGGCCGCATAGCGCAGCAGACGCGCGCGCATGACGGCGTCGAACATGATCGCCCTGCCGCGCCCATTGCGCTTGGCTTCGTACATCGCGACGTCGGCGTTGCGCACGAGATCCTCGGCCTTGGTTTCGGTGCCGTCACTGACGGCGATGCCGATGCTGGCACTGGACGTGACTTCGGTGCTGCCGAGCGTGTACGGCGGGACCAGTGACTCGAGCAGCTTCTCGGCCGTCGCCACCGCCTCCCCGGGCGTACTGCAACCCGGCAGCAACACCAAGAACTCGTCGCCGCCCATCCGACCCACGAAATTACGTCCCGCTTCGTGCGCGACTCCCGCCGTCGCCCGCAATGCCAGGCTGAGTCGCGCCGCGATCTGCCGCAGGAGGTCATCGCCGGCTTCGTGACCCAGCGTGTCGTTGATGAGCTTGAAGCGATCGAAGTCGAGGAAGAACAGGGTGATCGGCGGGTGTCCACCGCTTTGCACCGCGTCCATGATTTGTGCCAGCTCCCGCATCAACAGCGCTCGATTCGCAATCCCGGTCAATGCATCGCGATGCGCGGCGATGGTGGCTGCCTGGGCCGCCGACTCGGCGACCTCCGCCAGGTTGAGCCCGCGCAGACGGATTCGGTAGAAGCCGTAACCCAGAACGATGATGAGCGCTCCGGCCGGCACGAGTCCGAGGAGCGCGGCGATTCGTGCATCCGCGAGACGAGCGACATAGCGGCGCGCATCGATGTCGACGCCGAGCGCGCCGATCTGCCGGCCCTTGGCATCCTTGAGGGGCACGAGTCCGCTCATGAAGGTGCCCCAGGTGTCGCTGGTCGGCTCAGCGGTTGCGGCCGGCCTGCCGGGAGTCTCGGCGTCGCCCACCGCCGCCCGCATCGCGGGGCCCGTATCCTTGTAGAGTTCCCACACCGCGGCCTGTTCGCTCACGCCGTCGGGACTCTTGGCCAGCGGCGAGGCGGCGTCGAGAATGAATCGAACATCGGCCCCGTCACGGACCACTGTGTAGATATAACGAATCTCCGGCACCGCGTCGCGCAGCCGTTGCAGCGGTGCCACGGCCTTGCGATAGGCCGGGCCGTTCTGCTGGTCCGGGCGGCGGATCGAATCATGCAGTTGCGGATCGATCATCGAGGAGGCCGCCAGCGCGAGATCGATCAGATGGTGGCGATAGTTGCTGCGAATCGCGCGAGCGGATGTCACCCACAGACCGAATATGCCCGCGCCCAGCGTGACCAGCGTCAGGGCCGACATGAGGAGCGCCTCGCGACGGGCTCGACGGCGCGTTAGGACGACGCTCTCGGACATAGGTATGGACCACTCCATGGCAATGCCGGGGAATATCGGCAGGGGGCTCACGGGACTGTTGCGGTGGGGGTGGCGATCGATCGACAGTGTGACCGACCTCACGCCGGGCGATGGCCGCAGAACGCCGGTCGCCGGCCGGGCTCGATATGTTGGATACCGAACAGACCCTTTGCCCGGGGTCGCGTAGTTTCTCTCCTACAGCGAAAGGGGCACGGAATGGAGGCAACATGCATGGATGAGAGCCCGCGGGGGATCCGCGAGGCCGTGGCGGCGGTTGGCAGCATCGATGCGGTACGGACGCTGCTGGCCGTGGTCTGCGAGACCACGGGCTTGGGGTTTGCCGCCGTCGCGCGAGTCACCGACAGCACATGGACGGCCTGCGCCGTGCGGGACGACATCGGTTGGGGCATCACGCCCGGCGGTGAACTCGCCGTGGGCGACACGATGTGCTTCGAATCGAGGCGCGCGCGCGCGCCGATCGTCATCGAGCACGCGAGCTTCGATGAGCGTTATCGGGACGACCCGGTGCGACGGCGTGCTCGAATCGAGAGCTATTGCTCGGCGCCGATCATTCTCGCGGATGATCGCTATTTCGGCACTCTCTGCGCGCTCGACCGGCGGCCGACGCGGCTGGCGTCGCATGTGCTGCCGATGATCAGCCGCTTTGCGACGCTGATCGCGTCACAGCTCGACCGTCAAAAGCACCTGGAGCAGGAGCGGGCGGCGCTGCTCGATGAACGCGCCGCCAGCGAATTGCGCGAGCAATTCATCGCCATTCTAGGTCACGACCTGCGCAATCCGCTGCAGGCGGTCTATGCCAGCGCGGACGTGTTGATCGCGAAACTCGCCGACCCCGCGGAGGCGCAGATCGCGGCCCGCATCAAGACCAATGCGCGGCGCATGTCGTTGCTGATCGACGATGTGCTCGACTTTGCGCGCGGCCGACTGGGAGGTGGCATCGATGTGGACTTAACCGACGTCGATGACATCAACAGCGGCATCCTGTCGGTGATTCAGGAGTTCAAGGATGCGCAGCCCGAGTGCCAGATATCGGCCGACATCCAAGTCGATCAACCCGTTCGCTGTGATCTCGGCCGATTGCAACAGGTGGCCTCCAATCTGCTCGCGAATGCGTTGACGCATGGGCGGCCGCATACACCCGTCAGCATCAAGGCGCGGGCCGACACGGATGATTTGGTGCTCGACGTCTGGAATGCCGGTGAGCCGATTCCGCCGCAGAGTATCGATAAGATTTTCGAGCCGTTCTGGCGGCATTCGGTGTCCGCCAGCCGCAATGGGTTGGGCTTGGGCTTGCATATTTGCGCGGAAATCGTCCGCGCTCATGGCGGGCGCCTATTCGTCACGTCGACGGCCAACAGCGGCACCCAATTCACGGCGCGGTTACCGTTGAGTCTCGCGCGCAATACGCAGGTGGCCGGTCCAATGAGCTTGAACTGCGGGCTCTGAGCGCGACGGCCACCCGCTCCCGGCTTAGCTCGCCGCCACGTCCATTTGCACCGGGGCTGGCCGGCACCGGATAATCGGGCAATGTCCGCCGCCTTCTACGATCACGCCCAGATTACCAAGTGGCTCGGAGCTCGAACGGTGGCCAAGGCGCAAGGCTACCTGCGCGCGGTATCGCAACTCGGCTGGCGCGATGACAAGCTGTCGGCCAAGGTGCAGGGCACGGACCGCCGTCCCTATGTCGTTACCGTGGATTTCGAGTTCGACGACGAGGACGACGCCTGGGTGGCGGGGGATTGTTCCTGTCCGGTGGGATTCAACTGCAAGCACGTCGCCGCGGTGCTGCTCGCGGGACTCGAGCAGGCTCCCCCCAAACCCACGGGCGTGCGCTCCGAAGTCGTGCAATGGCTGGAGAAGTTTCAGAGTCGTCACAGCCGGTCGCCGCCGAAGACCAAGGCTCGACCGAAGGTCTTGCAGGCCCTTGCCTATGTGATCGTCGCCGGATCCGCCTGGAGTGCGGGTCGCTCCCGTGGCGCGGGGCGTTCCGGCAGTACGGGGCGCGTCGGCGCCATGGGACCCGCCGACGGCGCCGCCATCGTTCTGCGCAAGATCCGTTTTGCCCCCGATGGCACGATCCGTAACGTCGATGAGCCATGGGACCAGATTCCCGGCGCGCTGGTGAAGCCGATGAAGTTCGTCCAGGAAGAGGATCTGCCGATTTTGCGCAGCTTGTGGATCGGCCGATTGCCCCACGAAATGTCGAGCTATGGGTTGTATGGCGTGGAAGGCGGGGAACTGATTCAGAAGATCGTCGCGACGGGCCGCGCATTCGTCGCCGATGTGCGCGGTGAGATTCGTCATGTTCGTGCGTTGCGGCCGGGTGCGTCACGACCGGGGTTGATCGAGTGGCAGACGGAGCCTACGCTGCGTCTGCGCGTCGCGCTCGCGACCCAACCGCCGTCGACCTTGCTGCTGCCGACCGAACCCTTTTGGTATATCGATGATACTGAAGGGGTGGCGGGTGTGGTCGAGTTGCGGACTTCGGCGACTCAGGTCGTCGACCTCCTCGCGATGCCGTCGATTTCGCTCGAGGAAGCGCCGCTGGTGGGGGCGGTGCTGCGGGACATTGCGCCGGACGTGCCGTTGCCGCCGGCGCACGATCGGGCGGTCCTGCCGGTCATCGATACGGAGCCCGTGCCGGTGTTGATGCTCACGTCGGTCAGTGCGTTCGGCACCGCCATCACTGCCGCGGGGCGCGATATTCTGGATTACGCGACGGTGAGTTTCGACTACGCGGACGTCAAAGTGCCGGCGACGACCGAGGCGACGCTCCACCGCAATGCCCGCGGTGAGGTGGTCCAGGTGAAACGCCACGCCGAGGCCGAACAGCAGCGGCTGGCGCAATTGCGCAAGGCGGGGCTCGAGCGGACGGCCACGCCGCGCCTGTTTGGCATCGAGCCGCTGCCCGACGGTCTGCTGGTGCTGCCTTCCGCGGATGCGTGGACGGTGTTCATGAGCGACGCGCTGCCGACGCTGAAGGCGTCGGGCTGGCGCTGTGTGATGACGTCGGGTTTTCGCTTCAACGTCATTGTCGTCGACCACATCGAGGGCTCCGTGCGTGCCAACCCGGAGGGCTGGTTCGATCTCGACATGGGCATCCAGGTGGATGGCCAACGGGTGCGTCTGGAGCCGTTGCTCGCGGATCTGTTCCGGCGCGATGCGCGCTGGCTGTCGGGTGGTCTCGAGGCGATCGGTGATGAGGAGCCCATCGATCTTTACACCGATCGCCGTGAACGGCTGCGGCTGGTGGCGAATCGTTTGAAACCGCTGGTCCGGATTCTGATCGATCTTTTTGACGCGCCCGCCGGTGGCGGTGACCTGCGCTTGAGTCCCTGGGATGCGGCGCGGTTGGGAGCCCTCGAGGACTTGGGTCGCTGGCAATTTCAGGGCGCCGAATCGATCCGTGCACTGGCGCGGCGCTTGACAGAGGGCGCGGGGGTGCGCGAGGTGCCCATTCCGACCGGCTTGAAAGCCGAGCTGCGGGATTATCAGCGGCAGGGGTTTTACTGGCTGCAATTCTTGCGTGAGAACGATCTGTCAGGCGTGCTCGCGGATGACATGGGGTTGGGTAAAACCCTCCAGGCGCTCACGCACATTCTCGCCGAGTACGAGGCGGGGCGTTTGGATCGGCCGGCATTGATCGTCATGCCAACCTCGCTGATCCACAACTGGAAGGAGGAGGCGGCGCGGTTCGCGCCCGCCTTGAAAGTGTTGGACCTGCAGGGCAGCTCGCGCAAAGACCGTTTCGACGACATCGGTGCGCATCACCTGGTGCTCACGACCTATGCGCTGTCGTGGCGGGACCAGGAGGCGCTCGCCGCGCATGAGTATCATCTCCTCGTGCTCGATGAATCGCAGTACGTCAAGAATGCCGCGAGCAAGAGCGCTGTCACCATCCGGGCGCTCTCGGCGCGGCATCGTCTCGCCTTGAGCGGCACGCCGCTCGAGAATCATCTGGGCGAGTTGTGGGCACAGTTCGATTTCCTGCTGCCGGGATTCTTGGGCACTCAGAAGGAGTTCACGCAGCGCTGGCGCACGCCGATCGAGAAGCGCGGCGACACGGTGCGCCGGGATCTGTTGGCCCGGCGCATCCGCCCGTTCCTGCTACGTCGGCGCAAGGACGAGGTGGCGAAGGAGTTGCCGCCCAAGACCACCATCGTGCGCACCGTGGAGTTGGCGGGTGCCCAGCGGGATCTGTATGAAACTGTTCGCAGCGCTGCGCAGGAGCGGGTCCGCAGCGCCATCGTCAACCAAGGTTTCGCGCGCAGTCACATCATCCTGTTGGATGCGCTCCTCAAGCTGCGCCAGGTGTGTTGCGATCCGCGGCTGCTGAAATTGGCGTCCGCCAAGAAGGTGCGCGAGTCGAGCAAGCTCGAGTTGCTGTTGGAGATGCTGCCGGCGCTGCTCGAGGAGGGCCGCCGTATTCTCGTGTTCTCGCAGTTCACGAGCATGCTGGCGCTGATCGGCAGCGCGCTCGAGGCGAAGGGGATCGGCTACCTTACGCTGACCGGAGAGACCACCGATCGGGCGACGCCGCTCAAGGCATTCGCGCGCGGCGATGCGGCGGTGTTCCTCATCAGTCTCAAAGCCGGCGGGGTGGGGCTGAACCTCACCTCGGCGGATACCGTCATTCATTACGATCCGTGGTGGAATCCCGCGACGGAAGCCCAAGCCACCGACCGCGCGCATCGGATCGGTCAGACGAAGCCTGTGTTCGTGTACAAGCTGGTGGCGGCGGGCAGCATCGAGGAGAAGATTCTGGCCTTGCAGGAGAAAAAGGCCGCTCTCGCGGATCTGATCTTGAATGACGAGGGAGGCCAGGCGGTGAAGTTTTCAGCGGGAGACCTGGAGGCGTTGTTCGCGCCTCTGCCGGCATCCTGAGTTTCGCTCACCCGCGCTTGACGAGCCCATGCCGCTTCTTGCCCACGGCGAGCCGCGCGGTGCCCTGGGCATCGAGATCCGCGCTCGACACCGTCGCCGCCACCGAGAGCACCGGCTGATCATTCAATTTGATGCCGCCCTGTTCGATCAGTCGCCGGGCGGCCGCCTTCGATGGAGCCATGCCGAGGCCCACCACCACGTCGATGATGGTCATCGGTGCGCCGCCCTCGAGCAGCACGGTGGGCAGGCCTTCGGCCGCGGC
>Ga0116226_10000277_pt1 | contig 42500 bp, 43 predicted proteins | sample S1TSphfallax_FD_89692 | JGI IMG/M metagenome (GOLD analysis project Ga0116226, IMG submission 89692) | Host-associated microbial communities from peat moss isolated from Minnesota, USA - S1T2_Fa - Sphagnum fallax MG | ecosystem: Host-associated > Plants > Peat moss > Unclassified | place: USA... | reverse complement strand
TCGGCAGTCTCGCCAATACGGGAAGAAGCTGCAGCGCCCACAGGCCCAGAGACCATGCCACTGCCTTCGCGGTCCCGCGCAGCACGGTCGAGTAACGCACCTGATCAAGCACCCCGACTGACCGAATCATGGCGGACGTGGTTGGCGTCAATAGACCCACCGTGATCGGAACGTGATGAAATGCTGCAACACCACATTCCGAACCATCTTTTCCGTCCAAAGATGTGGGCCCCAGATTGGCCTGAATGACAAACAACTCCCCCGACGTACCTGTTTTCGATGGAGCGGTACCACGCTATCAAGAAATGGGTAAATTTTCCATTTCTGATCAAGCGTCCCGCCAATCATTCAGTCACAGAGTTTTCGGATCGCGCCGCGGGTCCAGACGTCGCCGTATGATCCGGTTGAAAGGCGGAAACGTCGTCAAGCGCCAGGTCGGTCGCATCGTGAAATCGCGTGTAGTCAATGGCCCAAACTCCGTTACCGCGATCGATCAGCAGGTCGGTAAAGCGGCTGTTCCAGCGAATATCGCCGACGCCGTAGGCATACCGCGCGTGGACCATCTGAGCAAAGACCTCATCATAGCCGGAAATCGAACAATGGAGTTCGGCATTGCGCGCCGCAAGTGCCGCCGCATCCATCCCAAAAAACGGGCTGGCCGATGTGATCTGATGCATAACAGTCCAACTCAGATAAAACATCGGAGTTCGGCCCCGCATCAGTTCCACATCATGGAACCGGCGCATGAACTCCCCCTCTTCGGAAACCTCATCTAATAGCAGAGAAACTGTCATCTGCGCTTCAACGACCTGATTGCGGCGCTGATTAGCGGCACGGAGCATCAAGGTGGGTTGTCCGTTGCGGCGGGAAATTACAGCGATCCGGCTGAACATAACCCGCGCCGTTGGTCGCGACACGCGGGCAAAGGCAACGCCGGTGGTGAGCGCCACGGTCAGCAGTCCGGCCAGGGATTCGATCGTGGCGAGAACATTTGCGGCAAAGCTGGATGGATACATATTGCCATAGCCGACCGTCGCCATGGTTTGAATGCTGAAGAAAAACGCATCCGCCACCGAGCCGGGACGGGCATTAGCAATCCCACCATAAAAGACGTAAAGGAATGCAAAGATCAGGTTTGTCGCCAGATACAGCAGAACGAGCCCGAGCAGCAGGGCCGGGACAGGTACTGTCATCAGGCGATGATAAATATCCCGCCAGCCTGCCCCTTCATAACCGATCCGCTGAATATCCCGGGGCCGACGCGTGGTTCCATGATGATGGGGCGGTTTTCGAGGGCGACGCGACCGGATCGCCATGATCAGCGAGCGGTCGAACTTGGAGCGCTGCTGCCCAGCGCAACGCTCGGAATCGTGGCCGCTTCGACCAAGGATGCAAAGGCGGCGCTCCGCTCCGGCAGCGTCCGGCGCGCTGCTATGGAAAGTGCCACGATCGGATCACCGACAGAAAACTCGGTCCTTCGCGCCTGCTCTGCCGCCTGCTGCGCCGATCGATTGAGCGGGACCGGCCGCAGCATTTCGCTTTCAACGAAGCCGAATGACCCGTCATTCAAGGTGAGAATGGTCCAGCCCGTGGGGCTGGCGTCATGGGGGCCGGTAACACGCGTGCCCTTTCGGATTTCCGCAATGACGGCGCTACCCGGATCCGGGCGAACATGGATAACGGCGGCACCCGTTGCGACATAGGGCAATGCAGGTAGCGGCGGGGCGGAAAGCGCTTGCGCCACAGCAGTCCGGCTGGACGGCGGCGCCTCGGCCAGAATCCGGTCCGCCGCGGCACGGCGAACAGCGATGTGGGCGCCGCTGGCGGCGATTGCCTGACGCGCCAGCGCCTGATCGGGTTCGACGAAAGCAGACTCGGCGTGGGCGATCCGACATTGACGCAAGGCCGCATAATCAGACTGAAGCTGAACCAATGACGCCATATCGGCGTCGATATCCGCGATAATCCGGTGGGCAATCGTCGTTGTATCAGTCGGCGGTCCGGAGATTGTTGCCCAATAGGTATCAGCCGACATCGACGAGCCGATCATTGGCCGAGCCGCGGTTTCAAAGACGTGCCGCTCTTCAATGCACCGCGACGGTCCAGCGGCAACCCGGCTGGTGGTGTTGGACGCGCAATCAGTCTGGAGCACCAATAGCATGATCGCCGCGAGCCCATTGGCGCAGCGAATCGCTACATTGCGCACTGCCATTGCCCTCGTCCCATAAACCACCCCGTCATTCTCGTAGACTAGCGTATGAACCCGCGCCCGTCACACTGCAATGCCAGCGGCACGGAATGTTACATTGACCCGGCGCTCGCCCAATACCGAATGAGGCGGCCCGATCAACTTATCCACGCCATGGTACATAAGCCGCGCCGGCCCGCCGAAGACGAGGACATCGCCATCTGCCAGTATCAGACTGCGATCCGCCTGCCTCCGCTCAGTCCCACCAAATCGAAACCTTGCGGAGCGGCCGAAGGATAACGACACGATCGGTTGGGTAAAATCCGACTCGTCGCGGTCCTGATGCAAGCCCATACGGGATGTGGCCTCATATAGATTGATCAAACACGCATCCGGTCGAAACCCGTCGAAACCCGCCTCGGCGGCAGCGGCAATCGCCAGCGTCCGCATCGAGTCGGGCAAACCCGGCCAGGGCGCGCCGGTCGCGGGATCGACCGGGCTGTAGCGATAGCCGGTGCGGTCAGATACCCAGCCGAGCGTACCGCAATTCGTCATTGCAACGGACATGGTCTTGCCCCGAGGCGTGACCAGCCGGCGCGGCGGCACGCGCTCCAGAATTGCCAGGATTTCGGTTAAGATCGCCGGGGACGCCGCTTGCGAGAGCAGCATCACACCCGCCGCCGGCGTTTCCCTCAGGCCGATCAAAGACCGCTCGCGGGATCGGTCAGTCGATGCAGTCGCTGCGCGGCCAATTGCGCAAAGCGCAAGGTGAGCGCCTTGCGCCGGGCCGGGACTAGACGGATCACGGGTGCTGCGCGCAGGATTTCGGCCTGAAAACGATCGGCGACGATCAATCCACACTCGCTCGGGATGAGGTCGCTTGGGAAATGATCGGGCACAGCGAAATAAAGCGCATCACAGAATTCCCGATACTCGGTCCACTTCCGGTCAGATCGAAAATCTTCGATCGACGATTTTACTTCGACAATCAGGATATCGCCTTTGCCGTCAAGCACCATGAGATCGGCGCGGCGGCCATTCGCGAGTGTCACCTCGGTCAAGGTGACACAGCCGAGTGCGTTGAAGGCGCGCGCAATGCCGCGTGCGAGCAACACACCAGGTTGCAGCATGGGGTCGCGAACGGCGCGCAGCAAATCGCTCATGTCGAGCGATCAGTGCATGGCAGACACCGGGCGAATATCCGGCTGCGCAAAGCCGGTCGGCTTGCCACCGGTCCAATGGGACGCATAGAAGGAACCATCTTTTTTTATGATACGTGTCCGGAGCTTCGCTGCCATGTCCGATGACCGCAACCAGTTTCGCCAAGCGCGGCTCGAAAAGCTAGAGGCCATTCGCGCGCTCGGGCATGATGCCTACCCTTATCGGTTCGACCGGACCCATCTCGCAACAGCGATTGAGGCAAGTTTCGGGGGTTTGCAACCGGGTGAAAAGACCGGTCCCGAAGGAAGGGTAGCAGTTGCCGGCCGAATTCGCGCCAATCGTAATAGCGGCATGTTCATCGACCTGCATGATTCCAGCGGGAAAATCCAGATTTTCTGTCACAAGGACTTTCTCAGCGCGCCGCAGATCGAGTTGGTGCGGCTGTTGGATCTGGGCGATGTGATCGGGGTCCGGGGCAACGTCCGCCGCACGCCGCGCGGTGAACTGACCATTGATGCGGACAGCGTCGAGATTCTCTCCAAGGCCTTGCTGCCGCTGCCCGAGAAATATCACGGACTCAGCGACATCGAGACTCGGTACCGGCAGCGCTACGTCGATCTCATCGTTAATCAGGAAAGTCGCGACACGCTGCGCAAGCGCAGCCTGATCATCGCCACGATCCGTAATTTCATGACCGAGCGGGGTTTTCTCGAAGTCGAGACACCGATGCTGCATACGCTGGCGGGCGGCGCATCGGCACGACCTTTCGTCACCCACCATAATGCGCTCGACATGGATCTCTACCTACGCATCGCGCCAGAACTGCATTTGAAGCGCCTGATCGTTGGTGGATTGGCCGATGCCGTCTTCGAGATAAACCGGAATTTCCGGAATGAGGGCATTTCGCCCCGGCATAATCCTGAATTCACCATGATGGAGCTTTATCAGGCGTTCGCCGATTATTCGGACATGGCGGATCTGGCAGAGGCTTTGTTTGAACGAGCGGCAACTGTTGCGACTGGCGGCACGCTGGTTAGCGTCGCGGGGACGCCGATCGAGTTTAAGGGTCCCTACGCCCGTCGGTCGATGTTGAGCTTAGTCGAAGAACGGACAGGCGTTAATTTCGGTGCTATCGATGGCGCCGAAGCTGCGCGCGCTGCAGCGCGCAAGCTCGGAATCGGCCTCAAGGGCAATGAGAATTGGGGACAAGCGGTTGAGGCTGTATTCGGCGAGACGGTCGAGCAGCATCTCATCCAGCCGACCCATGTTACTGACCATCCCCGCGATATTTCACCACTCGCAAAGGCCCATCGCAGCGACCCACGCCTGACCGAGCGGTTTGAGACCTACGTCAACGGTATCGAAGTCGCCAATGCATTTTCTGAGCTGACCGATCCGATCGATCAGTTCGACCGTTTCCAAAGCCAGATGCAGCAGCGCGAAGGCGGCGACGACGAAGCACAGCAGCTGGACGTGGATTACGTGACGGCGCTCGAATATGGCTTGCCGCCGACTGGGGGCATGGGTATCGGCATCGATCGTCTGGTCATGTTGCTAACAGACAGCGCATCGATTCGCGATGTGATCGCGTTTCCGACAATGCGGCCGAATAACGGATAAGGCCATACTACAGTAGGCTTGGGACCGAAACACCGTCGAGAATTATTAGTTCCAGTGATCCCCCGCCAAGCGGCAACTTTCTGTGCTGGGCGGGGGTCAGTTATTTGATATTGTTACCATATCCGTCTTTTGCCGATGTTTCGGATCGGTGCCACCGCGAGCCGGGCGCACACGGTATTCATGCGTCTCTTGAAATGCATGTAACAGCGCTTTATTTTTTCAGTTAAACCGACTATTTATCAAGAAAGTTCTACTCTGAAGCCTACCGCTTTGATGGCGGGGTCCCGCATATTGTCATTAGTTCGAGTGGTGAATCCCGATAAAGCTGGAACCGGTTTTCGGCGTGAATCCTGCAATTGGCCGGCATTCCTGTCGGTAGCAATAGCATTCTATAGTTAACATGCGCGTCTTCAATGAAGGATAACATGACGATAAGCTCTCCATCTGCGGAGACAGTCCGATTCATCGCCCAGATCTTGTCGGTTCGGGCGACAAGTGTGGCAGATCTCCCCGCGACCATCGCTGCCATTCAGGAAGGTCTTCGATCGCTCGAAGCGGCGCCGGTTGTACCCGCTGCACCGGTCATTCAGAAAACTGCCACCCGCATTGCTACTCCCCCGGCCAAGCCCAAGGCGCCTGCCTTCGTTATGCCGGTTCGGCCAGAACCGACAATAATCCCTGCGGTCAAACGCGGCCGCGGCCGGCCGCGGCGGGTTGTATTCGAGGCCCCCGAGCCGGAAATTGTGATCGAGCAGCCCGCGCCGCAACCTAAATTGCTGAGACGGGCGCAAGTTCATACGCCTGAACCGGATTTCGGGCATAGTGAAACGGCACCGGCGCTTCGCACGCCTCAAGGCACTGTTCGGGGGGTCGTTAAATGGTACGACTCAAAGGCGGGCAAGGGTGTTTTACGCCTAACCGGCGTTTCGGGCGACGTTGCCATTGACCCCGCCGTGTTGACGCGCACAGGTATTAAACGCCTCTATAAAGACCAGGAAATTGAAGCCGTCGTCGAAGACAAAGCGGGCCGTGTGCAGCTTGTCAGCTTGGCACTACCGGGCCGCAAACCTCAACAGCCCGGCCCGAAATCAGCAGACGACGACATTCCGGCAATTCTGCGTCGGACGCGGCAGGTACTGGTCGAAGTCAAGCAAGATGGTGGCCGTAAACGCGCAGCACGGGCTGAAGCAGAGCAGTTGCTGGGTGGCAGCGGCACCATCAAGATGCCTCGGCGGCTGACACCCTAAAAACCTGAAATTCCCGTGGTATATTGCTTGAAAACTGTGGGTCAGACGGGGTGGCATGCGCTTGGCCTTCCATGAATTCTTCGGCTTTGTTATGGCGCCTGCGATTATTTTGCATGTTCGAAGCGGAGATTTCTCTTGAAATTTGTTCTCCTGAACACGACAAATATCGCAATAGCCGTTTTCTTTTGACGCTACAAACGAACGGCCTCTGTACGTCACGTTAAATAAGGTAATAAAAATGTCTGACCAATCGACGCAACCGTCTCATAGCCATATTCTACGCCTCGTGACCGACGTGATTTCGAACTATCTGAAGAAAAATCCGGTCCCGGCCTCGGAACTTCCGGCAGTCATCAACTCGGTCTATGCAGCGCTGAGCGGCCCGCAGGCGGCGCCCGCGCCGGCGCCCGAGCAGCGTCCGGAACCGGCGGTGGCGGTCAAGCGCTCGATCACGCCCGACTATATTATATGCCTTGAAGACGGCAAGAAGCTGAAGATGCTGAAGCGGCATCTGGCGACGGCCTATGGACTGACCCCGGATGAATATCGTCAGCGCTGGAATCTGGCCGCTGATTACCCGATGGTAGCGCCGAACTATGCCGCCCAGCGCTCGACTCTCGCGAAGCAGATCGGCCTCGGGTCGCGCTCACGCACGGCTCCGCCGCCGAAGCCGGTCCGCCGCGGCCGCAAAGCAGCAAGCGCTTAAAGATGACTTCTTTCCCTCTCCTTTGCGGGGAGGGAAAAAAGACTTGCGCCTGACCGTCGTTTTATCCCCGCTCGAGTATGCTGGCGATCGTCGATTCTTCGTGCTCCGCCATCACGTTGCCCGCGAGAGCTTCTGCCCGCGCCAGGGTTAAGCTCCGCAGCTTCTGCTTTACCCGCGGCAGACTCGCCGAGGCCATCGACAGGGTTCGGATACCGAGTCCAAGCAACAGCGCCGTGTACCGAGCATCGCCGGCCAATTCCCCGCAAAGACTGACCGGAATCCCCGCGCGATCGGCTGCGTCCACCGTAAAGCGGATGAGCCGCAGCACGGCAGGGTGCAGCGGGTTGTAGAGATCGGCAACCTGATCGTCGCCACGATCGATGGCGAGCGTATATTGTGTGAGATCGTTGGTGCCGATCGCAAAGAAATCGCTTTCTGCGGCAAAGGCATCAGCGGCGAGGGCCGCGGCCGGAACCTCTATCATGATGCCCAGGGGCGGTAGGCTTTGTGGCACGGCCACACCAGCGAGGCGCAGACGGTCGGCAACCTCTTGCAGAATGGCCCTGGTTTCGCGGAGTTGACCCAGCGTCGAGATCATCGGCAGCAATATGCGCACCGGCCCTTCGACGGCAGCGCGCAGGATGGCCGCGAGCTGAACCTCTAAAAATGATCGATGCTTCAGGCTGAAGCGAATGGCACGCAAGCCAAGGGCCGGATTGGCACTGTCGGCAGGACCGCCATGGAGCGAGAATGCCAACTTGTCGCCGCCGATATCCAGCGTGCGGATCGTTACCGGGCGGCCCTGCATGCCACGCACCAGCGCCACCAGAGTCTCGACCTGTTCATTCTCGTCAGGCGGTTCGTCCCGGTTCATGAACAGAAACTCGGTCCGCACCAGTCCGATCCCGTCGGCCCCGGCCTCCAAAGCCGGCGCCAATTCGCGCGGTAATTCCAGATTGGCGTGGAGCGTAATCGTGACTCCATCCTGGGTCACCGAGGGCAATTGGCCGATCAGCTTTAGCTGACGTTGTTCGCGCGCAATCGAATCCTGCTGCGCCTCATATTGGCCGAGCGTGGCGGGGCCAGGATTAATTGTGACGGTACCGGCAAAGCCATTGACCAGCACCTGATCGCCTTCGCAAATACCATGAAGCAGCCCGACGCAGCCTAACACGGCAGGAATGCCGAGCGCGCGGGCAGTGATCGCCGTATGGCTGTCAGCCCCGCCAAGCGTGGTGGCAAAGGCGATGATACTCGCAGGATCAATGAGGGCGGTATCGGCGGGGGTTAACTCCTCAGCCAATAATATTGTACCACGCGGTACTTTACCGATCGAGGCGAAGGGCGTCTGGGTCAAGTTGCGGATCAAGCGGCTACCAACCACACGCACATCTTCGGCGCGCGCCGCTAGGTACGCGTCATCCATGATCGAAAAGCTTTCGGCGAGGGCGGTGATTTCCGCCCAAACTGCCGATTCCGCATTGACCGACTGGTCGCGCACCCGCGCCAGCACCCCGCGCACGAGACGCGACTGGGTTAGCATCGCGAGATGCGCATCCAGCAGGTAGCCGATATCTTCGGCGGCCGGTCCATGGAGCGATGCCGACTTGTCTTTCAGCTTCGCAAGCTGATGGCGAGAGACCGCAAGAGCGGCTTCGAACCGCTCAATTTCCGCCGGGATTTCGTCGGGCTGTAGCGTATAAGACGGGATCGATAACGTCACCGGATCGCTTATATGGGCAATGCCGATGGCGAGACCGGGTGCGACACCCAGACCATGCAGGACCCGTTCGGCCCGCGCGGTATCGCGCGCCTCGCCAGAGGCGTCGGTCAGGTCGGGATGTGTCTCGTCACTCCTCATCGAACCCGTCCGCCACCAAGCTTGCAACCGCATCGGCCGCAGCAGTGGCGTCGCTCCCGGTCGCCCGGATTTCGATGGTCGTGCCCGGCGCGGCGGCGAGCATCATTAACCCCATGATCGAACGGCCACTGACCACGCTGCCACTCTTCGCGACCTTTATGTCGGACTCGAACTGACTGGCCAGCTTTACCAGCTTCGCCGCAGCACGCGCATGCAAACCGCGCTTGTTGCAGATCGTCGCCATCCGGCGTACAGGGGATTCATGGTCGGTAGCGAAACTATCCATTCTGGAGCACGACAGGATTGGATTGAGGCGATAGATCCTCACCCCCACTTCGCAAGGTAGGAATTTCACCGTTGACCAGACTAAATGTCATATCGCTCTAGCCCCGCGCATCGGACAGAAGTTGCGATGCCACATTGATATATTTGCGTCCCGCTTCCTGCGCACCTGTGACCGCAGCGCTCAGCGAATCACACTGCCGCAGGCTGGCCAGTTTGATCAGCATCGGCAGATTGATGCCGGCGATCACTTCGATTTTGGCGCGTTCCATAAAGGAAATGGCCAAATTCGACGGCGTACCGCCAAACATATCTGTCAGAATCACCACGCCGCTCCCGTTATCGACGCGGGCAATCGCCTCCCGGATATCTTGTCGCCGCTGCTCCATATCATCATCGGGTCCGATGCAGATCGGTTCAACCAGGGTTTGCTTGCCGACCACATGCTCAAGCGCCGCAATAAACTCGGATGCCAATCGGCCATGGGTCACCAGAACCATTCCAATCATTGCCATATCCTCAAGATGCTTTGCCCGTAGGGCTTAAGGCGCGTTCAGGTTCCGCCGCGTAGGCGGCAATCGGACGATCGACATCGCGATGCAGTAGAGAAACAGCCCGCCCTCCGGCCCGCAGCCAAGTCGAGAGTTGTTCAGCGGTGTAGACCGATCGATGGCGACCGCCCGTGCAGCCGATCGCAATCGTCAGATAGGATTTGCCCTCGCCATAATAACGCGGCAGCAGCACGCGCAGCAGACCGGTGAGGGACTCAAAAAAACTGGGCCAGCAAGGATCCGTCGCGATGAAATTTCCGACCGCCCGATCGAGCCCGGTCAGCTGCCGCAGCGAAGGATCGTAATAGGGGTTTTTCAGGAACCGGACGTCGAACACGAGATCCGCTTCCCGCGGGAGCCCGTCGCGGAACGAAAAGGACGTTACGAAGAGTTTCAAGCCGGCCTCGGCATCGAGCGCGAAGCTGGCCGCTAGTAGCCGCTTGAGATCGCCGCTCCGGAGCGATGAGGTATCAATTGACACATCGGCGCGTCGGCGCAGCGGCGTCACTAGGCCACGTTCGAGTTTGATCCCGTCCATGACCGGTCGATCGCCCGCCAAGGGATGCCGGCGGCGCGTTTCCGTATAGCGCCGCGCGAGCACGTCATCATCGCAATCCATAAACAACAGGCGACAGCGCAACCCATCATCGGCGATCAGCTTTTCGATCTCATCGAGCACAGCATCGACGCCGAAATCCCGGGTGCGCGTATCGATACCGACCGCGACCGGATGGCGGCATTTGCTCCCCACCAGCCGCGGCAAAAGCGATAGCGGCAGATTATCCACCGCCTCATACCCCAGATCTTCCAGCAGCTTGAGCGCAGTCGACCTGCCGGCGCCGGACATGCCAGTCACCAGGACGATGTCCGCCGTTACCGAACCGGAATCAGCGGCGTCATTCCGAGGCAGGATCGCGCTCTCGATCATGTCCGGTCTTTTATACCCAACCGGGTCCGGCGCGCCAGCAGCCGCGTACGAACGAACAGCGAGAATCAACTTGGCTGCCGCTGAAGCTTCGAACGGGTCGAGCCGAAGCAGCGGCAGGGCCACGCCTTCGATCAGCACGGACTCGGGCTCGGGCAAGCGTTCCATCGCGCCAGCACCGATCAGATCAACCACCAAAATGATCGGCACATGGTCGACATAGTCGAGGCGCCTGATCCCTATGCCGCGGAATTCTATACAGCCGGCGATGGTCGGCAGCACCGATGCAAACAAACTGCCGTCTTCGGCCGAAAGCGCGGTTTGATCATCCGCAATCAGATTGGCCCCGGCAGCGATCAGGCGCAGTGCCATATCAGATTTGCCGCCGCCTGATGGTGCTCGAAGCAGCACGCCCTTGCCGTCGATTGCAACAGACGTCGCATGGATAAGCGCCATGCGCTAGCGATCCACCAAGGGCAACCGCACGATAAAGCGCGCGCCCAGGATCTTGCCATCGCGATCATGGCGATTCTCAGCGGTCAGCTTGCCGCCATGTGCTTCCACGATCTGGCGTGAGATCGACAATCCCAGCCCCGAATGGGTGCCAAATTTCTCTCCTGCCGGGCGCTCGCTGTAAAATCGATCGAAAATCGCGGTCAGCTTACCGTCCGGGATGCCCGGTCCGTCATCGTCGATAAGGACGATGACATCACCATCGCGAACCCGCATACCGATGACGATGCGACCTCCCGGCGGACTGAACGAAATCGCATTGGCGATCAAGTTCTGAAAGACCTGGACCAGCCGTGTTTCCTTGCCCGACACCATAAGATCCAGCGGCTCGGCGACATGGGGTGCTGCACGGAATTCGAGGGTTGGCGCGTCACCCTCGCGGGTCGCTTCGCGCACCTGGACCAACGTCAACAACATCCGGGCGATAGCCACAGGCGCACGCTCGAGCCGGCTCATTTCGGCATCGAGACGCGAAGCATCGGAAATATCGCTGATCAGACGATCGAGCCGCTGCACATCATCGAGAATGATCGCCATCAGCCGGCGCTGTTGGTCCGGATCTTTGACACGCGCGGCAGTCTCGACCGCGCTTCTGAGCGAACTCAGCGGGTTCTTGATTTCATGCGCGACGTCCGCGGCGAAGCGCTCGATCGCATCCATGCGGCGCCAGATCGCCTGGGTCATGTCGGTCAGCGCCACCGACAATTCGCCGATCTCGTCACGGCGTCGGCCGAAATCCGGGATCTCGACCTTGCGCCCGTTACCCCGCCTAACGTCTTGCGCCGCCTGGGCCAACCGTCGGACCGGCCGGGCGATGGTGCCGGCAAGGTACAGCGACAACAGCACGGTGAAGCCAAGATCGAACAGGAACAGGCGCAAAATATCTGCGCGAACCGCATTCACCTGCCGTTCGAGATCCGCCGACCCAACCGAGATCAGCAGCGCGCCCAGCACTTCCTTATAATGGCGCACCGGAACACCGACTGAGAGGATCAAGCCGCCAGCTACCGGATCAGAGCGCACCATCGAGGTGACCTTGCCATCGAGCGCCTGCTCTACCTCAGGATAATCACCGGCCTTTTCGGTCGGCCGTTCGATATAAGGCTGATAATGGTTGCGCGCGCGCAGCAGGCTCGAGAATTTATCGATCACCCAACGCCATGGATCGGGCGCCGCTTCAGGCGGCGGCAGAAGCTGAAACTGGATACTGCCACCCGACGATGACAGGACGCGGCTATCGGCCGCGATTGAGCCATCTGTCATAAAGAGGCGCGCCCGAAACCGGCCCGGCTCAACCACGCGACGCATCATGCCCTGAGCGAGCGATGGCACCAGCACCAACACAGGCCCGTCCTCGCCCATATCCTGCAATACAGCACCTTCTGCGAGCGCCGCGGCGAAGGTGTCGCCCTGCGATGCCAGCGCCTTCAACTCGGTATCGACCAGCCCGTCTTCATAGCGGTCTAGATAGAGCATACCGCCGCCCAGAAACGCCACGGCCAGAACGTTGACGAACAGGACCCGGCGCGTCAGCGAAAACCGGCCGAATGGTTGGCGCTGCCGCCAGCCGAGTCGGCCAAATCGATCCCGGATCCCGCGACGGCGCAGCGGAACCGGTTCGGCGATTGCCCCGTCCGTCTCAGGCCTCCTTATAGCGATAGCCGACGCCATAGAGCGTTTCGATATGCGAGAACTCCGCATCGACGACCTTGAATTTCTTGCGCAGCCGTTTGATGTGGCTATCGATCGTCCGGTCATCGACGAAAATATGCTCGCCATAGGCCGCGTCCATCAACTGATCGCGGTTTTTGACGTGCCCCGGCCGCAGGGCGAGCGATTTCAGCAACAGAAACTCTGTGACCGTCAGCTCGACATGCATGCCCCGCCAAATGGTAAGGTGGCGCGACGGATCCAACAGCAAATCGCCGCGGCGAATTGTACCTTCCTCGTCGGTCGGCTTTTCCTTGATCAATTCAGCACGACGCAGGAGCGTGCGGATGCGCTCGATCAGCAGCCGTTGGGAAAAGGGCTTGGTAATGTAATCATCGGCGCCCATGCGGAGCCCGAGCACCTCGTCGATCTCATCATCCTTCGAGGTCAGAAAGATGACCGGCAGGCTGCCCTGCCGCCGCAGTTGACCAAGCAACTCCATGCCATCCATGCGCGGCATTTTGATGTCGAGGATCGCGAGGTCAACCGGCTTCGCCTGCAAACCGCGCAGCGCCTCCGCTCCGTCATTATAGCAATGAACGTCGAATCCCTCAGCCTCAAGCGTCATTGAGACCGAAGCCAGAATATTGCGGTCATCATCGACCAGCGCGATTTTACTCGTCAACGGCCTCGCCTCCTTGCCCAAGCGACCCTGCGGAACACAAGTCTATTTAGCACCCCAAGCAGTCGCGAAATTCCTAACAGATCAGCGCCCCGATGCCAAATCGCGTCAGGTTACTGGTTTTATTAGAATTATGACCTTGCCGTTGCGATTTGGGCCGGAGAGTGTCAGGTTCGATCAAGTCTGTGGCGCGGTCGGGTAGATCAAGCCCGTCGGCCAGCCTCAGAGGTTGAACGGGATTGAAACAGAGTGCAGCAAAATCGTCAGGAACAGGGCATTGTCGGGCTCGGTCACGGGCTCGCCCATCTCGGCCATATGCATCGCAATTTGACCGTTCCGGAACTTTATGAGCACGCAATCCGTAACGGCGAAGGGCAGAGAGGGGATACTCCCTCGGACATGCCGACTTAACCTCACTTTGACAAACCAACCGGGGTGGCTCTCTCGATGAATAGCAGCACATTGCGTCCCGTGATCGTCATCGCCTTCATGGTAGGCTGGGTCGTGCTGGCGATCTCGGCGGAGGCGGCAGAACCGATCGAAGGTCGCTTTGCCCTCGCCGGGACCGAGCCCGGCGTGGCCGGTGCCTTGGTGGTCACCCCCCAAGGCAGCGCACTCGACGTCAAGCTCGACGTCATGCTGCATCGGCCGGCCGAGAAGAATGCCCTGAAGCGCTATGAAACGATCGATGGTAATCAGATGCGGATTCTGGTTTTGAGCGATGATCTGGGGCAATTCTTTGACCGCCCGGTGCCGCACGTGATCGACGGCCATGGTCAGGCCTGGGTTCGCTTCCCGGGTCCGGGCCTTTACCATATTTATGTCGATGCCGTGCCGCACACCTTGGCAAGGCAAGTCGTGCGGTTCGACCTCACGCTCGACCCGGCCGGCGGAACGGAGCCTCGGGAATTGCCGGGCCCCGTGACAAAGGCGGAAACCGGGCCCTACACGCTGCGATTCGACACGCTCGATCTGACCGCGCAGCAGGCGACGACTCTCAATCTGCATATCGCTGAAAATGACAAACCGGCAAAGGATTTGCGGCCGTGTCATGGAAGGCCGGCCCATGCAATCCTGATTTCTGCAACGGATCTCAGCTTCATCCCTGTCGAGATCGGGACCTCCAAGGAACCCGCCCCCGCCATGATCGACCCTGATCTCAGCTTCGCCGCAACGGTTCCGTCACCGGGCGCCTATCGGCTCTTCATCGAATTCTCCGGCGGCCGCCTGAGCTACACCAGCCCGTTCGTCGCCATCGCCAAATAAAAACTGCCGCCGAAGGGTTTCCCTCGGCGGCAGTCACATTCACCGAACAGCGAGCCTTGGCGCCCGCATCGCTCGGATATTTCAGGCGTCAGCCGAGGCAACCCTCATAAACGCCCTCGATCCCGAACGCGGCCACCGCCGCCGGCAGTTCTTGTGACGTTGACACAGGATCACCTCCTTTCAATTGTTGACGAACAGAATAAGGCTACGCCGCGATAAGGCCGCAACGCAAGATAAGAAGCGCGCGGAGCACCGAAATATGGGGGTCGAAATCGCCACGCGCGATTAGCCGCCTAACCAGCCCGCACAGTCACCAGGAAGTCGGCCATTTCTCGCCGTAACTGATCCGCTTGGCCGGACAGTGCGGTAGCCGCGTGCAGCACCTGCTGGGATGCGTCTCTCGCGGCGTCGACGGCCTCACCCACTTCGGCGATATTGCCTGAAACGCCGCGTGTACCGGCGGCCGCTTGCTGCACGCTCCGGGTGATTTCTTTCGTTGCGGCACTTTGCTGCTCGACCGCGGCTGCGATGGAAGTGGAGATTTCGTTGATCTCACGGATCGTCCCGGCAATTCCACGAATCGCCGAGACTGCCGAATTGGTTTCGCTTTGGATCGCGGACACCTGGCTGCCGATTTCGCCGGTGGCGCGTGCGGTCTGAGCCGCGAGCGATTTCACCTCATTGGCGACGACGGCAAAGCCTTTGCCGGCATCGCCGGCCCGCGCTGCTTCGATTGTGGCGTTCAGCGCCAGGAGATTGGTCTGCGCGGCGATCTCTTCGATCAGCTTGACCACCGTCCCGATTTTTTGGGCCGCGTTGGCGAGATTGCTGACCATTTCTGTACTCCGATCGCCCTCGACGACCGCGCCGTCGGCCACGGTCGCCGCCTGGGTGACCTGGCGCGAAATAACTGCGATCGAAGCGGCGAGTTCTTCGGCAGCGGCCGCGACGACCGCGACATTATCCGTCGCCTCCCGCGCGCCCGACGCCACAGCCTCGGCCTGATGCCGCGCGCCATTGGTCGTCTCGGACATGGATACAGCCGTCACTTTCAACTTATCTGCCGCTTGCGACAATTGCTGGACGATGCTGCCGACTCGCGATTCGAACCGGCCCGCCAACTGATCAAGCGCGCTGCGTTTTTCGAGTTCGGCGCGTTCGCGCAAGGCTTGCTGCTCGTCACGCATCGTCGCCATCGCAACGGCGCTGTCCTTGAAGACCTGGACCGCAGCGGCCATCCGCCCAATTTCGTCTTTTCGGTCGGTATCGCCGACCTCCACCGCAAGGTCGCCCGCCGCCAGCCTTCCCATCGTGCCCGTCAGCCCGACCAGCGGCCGTGACACGGTCCGCCCAATCAGAACGGCAAGTCCTAGCGCTAGCAGAAGGATTGTAACGATCGCCCCGATGATCTTGATACGCGCGCTCCTCGCCTCCTGATTGAGCAGAGTCGTGTCTCGCACGATTTCCAATGCGGCAACGGGCTCGCCGATGAAACTCTTGATCGGAGCCAGATAGAACGCCGCGGGATGGCCGCCGATTTCAGTTTCGCCGAGCACCGTTCCACCGTGAAATGTGTGATCAAGATCGCCCTGATTGATCACATGCCCGGCATCAAGTGTACTCGCGGTGGCGGTAAAGCGGCCCTCAGCCGGCCTGTAGAGCACGATGTCGAAACCGAAACGTTGTTTGATCCGCTGTAGGAACGGAGTCTCCAGCGAGACCCCAATATCGACAACCCCGAACACTTTGCCGTCTTCCGCGAGGGGCAATATCCCGTACACGCCGAGTGCTGAGCGACCTTGTTCGACGCCGGCACTCGGCGTTCCAGTCCGAAACACGTCCACAACGGTTTTGCGCCGGCCGCTCACATCGTCACCGAAAACCGTAGGGGAGTGAGCCCGATAAAATGCCGTGCCCGGCGGGCGCATCAGAGTGATCAGCGTGATATCCTGCGCTTTAAGCGCTGGGAACAGGGGCGCCAGCACGTCCGCGGCGGCTTGGCGGTTCTCCTTCGCCACGGCATCGCGTAACGCTGGGATTGCGGCGATCCCAGTGCCGACCGAGAGAGCGGTACGCGCTTCGGAGTCGAGCGAGGCGATAACATCGTCGAACGAGGCATGGAGGGCAACTTCGAGCGAGCGATCGGCCGCCTGACGCTGACTATCCAGTGCGATCCATCCAATCGCCAGGCAAGCTGCAATCGATAGCCCGGCAATGCCAACGACAAGCCGTGTCGTGATCGAATTGAATCTCACGTTATATGACCGCCGATCATTACTGAGAAGCCGCAGAACAATTGCACAATCCGGTTAATAATTTGCAAATACAGCACCGCTTTACGTCCGGCGGAGCCAGATATCGCCGACGGAATGATCCCCCCGCTTGGTCAGCACAATATCGGCGCGCCGACGGGTCGGCAGGATATTTTCGTGCAAATTCACAAGGTTAATGTCGCGCCAAATGGCATGCGCGACTGCCCGCGCCGCGTCAGGCTCAAGATCTTTGTAGTGATGGAAATACGAGGCCGGATTTTGGAACACGGTCTGCTGGAGCAGCACGAACCTATCAATATACCAAGCCTCGATATCGGTTTCCTCGGCATCGAGGTAGATGCTGAAATCGAAGAAATCAGATACGATCGCGGGTGCCGTATCCTTTGCCTGAAGGACGTTCAGCCCCTCAAAGATCAGGACATCAGGCTGCTTCACGACCTGCCGCTCATGCGGCACGATATTGTAGGCGAGATGCGAATAGACCGGGGCGGAGACGACCGGCTTGCCCGCCTTCACATCGGCCAGAAACCGCACCATCGCACGCAGATCATAGCTCTCGGGAAAGCCCTTACGGCGCATCAGGCCACGCTCTTCGAGCGCTTTGGTCGGCAGCAGAAATCCATCGGTGGTGACGAGTTCGACCCGCGGGTGATCCGGCCAGCGCGCCATCAACGCACGTAGCACACGCGCGAACGTGCTTTTGCCTACCGCAACACTGCCGGCCAGCGCAATAATGTAGGGTGGACTGCCGGCCGGCCGGCCAAGAAATGCATCTTTGACACGGCCAAGATTGCGGGCAGCCGCGACGTGCAAATTCAACAGCCGTGACAACGGCAGGTAGACCTCCGCCACTTCGCTAAGCGGCATCGGTTCATTGGTGCTGCGCAAGGCAGCAACGTCAGTCTCGGACAGGGTGAGCGGTGTATTCGATCGCAACGCCGCCCAGTCCGCCCTCGAGAATCGCGTGTAGGCGACAAGCCTATCGCCGCGCGTCAAGAGGCGCGCCTTCGTACCACACTGCCCGCTTCGCCCCGCTCCACCAGATTTTGCATGCTAAAATAGTCCAAGGCCCCTCTTAAGGCCTGACTTACCACACTCGGCCTTGGCAACGATCTAAGGATCTAACCCGGATAGGTGCTGGTTCGGTTGACCGCCAAATTATCCATATAGTGCTTCCGGGTGAAGTATGGGCGTTGAGGCCGCATATCCTCCCCCGCTTCGCGGAGGAGGAATTTGCCCACCCACCTTGAGTGCACCGCTTTACGGGTTGACCAGAAGCCCCTTCGCGGATGCAGCGTGGATGAATTGCGGAATTGTCAGATTGGCCACATTCCAGACCGGGGCGGTTTTGACGCCTATACCATCGACAAGCGCAGAATAGGGGTTGAGCGTCACCCCCAGGTCATGAGCCTGCACGCCCGGGATATGGTGCGCAATCAACAAGCCGACCCAATTGGCGAGGGTAGCGGTATCGTCGTTCTTCGATTTTTGCCAGTTCGCCATTTCCTTGGTCATTGTTGCCTGATCGGCCGGGGAGCCGAACTGAACGATCAGGCCATAATGCGGATCTGGGCCGCCACCTGCCGTATAAGGGGGGCAGAATGGCTGTTCGCCGCTCACATCGGACGAATAACTTGCCACCGGATCACCGTATTCCGCCGTGTTCACGAAATTGGTAGCCTGAGTTTTGATATCCTTCACCGGAAGCCCGGTCGATTCAAAAGCGATCCCGCTCATTCCGGTTTGCGACGCCACATATTCGGCTTCAATGCCGCCCAGCGAGTGGCCGGTAAGAAATATATTGGACGTGCTGTAGCCCTGGGCATTAGCTGCGCCGACCACATAGTTGGCGAAATTGAGCGCATCCTTATAGGCAGGCGGATTGGCGACGGTGGCGGCGTCGAAATCATCGATGATCTGCGTGATGAGGATGCCGGGATCTTCCAGCAGATTCTCACCGCCTGAGGTCCCTTGATAGGCAATAACCACCTGGTTTTCCGCCGTGATCCAGACCTTTGCCGACACGCCATCGGCCACATTGGTATAGGTCACCGGGATGCCGAAAATCTTAAACGGCTTCATGCCAACAGGCGTGGCATTGCCTAGAATATACTCGACATTCGACGCGTTGAGCAATTCGGAAACCGTTGGTGTCACAGCCGAAGCCGACTGGGCAGAAAAAGGTCTGTCGGATGCACTCGCCGGTGAAACAGCCAGTAAAGTACCCATCAAAACGGTAGACGCAACCGCCATTTTTCCTAGAGATGTCGATCGGGGAAGGGCCGGTTCTATACGAAAATATGCGTGGATCACTTTTGACACTCCAACTTCAATTCAACCCAACACGAAAAAATTTGCCGAAGCGCACGAGCAGGGTCAACCCTTTTATATCACTTAATAGCTGAAATATTCCCTTATGCATAAATGCAATCTTAAAGGTTCTCTTTATGCGTTTAGATGCGTGTCGATTCAAAGCTTATGCCGGTTAAATAACACCATAGTGCTTGAACCACGCCAAGGCTCGCTTCATGCCGTCTGCCGCAGCAGCCGGACTGTATGACGGCCGATAATCCGCGTTGAAGCCATGCTGGGCCTCGGGATAGACGATGATCTCGGATGGGCTGTGCGCTGCTTTCAGCTTTTCCTTCATTGCGTCGATCTGATCGGCGGTGATCCCCTGATCCTTGCCGCCATAGAGCCCCAGAATCGGTGGTTTCAGCCGGTCGGCGACATCGATCGGATTGGTTGGCATCGCCTCGTTCGGCGTGCCCGTGAGCGGCCCATACCAGGCAACCCCGGCCTTCAGCTCCGGGTTATGCGCAGCATACATCCAGACGGTTCTGCCGCCCCGGCAAAAGCCCGTGATACCCAGCCGCTTCGGGTCCGCGCCATGCTGTCCGGCCCAGGCGACCGTACTGTCCAGATCGGACATGACCAGCCGATCGGGCGCCTTGTTCACCGTCGCCAGCACTTCCTTGATATCGGTCATATGCACAACATCGCCCAGCCGCGAGTAAAGCTCCGGTGACACGGCGAAATAGCCATGCTTGGCGAAGCGTCGGCAGACATCCTTGATATGTTCGTGCACGCCGAAAATCTCTTCAACCACCAGCAGCAGCGGAAACGGGCCGCCTTTGTCGGGCATCGCGCGATAGGCGGGGATTTGACCATCGGCGACCGGGATCTGCACCTCGCCTTCGACCAACCCCTCAGAATCGGTCACAACAGTCGCCTGCGCCGGCTGCACGGACAGTGCAAAGCCCGAGGCGAGCGTGGTCACGACAAAGCCGCGCCGGCTGAGATCCATCTGGGGAAAAAGTCCGATTGCGTCTGCCTGTTGGGTCATATCGCGGTTCCTCTCTATCAGGGCTCGTCCAGCACTGCGTTACAGGCTGCAGGCAAAACGCGCGGCGGCGGCGGTTTGGTGACCAGCGGGACCGGCGTCGGCACGACGGGCGGTGGTCTCTGGGACCTTGCCCATGATGCGAGGCTGGCATCACACCCATCCCCGTCCGGTACCGGCTTTTGCGGTTCGCACGCCGGCGACGATGCCGGGCATCTCAATCGGACATGGAAATGATCGTCATGCCCATACCAGGGGCTCAGGCGATGCAGCCAGTCCGTGCCATGATCTGTTGCGCCGGCATAGCCATGGCAGAGCGCCAGCTTGATCACCGGATTGACAAAAATCCGCTCGACCCGCGGATCCGCGGCGGCAAGCTTGAGCAGACGGACCTGCCGCTGATCGAACCGGGACGGGTCGACATCGCGCAGACTGGCGAACAGCATCGACGGCAAGGGCGGCTCCTCCCGCTCCGCTATAGGCAGGCCGGACTTCGTGGCCGTGGTAAACCAGATATCGGCATCCAGGCCGATCTGGTGGCTTGCATGACCGAAGGGCAGCGGGCCACCGCGCGGCTGCCCCATATCGCCGACATAAAACAGCGGTAATCCCGCAGCTTGGGCGCGGCGTCCCAGCGACTCGATGAAATCCACCAGATCCGGATGGCCGAAATTACGCCGCCGACTGAGCCGAATCGCGGAATAGCCGGTTCCATCGATCGGCAGCGGCACCGCGCCCGAGATACAGCCGCGGGCAAAGCTGCCGATCGCCTGGGCCGGTCCTGCCGTCGGATTCAGCACTTGGCTCCACGGGTTGCTCGGCTGTGCAGCGACGCTGGGCGGTATGCTCAACAGACTAATGATTGCCGGGAGTACAGCATAGAGCCAACCACGCCGATCGAAACCCATGGCATACATCCCTCAGCGGCCCCATATCATGGAGCTACAAGTGATCGCTGACGTCAAGCAGGTCAGAATTTCGGAAAAGTACACTCTGTCGCGGACACACGAACGCGATATCTACCGTAAATTAGCCACAGTTCGACGTTAGACCGGATTACAGTCCACTCCAAATGACGAGGCAGGAAAGAGTATGAAGCCACGCATTAGCGCTTTCGTCGCTCTACCCGGCGCACTGGCGCTCTGCGCTTGCGTCGCGGTTCCGCAGAATTCCGCGCCCAGCGTTGTCGCTGGCCCCGGCACGGGCAAGAGCTGGGATCAATTCCAGGCCGATGATGGAAGCTGCCGGCAATATGCGCAGCAGCAGATCGGCAACACGACACCAGGCAAGGCAGCGCAGGATAGCGCTGTCGGTAGTGCCGCCGTTGGCACCTTGCTCGGCGCTGCGGCCGGTGCGCTGATCGGCGCCGGCGCACATAATCCAGGTGCGGGCGCTGCGATCGGGGCCGGTACCGGTCTTGCAGTCGGCAGCGCCGTCGGCGCCAACAACGCCCAGGTCGCGGGCGCTACCGTGCAGCAACATTATGACAGCGCCTATGTCCAGTGCATCACGGGCAAGGGAGACAAGATCGTTCAAGCGGCACCGGCGCCCTACCCTTACCGCTACCCGCCACCACCACCCCCCGGCTATTACTACCCACCGCCGCCTCCCCCGCCGCCGGCTTACTGACGATCGGACGGGTGCATTCTCCCTCCCCATAAAGCAGGAGGGAGATTGCATAACCTAACTTGCAATCTCACCGGAGAATTGCAGCGCATGCAGCTTGGCATAGAGGCCGCCGCTGCGCTGCAAGAGGTCGTCATGCCCACCGCTTTCGACGATCTTGCCGTTTTCCATGACGTGGATCGCGTCGGCGTGCTGGATCGTGGATAGATGATGCGCGATCACGAGCGTCGTGCGGCCCTGCATGAGCCGCGCTAAGGCTTCCTGGATTAGCCGCTCGGATTCGCTATCAAGGGCGCTCGTTGCCTCGTCGAGGAGCAGGATCGGCGCGTCCTTCAGCAGGGCACGGGCTATTGCCAGACGCTGCCGTTGACCGCCGGAGAGTCGGAGGCCGCGCTCGCCGACCAGTGTGTCATAGCCATCGGGCAGATCGCGGATGAACGCATCGGCGGCGGCGGCACGGGCAGCTTCGTAGACCTCCTCGTCGCTGGCGGATAGTCGGCCATAGCGGATATTGGCGAGGATCGTGTCATCGAACAGCATGATGTCCTGCCCAACAATCGCCAGCGCATCGCGCAAACTAACCAGCGTCACGTCTTTGACATCAAGGCCACCGATTCGGATGACACCCGACTGAGGGTCATAGAAGCGCGGAAGCAGACTGAAGATCGTGCTCTTGCCCGCGCCCGACGGGCCGACCAGCGCCGTGACCTTGCCAGCAGCGGCCGTGAAACTGACGCCGTCGAGCGCCTCCTTGCCGTCCTCATACGCGAACCGCACCTGCTCAAAACTAATCGCCGCCGTCTGGCGCGGGAGCAAGGCTGCACCGGGCCGATCGATCAGTACTGGCTGTTCGTCGAGCAGCGCATAGACGCGCTCGGCGGCGGCCAGCCCGTCCTGCAGATTAGGCATCACCTTGCCCAGCGCGCGAACCGGCTGATAGGCGGAAACGACCGCGCCGATAAACACGAAGAAGGTCGCGGGATCGGTAAGCCCATCAATCACGCGCTGACCCGAATAAATGATCACCGCGGCAACGGCGAGGCCGCCAAACGCGTCGATGATCGGCTGTACCGCCGCCCCCGCCCGCGCGCCGCGAAGATTTAGCCTAAGCAGCCGGACTACAACCCGCTCGACCCGATTGCTTTCATATTCTTCCATGCCGAACGACTTAATGATGCGAATGCCCTGGAAGCTCTGCGCCAGGGTGGCATTCAGCGTGCCCATCTCGGTCTGAATGCCACTCGAAACGCGCCGCATCCGTTTGGTCAGGACTTGCAGCGGCAACAGCGTCAGCGGCGTTACAATGAACGCCACCATCGACAGCATCCAGTCCTGGTGGATCATCACCGCCACCAGGAAAATCACGCTCAACGAGTCCCGCCCGATCCCGACCAGCGCGTTCGAGACGGACGAGCGCATCGCATTGCAGTCATAGGTGAAGTGCGACACCAACGTCGCGGAATGGCGCGACTGAAACAGCGCGATGTCCTGGCCGATCAAATGGCGGAACAGCCGCGCCTGCATGCGCGTGATCACGCTTTGACCCACATAAGCCAGCAGCACATCCTGGCCGTAACTCGCGGCGCTCTTGAGGATAAAGGTGCCAGCCACCGCACTGCCGACCAGCCATAGCAGCGAGCCGTCACGCTGGACGAACACTTTATCGACCATCGGCTTCATCAGTACGACGCTGGCCGCGGTCATCGCGGCCACAGTCGCCATGCACAGCAGCGAGGCCAGTAGTGCCAGCCAGAACGGACCAATCGCTTCGCCGACCAGCCGGAGCAGCAAGCGCCGCCGTTGCCGTGCGACGGCGACCTCACTATGTCTATCTCGCACCGGTTCAGTCATGCCATTTCCAAGAAAGCCGTAAATTGTTGATAGACGATCGCCGTCCGCCTGGGAACCTCTGTGCGGGAATCGGCCTTTGATCGACCTTCCCTCCTTCGCAGACGCACCGCCGATCCTGACGCCCCGCGAGCGCGTTTGGGCCGTGCTTGATATGTGGCTGGTCGATCACGGATTTATCCGCGACATTTATTGCAACCTGCATCGCGTGTCAGATGGCGTCTGGCGCTCCGCACAGCCGGCGCCACATCATCTGCGCCGGGCCCAGACTCTGGGCATCCAGACAATCGTCAATCTGCGTGGCCGACGCGATAATTGCGGCTCTTACATTCTGGAGCGCGAGGCATGCCATCGGCTGGGGCTAACGCTGGTCGATTTTCCGATCCGATCGCGGGGCGCGCTGGAAAAGCCGACGCTGCTGGCGGCGGCAGAGCTGTTTCCCCGCTTGCGCTATCCGGTGCTGTTCCACTGTAAATCCGGTGCGGACCGGGCCGGCATGATGTCGACGCTCTATCTGCATTTGCAGGAGGGCGTGGCGTTGCCGCAAGCGCTAAAACAGCTATCGCTCGCTTATGGCCACGTCAAACAGGCGCGGACCGGCGTGATCGATTATTTCTTTCAGCGCTATCGTCAGGAAACGCGGGAGCGGCCGATGAGTCTACTGGACTGGATTGAGCAGCATTACGATCCGGCGGAACTCAACTCCAGTTTCCGGGAAAACCGGCTGGCGCGGTTTATCGTCAACGATATCCTGCGCCGGGAGTGAACCCGGCCCGTATCAGCGTGTGCTGGCTTGGTGAACCGAGCTGGCATGATGCGCGCTGGACTTCGCCGGCTTGGCCGATTGGCGCGTCGATGCCAGACGCATCGGCTTCCGATCCGGCAGCGGGACGGCGCAATGCACAGATTGGTGCTGCAGGCCTGACCCCATATCAGCATGAGGAATCCCGGCCAGCATCAGCAGATGGCCCTTGTTTTGGGCGGTCTTGATTTCTGACACATGATGACGGGTCGTCCGCGGATTATACGACGCCTCGACGAGCGCGGGGCGCGAGTCGCGGGCTCGATCATACTCAGGATGCGCGCCGGCCATCGGCGAATCGGAAGGATAGATGAAGCCGGTGATCGGGAATGGGCCGCCATAATAGCCTGGCGTCCATTCGACCTTGACCTGGCTCCAATCATTCGCCTCGGACGTATCGATCACCGAAACACCGCGATCAACGCGGCCGTGATGCCAGTTCGCCTGATCAATGATGATCTCACGGGGACCGCGCTGTTCGCGGACGACGGCAACATGCCCGACATGCATCCGACCCGTCCGGCTAAAGACCATTACCGCACCAGAGGCCGGAGAATAACCGCGGCCATATATATGATCCGCAGCAGCCCACCACTGCCACGCATCACCCATAATGTTGAAGTTCGTAACGCTCTTAACGTAAGCAACGCAGTTGGTAGCATTCGCAGAAGGAGAGTGGCACAAGACTGCACACATCACAGCAACGCCGCCAAAGAATTGCTTCATGGATCCCCCGTCCTACCGGCTGATACTCAGAACAGCCCCTTTTATAGAGCCATCCCATCCCTCAAAGCCGACCATGCACGACGATCGATAAAAGTTCCAGAAAACTTTACGCTTGACAGAAGAAATTTTGTAACACCCGGGGTGGGAAAGGAGGGCGTAAATTTCGCTCTTAGCGCTATCCGGCGCGCCGATCAAATTTATATTGCTGGTAATAGCAGCGCTTTGATTCATACATCCGTGCATCGGCCCGACTGACTGTCGTCTCCAGCGACTCCCCGGCTTCGCGTGTGGCAGCACCAAGCGACATGCTGAGCGGCACATGGTCGGTCTTGCGATTACGCTCCTCGATGAGCGCGCAAATTTCGGCGATTAACCTATCTGCTTCTGTCTCATCGGCGTCCGGCAGGACGATCGAGAACTCGTCCCCACCCACGCGGGCGGCAAACGAGGGTGCCTGAACAGCGCGCTCGAGTATCGCTGCGGCATCAGTGATCAACCCGTCGCCGGCGGCATGACCAAGCTGGTCATTGGCCGCTTTCAGACCATTGAGGTCGGCGATAATGATGCTGACTGGGCCAAAGACGGACGCATCGAGCCGGCGCAGCTCTTCATTATAGAATGCCCGGCTATAGAGATGCGTCAGCGAATCGTGATTGCGCAGATATTCAAGGCGGATTTCAGCGGCCTTGCGCGCCGAGACATCGGTCCGCGCCACCTGCACCAAGGACCAATCATGTTCGTGTCCGGGCAGAACAGAGAATTGAAGATTGACATATATCGCCGTACCGTCGATTCGATAATTGATCGTTTCGCGCTCCTGAAACAGCTCGCCGTTCCAAAGCCCGATTACTTGATCCTTTATATTCGCCAACAGATTGGGCCGCAGGCACATCGTCGGATTTGCCCAGAAGGCCGGCTTGTCGGGGGCATGATACAGTTTCAATGTCTGATTATTGATATCCAGATGCACGATCGCATCGATACACCGCTCAATGAAATCCGGGTTGTCCCTGAAGTACCCTTCGATGTCCCAAATACCTTGATGGCGCAATACATCGACCAGTTGTTTCACACGGCTGAAATCGAGCACCCAAAGCGAAACCGGCGAATGCTCGAACAGACCGCGGGCATAGGCTTCGCTCTTCGCCATTTCACGCCGTGCCCGATGCAGGTCTGAGACATCTTCTACGGCGATCAAGACACGGGCCCAGCTATCTTCAAAGCCCGGTAGGACATAGCCATGCAAATGAATATCGAGTCGATGCCCAGTCAGGCTGTTATTCACGGTCTTGCTGAAAAACTCGATTTTGCCTTCCCAGAGCTCATGGAACTCTTCGACCATCGCCTCGCCGGTCCCGATGACAATGACCTTGTGCATGTTGCCGAGAAGATCGTCGATGCTGCGGGCTTCGTAGAGTTCAAGCGTCTTGCGGTTGACCTTGAGAATACGAATCGCCTGCATGCATGCCGCAAGACAATCGGGCCGCTGGCGCAGATGGTCACGCAACGAGACCATGCCATCCTGCTGCCAAGCCAAGAACAGCTTCTTGACTTCGCTCAGATCCTCAAGCCACAGCGAAACGGGCGCAAGATCGAACGTGCTTGCATGGCCAAGCTCTTCGGTTGCCTGGGCCCATAAAGCAGCATCGCCTTTTGCTGACTCCAGGAGCTTTTGTAAGGAAATGCCACACCCCGCAGACTACGAGAGAAAAGACCGGAACAATTGCAGGACGATTAAGAAGCAAATCGCTTTATATCATATTAACACAAACGACGCGCAGCTCCAACGGAGATAACGATAAAATATCATGCCTTTTCAATGAATTAGAAGATACTTATCGGAAACAACTCAAGGATCAACAGGAAGCCTATTTCGATATCAGTTGCGTTAAAAGTCTATTTATAAAATAGAATTTTGCCTTATCCGGGTGAGATCAATGCCTGATCCTCCACATCGGCGGCATCGCCTTCAATCATTTCGGCACCCAAGTCGAGGACCTGATAGGCGGGCAGATTACTGGGCAGCGCTTTGCCGGGCCGCAGCCCAAGCCGGGCCATCTCCCGTGCGCGGGGCAGGACGCGCCCATTCAGGCTGGCGGTGAGCTTGCCGAATGCATCGGCTGCACTCTTCAAATTCCGCCCGACGCTGCCGACATACCCAATGGCCGTGGCGAGGGACTCCAGCAGCCGTTCGGTCCCCGCGACGATCTTCTCCTGATTTTCGATCTGGCGGGCGAGGCTGATCTCAACCGACGCAAAGCCGATCATGCTGGCGAGCCCGGCCGGGCCGACCGGTATGATTTGCGCCTGCGCAGCCTTCTGCATGAATGACGGATCGGCGCGGCCCAGTTTCTCTAATGCGGCCTCGTTTGGCAGATACATGACGGTCATAAGCCGGGTTATGCCCGCCTCTTTGCCGGATTTCCTGAAGCTCGCCGCGACCGCAGCGCGATAATCGCGGTCGGCCAGATCCTTAAGGTGCTGGTTCATGGTGCGCGCAAGACTGCGATACGCATCCTCTTCTTGATCGGTGCCCTCGGCCCGTGCCACATCCATCAGATATTTCGACGCCTTAGAGTCGATGACCAAGACGGCGTCACCCGGCAGGAACACAAGCGCATCCGGACGCTTACGTGCACCGTCATCTTGCAGCGTAACCTGCAGCAAGAAATCGCGCTCCTGGACAAGTCCGAAAGATTTCAACGTGTTGGACAGCCCCACCTCAGCAAAATAGCCAGCCCCGCCCGGGCTCGATAAGGCGCGCCAGACGGTATCCAGCACCTGGGCCTTCTCGGCAACCTGGCCCTTCAATTGATTCATCGTTTCATTCACCGCCTGAACCTGCTCGCGCAAGGTCTCGGTGGTCGCCTTGATCTGGGCGGCCGCCGCGATTTTCACCTCTTCGGTTTCGCGCTTGTGATCTTCCAACAGCTTTGACGAAATCTGCTGCGCTGTCGCCAGCACGCCGGCCTGGGTGCTTTTCAGAAACTCGGCGCGGGTCGCCTCCCAGTCGCGCATCTGTGCACGGATCTGCTCGACCTCCTGCCGGGCGAGCGCGGCCGCGATCTCGGCAGCAGCGCGTGCCTCGCGCTCATCTGCGGCGGCCTGCCTCAACGTATCGAAATCCGTCCGAAAGTGCCGCGCACGATCCGCAGCGCCGCGCCCAACCAGCCACGCTCCGATCAGCGCACCGACCAGAACGCCGACCATCGCCACCAGACTGAGCGTCATATCCTGCATCGCCCGAACCCCTAACACCCATTCAAGGTCAGTATATCAGGCGGACCGCTTGACCCACATCCCGCCACGCCATAGGTGTCTTTTTGCTGGAGCTTGATCCGGCCGAACCGATACGATTTCATCGGCGAATCGCGCCCTTCATCAATAAACCGCGGAAAAATAGACGCAAATGGCCCGCTTGCCGATCCTGGTCGTTCCTCACCCGACCCTCAGAACCAAGGCACGTTCCGTCGACACTGTGACCGACTCGATACGGTCCCTGATCGAAGACATGCTGGAAACCATGTATGCGGCACCCGGGATCGGGCTCGCCGCAAATCAGATTGGCGTGCTGAGCCGGATCGTCGTGCTCGACGTTGCGCGCGAGGATGAGCCACCGCAGCCGCTGGCGCTGATCAATCCGGAGATCCTGTGGCAATCGGAGACTGTGAGCACCTATAATGAAGGGTGCCTGTCCCTTCCCGATCAATATGCCGATGTGACAAGACCCGCCGAGATCCGCTATCGCTATCTCGACCGCAACGGCAAGCGACAGGAAGCCAAAGCCGATGGGCTGCTGGCGACCTGTATCCAACATGAGATCGATCATTTGGACGGGGTGCTGTTTGTCGATCATCTGTCCGCGCTGAAGCGCAATATGATCTTGCGCAAGCTCTCCAAGCAGCAGAAGAGCAAACAAGAATCGGCAATGTGATGCGACTCGCCTTTATGGGGACGCCGGCCTTTGCCGTACCGAGCCTCGACGCGTTGCAGGGCGCCGGCCACGAGATCGTCGCTGTCTACAGCCAGCCGCCCCGCCCGACCGGCCGTGGCCATCGGACCCAACCCTCACCGGTCCATGCCCGCGCCTATGCGTTGGGACTTAGGGTTCTGACGCCCGCCTCGCTCAAAACCAGCGAGGCGCAGGCCGAGTTCGCGGCGCTCAATCTTGATGCAGCCGTTGTTGCGGCTTACGGCCTGATCCTGCCGATGCCGATCCTGGACGCGCCGCGAATGGGGTGTCTTAACGTCCATGGATCGCTGCTGCCGCGCTGGCGCGGTGCTGCACCGATTCAGCGCGCCCTGTTGGCAGGCGATGCGGAGACCGGTATCACGATCATGCAGATGGAAGCCGGCCTCGATACCGGCCCCATGCTGCTCAAACAGGCGATCGACATCGGCCCAGACTCGACCGCCGCTTCACTACAAGAGGCGCTTGCCGCGCTGGGCGCAGCGCTTATCGTCCAGGCACTCGATCACCTCGCATCCGGGCCATTGCGCGCCGAGCCGCAACCCTCTGATGGCGTGACCTATGCCGCGAAACTCACCCGCACCGAAGGCCGTCTCGACTGGACGGAAACAGCTATTTTTAACGAGCGCAAAGTACGGGCACTCAACCCCGCGCCCGGAGTCTGGTTTGAGCTGGGCGGCGAACGGATCAAGGTGCTCTCTGCCCAGGCCGAAGCGGGTAGCGGTCCCGTCGGGACCGTGATCGACCGGGATCTCGGCATCGCCTGTTCCGAGGGGATTTTCCGGCCTGTCCTGCTGCAACGGCCGGGTCGCGGTACGATCGAGCGGCGGGCCTTCCTCAACGGTGTCGCCGTAGCGGCAGGCACAATTTTGCCATGCAACGCTATAAGCTGACACTCGAATATGACGGCAGAGGTCTTGTCGGTTGGCAGCGTCAGCCGACCGGCCTGTCTGTGCAGGAAATCATCGAAACCGCCTTCGCGCGATTCGTCGGCCCCTGTCTCGTGCAGGGTGCCGGCCGCACCGATGCCGGCGTCCATGCGACGCTGCAAGCCGCCCATGTCGATCTTGAGCGCGATATGTCGCCCGACGAAATTCAGGGCGCGCTCAACTTCCATATGCGGCCGAATGCTGTCTCAATCCTCTCGGTCGAGCGCGTCCCACCTGAGTTCCACGCGCGGATCTCGGCGACCAAGCGGACCTATCTGTTCCGCATCCTCAATCGCCGGGCACCCCCAGGATTGGAGCGTGACCGGGTCTGGCATGTCGCGGTCGCGCTCGATGCCGCGCGCATGGCAGAGGCGGCGGAGCATCTGGTCGGCCATCATGATTTCACGACATTTCGTGCCAAACAGTGCCAGGCCAAATCGCCGATGAAGACGCTCGATGTGCTGACCGTGACGCGGGTCGGCGAGGAAATCCATGTCATCGCCGAGGCACGCTCGTTTCTGTACCATCAGGTCCGCAACATGGTCGGCACGCTGAAGCTGGTCGGCAGCGGCCAATGGCAGCCGGACGATGTCGCCACCGCGCTGGCATCCCGGCACCGCGCCGCAGGGGGTCCTACGGCGCCGCCGGATGGGTTGTATCTGACGGGGGTATTTTATGATCCACTGAGCGCCCCCTCCACCATGCTGCGCATGGTCCCCCTCCCCCGCTAAAGCGAGGGAGGATCTTTCTTACTGATCCTCCCCTGCGCAGCGGGGGAGGGGGACCGCGCGAAGCGTGGTGGAGGGGGCAGCCGCCGCTCTAAAGCCCGAAATTCCCCGTCCCGATCCATTTGGCGGTCGCATCGACCAAAACACCAAACCCGATATCCAACAGGACGATCCCGGCCGCCCGCACGCCACCGACTTGCAACATAGCCTCGGCCAGAAAGGCTTCGAGCACCCAGGTATAAACCTGTGCCGCATAAACCGGCCATGCTCCCAAGCCCGCGAAGAATCCCGCGATGCACAGCCCGGCGATCCCCCAAATGAAGGCAGAAGATGCGGCATTGAACCAGTTATAGCCGGTGACGAACCACGCCCAGCGCTCTGGCCGCCGGTACGCCCGCAGCAGCGGGATCAGCAAAACCGGGAATCCCGCTGTCGTGATGATAAAAGCCAGGATTTGCGCCGCAACATAGAGCAGAGGATGCGCAATGCCCTCTTCGATCACCGGCCTGATCATCGGCAGAAGGATGACCGGTAGCACGATCACATACGCCAAGAATGACCGGCGGCAGGCCGCAAGATCCTTACCGAACCCGGCGCCCGCCTGATGATCGAACATCGCGATCCGCGCGACGCTCTCGATCGCCTGCGCGGCTTCTTCGCCGTTGATCATGCAGCGATCCCGAAAAACCGGCCGAGCACATCGTGATAGATCCGGGTCAGCAGCTCAAGCTCATCGAGCGACACGGACTCATCGGCCTTATGCATGGTCCGCCCGACCAGGCCGAATTCCGCGACCGGGCAAAGACGCTGAATAAACCGCGCATCCGAGGTGCCGCCGGTCGTGCTGTAGGCGGGCCGTTTTCCGGTCACCGCCACCGCAGCATCCGCCACCAGTGAGGCGAGCGCCCCCGGCGGCGTCAGGAACGACTCGCCCGAGACATGGATATCGAGCGTCCAGTGGCCGCCATGCCGCGCCAGCTTGTCCCGCAGCCAGGCATCGAGCGACGCGCCGGTCCAGCGATCGTTGAACCTTATATTGAACCCGGCCGATGCGGTGGCGGGGATGACGTTGGTCGCGGGATTGCCGACATCGACCGTGGAGATTTGCAGCGAGGAGGGCTGGAAATGCTCGGTCGCGGTGTCAAGCGGCTCAGCGATCAGGTCGGCCAGCATGGCGACGAGCCGATGCACCGGATTATCGGCCAGATGCGGGTAGGCGGTATGGCCGGCCGTGCCATGGACGGTCAAGCGGGCCGACAGGCTGCCGCGCCGCCCGATTTTGATCATATCGCCCAGCGTTTCGGCATTGGTCGGTTCCCCGACGAGGCAAGCATCCGGCCGTTCGCCGCGGGCTTCAAGCCAGCTCAGCAGCTTCTGCGTGCCGTTGATCGCAACACCTTCCTCATCGCCGGTAATCAGCAGACTTATCGAGCCGGCGAAGTCGGCTTCCTGCTCGGCCAAGAAACGGCTGGCAGCGGCGACAAAGGCGGCGATGCCACCCTTCATATCAACCGCGCCGCGGCCATAGAGCTTGCCCTCCGCAATCGCCCCGGCGAATGGGTCGACGCTCCAGCTCCCGCGCTCCCCGGCCGGCACCACATCGGTATGGCCGGCAAAGCTGAAATGCCGGCCGGACGATCCCCGGCGCGCATAAAGATTGGCGATATCCGCCGTGCCGTCCGCTGAGAAAACCAGCCGCTCGCAGACAAAGCCGATCTCGGTCAGCGCCTCAGACAGTACATCGATAGCCCCCGCATCAGCCGGCGTCACGCTGGGGCAGCGAATGAGACGCTGCGCCATTTCGACCGGATCAATAAGGCTCATGCGCGCAGCAACTCATTGATCGAGGTCTTGGCGCGAGTCTGTGCATCGACGCGCTTCACAATTACCGCGCATGCGAGATTAGGGCCCGGACTGCCATCGGGCAAATTCTTGCCCGGCAGGCTGCCCGGCACGACCACCGAATAAGGCGGCACACGGCCGACGAAGATCTCGCCGGTACTGCGATCGATGATGCGGGTGGTGGCCGACAGGAACACGCCCATCGACAGGACCGAGCCGCGCTCGACCCGGACACCCTCGACCACCTCCGAGCGGGCGCCGATAAAGCAATCATCCTCGATCACCACCGGGTCGGCCTGCAGCGGCTCCAGCACGCCGCCGATGCCGACCCCGCCGGACAGATGGACATTGCGGCCGATCTGCGCACAGGAGCCGACCGTCGCCCAGGTGTCGACCATGGTATTGGAACCAACATGGGCACCGACATTGACGAAGCTCGGCATCAGTACAACGCCCGGCGCGATATAGGCGGAATAGCGGGTGATGGCACCGGGCACGGCGCGAAAGCCGGCTTCGGTAAACTTTTCCGCGGTCCAGCCAGCGAATTTCGGCCGTACCTTGTCCCACCAGACGCTTTCGCCGGCTGTGGGATCGATCGCGCCACCCGGGATGATCTCATTTGGGCTGAGCCGGAACCAGAGCAGCACGGCCTTTTTCAGCCATTGATGCACCCGCCAGGTGCCATCCTCGCTTTGGCTTGCCACGCGCAGCTTGCCCTCATCGAGCAGGCGCATCGTCTCAGCGACCGCCGCGGCAATCGTCCCGCCAGTATGGGGGGAGATCGTTTCCCGCTCCGCCCAGGCGCTGTCGATGATCGGTTCGAGATCTGATGGGGTCATGATGTTGTCCGAAAACCATAAAATGCGCCGGCACGATTCCCGGCGCGCGCGACGCTGTCAACCATCGGCCCACTGTTCCAACAAGCTGGCCAAATCGTCAGTGCGATAATGCACCCAGGGCTGGTTCGATCCCTCGGCCGCCCAATCATTGTGGGTACTAACCCAGATGGTCAGCATGCCGCGTTCCGCCGCCGGCTTAAGATTGATCGCCATATCCTCGACCATACAGGCCCGTTCCGGCCGAACATTGAAGCGGGCGATCAGCGCGTCATACCCGGTCGGATCGGGCTTAGGCAGGAATCCGGCATCGACGATATCGAATGTGCCGCCGAAATGGCTGGTCAGACCCAATTGCTCCAATACCCGCTCGGCATGGCGCAGCGAGGCATTGGTATGCACCAGCTTCCGTCCCGGCAGGCGCTCGATCGACCAGATCAGCCGGGTAACCGGCGCCAATTCACCCAAATCAATCTGATGAACGAACTCCAGGAACGCATGGCCGTCGATGCCATGCTCGCTCATCAAGCCGCGCAGCGTCGTTCCATGTTGATGGAACATCCGCTTTTGAGCGGCCCGCGCCTCATCGAACGGCAGATGCAGCAAGTTAGCCACGAACGTCGTCATGCGCTGGGAAATCTGGCCTGAGACGTTCGACGTCGCGGCATAGAGCGTGTTGTCCAGATCGAAGATCCAGGTCTCGACAGAACGCGGATCGGGTGGCGGCGGCATAGTCACGGGTGCGCGATCCTTCCCAGAGGCAACAGGCGAGACAAGACGCGCATACGGCTGTTATCCTTAACTTAGAGTCAACGACTTGTCTGCTAACCTAAGAAAGCAGACGGATGCGTCTAAGGGGCTTGGTATTGCAAGAGGCTTTACGAATGACGGCGCCGATCCAGGGAGATGGCGCATGATCCGCGGCGGGTTTCGTCGCCTGATCAGTGCTAAGCCGCCGACCGAGACCGGTCTTTCATTCGAGGAAGCCACCAAGCTTGCCCGGAGTGGCGATCCGGACGAGCGATGTTCGGTCGCGGCTGACCCGACTACCAAACCGGAATTACTCTATTTTCTGGCGCGTGATAGCTCGCCCAAAGTACGCTCCGCGATCGCGTCGCACCTCGCCACGCCACGCCAAGCCGATCTGCTGCTGGCGCTCGATGAGTCGCCCGAGATCCGTCTCTTGGTCGCCGAGAAAGTCACAAAGCAGGTCCGCTCCCTGGGCCAGGACGAAGCGGCACAGCTCTGGCAATTGACCGTTTCGGTATTAGAGGCGCTGGCGAAAGACGATCTCGTCAAGGTTCGCCAGCTCGTCGCCGAGACCGCCAAGGGCCTGGAGAAAATCCCGAAGTCCATCGCGTTCAGCCTCGCCAAGGATCGCGAACCGGACGTTGCCGTTCCGGCCTTGGCGTATCCGGGCCGATTCGTCGATGAAGAGCTGGTCGCGGTCGTCGAAGCAGCCCATGATTCCCGGATCGTCACGGCCGTCGCACGCCGTCCGGCGATCGGCATCAAAGTATCCGAGGCGGTGGTGGTACGCGGCGATGAGGCCGCGATCGCGGCGCTGCTCGGCAACAAATCCGCGGAAATCTCTGCACAAACCTTGGATCGGGTAATCGAGCAAGCCGCATCGCACCCGTCCTGGCACGAGGCCCTGGTCAATCTACCATCGCTCCCCGCCTCGGCCGTTGCAAAACTATCGGGTATCGTCGGCTCGACCTTGGGTGGGGTGCTGCGCGGCCGCCGCGATATCGGTCGCAGCCCTGCTGGCGGTGATCGCATCTCATTTCCGACATCCGCACCAACCGAGACGATCGTCCCGGAAGTCTTGATTCCCAACGAAGACCCGCTGGCCCGCGCCCGCCGTTTGCAGAATGACGGCCGGCTGGATGAGGATATCGTTGTCGAAACCCTGGGCACCGATCTCGATTTCACGATCGCTGCCCTATCGATCCGATCGCGTCTGCCGCCGGCCGTTGTCGCCAAGATCCTGTCGTCGCATAGCGCCAAGGGGCTGACGTCGCTCGCCTGGAAATCCGGTTATTCGATGCGGCTGGCGCTCCAACTGCAAATCCGCATCGGTCGCCTGCCCCCCAAAGCCCGGTTGGCATCATCCGGCGGCTCCTGGCCGCTCGCCCAAAGCGAGATGGATTGGCAGATCGATTTCTTCAAATCGCTCTCGGTGACTGACTAAAAAATCGGCTGAATTGGGGAAACTAAGGGGCGCTGAGATTGTTCATATTATGTCAGCGCGATCCGCTCGCATGACATTGAATGAAGTCTCAAACGGAGGACGAAACTCAATGGCCCGCCCGATCGATTTTACCCATATCGACGAGGACGAGTTAGAAAAGCTGGGCGATAATTTCAGCCGGCTGTTGGAATTAGGCAATCTCGAACAGCGCAGTGCCGCGCGGAGTGGATTGATGGCGCTGGAGGATGAACGTAAGGCACGCCGGGCGCGCAATCTCGCGCGACGCGCGGTTGCCGCGGGATTTGCCTGACAGGGCCATCCCTGTTCGATCGGATATCGATTTTGGTGTAGATATGCAGGATGCATCTTTTCTTCCGGTATGTTGCCGCCTTCTGGTTTAGTGCCCATCTCGCCGTAACCGCGGGCGCGGGTGCGGTGGATCCGGTACCGATTACGATCGACGTCACAGCGCCGACAGTGCCGTTTCCGCATTTTTGGGAATCCATGATGGGCTCCGGCAGGGCGGCTTTGTCGCTGCGCGACTCTTATCGGCAGGATCTCGCCGCCGTCAAAGCCGTAACCGGGCTTGGTTTCGTGCGGTTTCACGGGATCTTTCACGACGAGCTGGGCGTCTATACCGAAGATCATGACGGTACCGCCCGGTACAATTTCCAATATATTGATCAGATCTACGACGGCTTGCTCGCGGCAGGCGTTAAGCCCTGCGTGGAACTCAGCTTCATGCCGGCGCAATTGGCACTGCGCCAGGATCACCACCCGTTCTGGTACCGGCCGATCGTCTCCCCGCCCAAAAGCGACGCCAAATGGGACGAGTTGATCCGTCATTTCGCGCAGCATCTGATCGATCGCTATGGAATCGACGAGGTGGCGAGCTGGTATTTCGAGGTGTGGAACGAAGCCAATCTCGATTTCTGGACCGGCGTCCCAAAGCAGGCCACCTACTTCGCGCTCTATGATCATACCGCGCGGGCGCTGAAATCCGTCGATCTGCGGCTGCGTGTCGGTGGTCCAACGGCGGCGCAGGCGGCGTGGGTTCCGGAATTCATTGCCCATACCGCGAAAGAGCATGTGCCGGTCGATTTCATTTCGACCCATGTCTATGGCGACGACGACCCGGCGCTGGTGCTCGACCATCCGGCACCGATCAATCGCTACGAGCTTGTCTGCCCGGCGATCCGCAAGGTGCATGACGAGATCGCCGCGTCGGTGCGGCCGGATCTGCCATTGATCGTCAGCGAATTCAACGCAACCTCCAACAGCCGCGACGCTCATCTCGCCTCAAGCTTCATGGGCCCATGGCTCGCCCAGACGATCCGGGACTGCACGGGCCTCGCTCAAATCATGTCCTATTGGACCTTCTCCGATGTGTTCGAGGAGCAAGGGGTCGCAACGCACCCCTTCACCGATGGGTTTGGCCTGATGGCGCTGGGTGGTGTGCCGAAACCGTCCTTCGGCGCCTTCGCGCTGTTGCATCGACTGGGGACCGATGCAATCGCGACCAGCGCTGACAATCTCATTGCGACCAAACGCGCCGACGGGACTCTTGTCATCGCCGCGTGGAACCGTGCGAGCGACGGACCGCCGGTGACCGTCAGCCTCGCGCTTCCGCACACTCAGGCGACGCATGCCCTGCTCTGGCGGCTCGATACGGATCATGGCGACACGACCCGGCTCTATCGCGAGATCGGTGCCCCAACCTATCCTTCCCCAGCCGAGATCGCCCGTTTGCGCCAAGCGGCGGACCTGGGGCTGGGCGAATCGCTACCGATCCTATCGAGTACGCTCACCGTCACCATTCCGGCGGACGGGCTTGCCCTGATCGAGATCCCGCCCGCTTAGGCTAAGGCGCCTTCACTGCGGCAAGGATCAGCCCGTCATCTTGCTGCACCAGCAGCACGAACTGCTCACCGGGCGGCAGTGCTGCATCGCGCGTCAAACCCTGCCCGACCCAGCTTCCGGCCGGCACAATCGCCCTGACCACATTCACCTCATCCAAATTTCGCCCGCCATTTTCGCCGCCGGCCACAGACGTTCGATGATGATCGTCAAAACCCACCAGCCATAGCCGCGCCGTCCCGCGTCCACTGCCAACCGAAAGCGTTAGGTGATCGTCGTGACGCGCCAGCGACACGTCGATGATGGGACGCCCGGACGATGCTTCAAGCTCGGTATCGATCGCGGATTTGACCGACGCCGTATCCGAGCCGATCGCCTCGTGACCGCCCCCGATCACCATCTGCGGTGTATAGACCTCGCCAAGATGGAGCGTCCGGTCATACCAATATTGCCGGGCGGTCGTCGCGGTGCTCGAGAACGGGTCGCGCCAGCCAAGATTGTTCCAGTAATCGACATGGAAATCGAGCACCAGCAGATCGGGCCGCGTCTGTTTCAATCGACTGAGCAGCGCATCGGCCGGCGGGCAGGACGAGCAGGATTGCGAGGTGAACAGCTCGACGACAAGCGGCGACGCCTGCCCGTGTTGGGGGAGTCCGGCGACCAGGAGCGAAAGGGCAATAATGATTGGCTTCATATCCAATCTTCGCAGGGGCCGCAGATAAAGTTACGCGCCTAACCTCATGACCGCGGCTGGCCCAAGACCTGAAATAATTGATCCAGATTTTCAGGATCTCCGCCCAGCATCACGATCCATCGCTCCAGCACCCAACGCTCAGCTTGCTGATCGAGGCCTGCGATGGAAATCCCTGTCACCGCTAACGTCGTCGAGATTTGGGAGATCAGGAGCAGAGCCGCAACCCCGATGGCAATCGGCCCATAGGCTCGTCCATCCGGCCGACCGCGCTGCGCTGCCTTCCAGGTGATGAGGCAGAGCCAGGCACAGAGTGCAACTTCGCCACTCCCCACCAAAACGCCGATCCCGATCGATGCTGCGCGCCCTTCTATCGCACCATAATCGAGCAGAATATCGGAAAGTGTGGACGCCAACAGCAGCGCGAAACCGACAAACCAAAACGCGGTCCGAAATAACCCGAGTTCACCGGCGGCCGCGCGCTGCAAGAAGGGCCGTTTCGCGTCAGGAGGCATTCAAAGGGCCAGGCGTCGCAGCGGTTCGATCAAGCCCGGCCCCTCGTTTCGTACCGAACCGACATTCTTTGCCACCGGCCAGCATTCCTTGCGATCTGCCGGAAAGGCGCGCAGGAGCGGCGCCCGGTCTGCTGCACTGCCTAGCCACTGATCCCATTCCTCCGGCGCCAGCAGTACCGGCATCCTGGTATGGAGCGTCGCCATCAGACTGTTGGGCTCCGTGGTCAGAATCGTAAAGCTTTCGAGGGGGGTAGCGTCAGTCGGCGCTGTTCGATCCCGCCAACTTTCCCACAGCCCGGCAAAAGCGAACGGCCCGCCATGCTTCAGCCTGATGTAATGAGGCTGCTTTTGCTTGGGGCCGAGCGTCTGCCATTCATAAAATCCGTCGGTGACCACCAAGCAGGGTCGCGCTTTGAATGCTGCCCGAAAGGCAGGCTTCTCTGCGACAGTCTCGGCCTTCGCATTGATCATCGAGGCCCCGGCCTTATCGTCCTTCGACCAGAACGGCACCAGGCCCCAGCGCATCGCTACGGGCTGCCGCCGTCCATCGGCATCCAGCCGCACGACGATCGAGCGCTGCGTCGGTGCGATATTGAAGCGCGGCTCCATATTCGAAACAGGCGCGATCCAGGGCTCGGTGATCCGATAGAGCCCAACCAGCTCGCTCCAGCTATACCGATTGGTGAAGCGTCCGCACATGAGAGGGAGGTTACGCCCGAATACCGCTCTGAGACAGGTCACAAATAGGAACTGTCATTCGTTTAGCACCGGACGTCCTTGCCGTTTCCGCGAGTCTGGCTTACCTCTATGTCAAACTTTGACATAGAGGAGGTCTTGATGGCGACCAATGTCCATCTCAGCCCCGAACTGGAACGCTTCGCCCATGAATGCGTCGCGAGCGGTCGCTATAATAATGTCAGCGAGGTCGTGCGTTCCGGACTCCGCCTTTTGCAAGACGCAGAAGATCGACGCCGACAGTTCCAGGCGATGCTGCAAACAGCGCAGGAGGAAGCCGAGCGGGAGGGCACTTTCACTCTCGAGAGTGTCTTAGCCGAGGTTGACAGTATCATCGCTGCAGTGGATCAATGAAGCCTGCAGTGCTATCACCGGCCGCACGGCGTGACCTGCTGGCTGCCGTGCGATGGATCGCCAAGGACAATAAACCTGCAGCGCTTGCTTTCCGTAACAGCGTTGCGAAAGCGGCGGAAAACATTGGCGAACATATAAATCTTGGCAGCCTGCGTCCCGAACTGGCGGAGGCCCCATATCGCTTTGTGACGTTGACCGGATTTCCGTATATTATTGTTTATAATGCCGCGCTACGGCCGCTAACAATAACCCGCATTATACACGGTGCCCGCGATCTGACCGAGCTATTACGCGGGATGTGACGCCAGACATACATAAAGACTATAAAGTCTTGGTAGCGAGGGAGGGATTTGAACCCCCGACCTTGGGATTATGATTCCCCTGCTCTAACCAACTGAGCTACCCCGCCATCGAGAAGGCGAGGGTTATCCGCAAACCCGCCCGCCCTGTCAAGCACCCGCCGCACAGGTCATGCCGCCTGTGCAGTTTGCTCCGCCCGGCAAATCCATCCGCCGGCAATCAGCCGGTCGCCGTCATAGATCACGCCCGCCTGACCGGGTGCTACGCCGCCCAGGGCCGGTTCATCCAGCGTTAGCCACGCCGATGTGCCGTCAGCGGTCAGCCGGGCCGCAATCGGTGCCTGGGCAGAGCGCAGCTTGACCTGTACCGGGCGGTCGATCGCCTGCGCCGCATCTTCATCCAGAAAATTCATATCGCGCAGCCGGACCGTGACCGCGGCCAGCGCCGAACGCGGGCCGACCACAACACGAGCCGTTGCGGGATCGAGCCGCACGACGAACAGCGGATCGCCGCCACCGACGCCGAGGCCACGACGCTGTCCGATCGTGTAATTTATGATCCCGTCATGCCGGCCGAGCACGCGGCCGTCCAGATCGACGATGTCACCCGGGATAGCGGCTTCGGGACGCAGCCGCGCCACCAGATCGGCGTAGCGTCCGGTCGGCACGAAGCAGATATCCTGACTGTCCGGCTTATCCGCCAGCGCCAGGCCCAAGCGTCGGGCATGGGCGCGGGTGACCTCCTTAGGCAGGTCACCCAGAGGGAAGCGTAAATAATCAAGCTGACACCGCGTTGTCGCGAACAGGAAGTAGCTCTGATCGCGCGACGGATCGGCGGCGCGATGCAATTCCGGACCATGGCGCCCATCAACCCGACGCGCATAATGGCCGGTCGCCAGCGCATCGGCGCCGAGATCACGGGCCGTTTCCAGAAGATCCGTAAACTTGACCGTCTGGTTACAGCGAACACAAGGGATCGGCGTTTCACCAGCCTCGTAAGAGCCGACAAAATCATCGATCACGCCGGAGCGAAACCGCGCCTCGTAATCCAGCACATAATGCGGGATGTGCAGCAATTCAGCGGCATGCGCGGCATCCTGAATATCCTGCCCGGCGCAGCAGGCGCCCTTGCGCTGGGTCGCCACACCGTGATCGTAAAGCTGTAATGTGACACCGACCACGTCATAGCCGGCCTCAACCAGAAGGGCCGCCGTCACCGCGCTATCGACGCCGCCGGACATGCCGACGACGATGCGCGTTGCCGCCGGCGGCTTATCGATGCCGATGCTGTTCATGATCGCAGCCTCGATCAGCCTTTCTGCAGGTTACGGCTGCCCGTGGGAAGTGTCACGGTTAGGCCGTCCAACTCAGGGCTGATCACGATCTGGCAGCCGAGCCGCGAGGTCTTGGTCAGGCCGAACGCCAGATCCAGCATATCTTCCTCATCCTCGGTCGGCTCTTTCAAGAGTTCGAACCATGAAGGATCGACCACGACATGGCACGTCGAGCAGGCCAGCGAGCCTTCACAGGCCCCTTCAAGATCCACGCCGTGCTTGTGGGCGACCTCAAGAACGCTGAGACCGACCGGCGCATCCACTTCCCGACGCGTGCCCGCGGCCTCGATGAAAACCATTTTGGGCATGAATGAACATCCGCCTTAGAAAATACCCGAAAGGGCGTCGGTATAATGCATCGCCACCGCCGCGTCCTATAAAAATCGCCTCTCAGGCGCGCATCAATCGCCCGCATCTTCGGCGAGGAGTGCCGCACCCAAAACCGCGAATTCCGGCGGATCGAACCCGCGCACCAGTTTGAGACCGAGTGATGCCGCCACTTCCTCACCCAATCGGTCATTGGCTGGGGCGATCAGGCCCCCAAGCTCACTGTTGGTTTCAGCTTTCAGCAGGGCGGGGGCATTCTCAAGCGCAACGCGACCAGTCACAAAATGGCGCGCGATACCGTCCCACACCTCAAGACGATGGGTATAGACCCAGGCGCCGGAGACGCGCAGCACAAGATACGTGCCCGCACCATGCCGAGCAATACCGCCACCGATCGCCCGAGCAACCGAGCGTTCGACCAGGAACGTAAAGCCAAGACCGGTCTCATCGATCGCTTCCATGAGCGCAAGACACTGCGCCTTGTCGGCATCGTCCGGGATCACCAGCGCGATACCTTCGATGAAGCGATTGAGCCGAAGTGTCGCCGCCCGCGCGGCCGCCAGAATGAGGTCTGCCGGAGCGGATGCCGGGTCTGACGGGATCAAGGCGAGGCTGCCGC
>Ga0116226_10000276_pt1 | contig 42530 bp, 35 predicted proteins | sample S1TSphfallax_FD_89692 | JGI IMG/M metagenome (GOLD analysis project Ga0116226, IMG submission 89692) | Host-associated microbial communities from peat moss isolated from Minnesota, USA - S1T2_Fa - Sphagnum fallax MG | ecosystem: Host-associated > Plants > Peat moss > Unclassified | place: USA... | reverse complement strand
TGGGAGTGGTCACTGTAGGTGCCGGTCGCGGTGTATTGCTGAGTCAATCCTTTGACCAGGGTGAAGGACGCCGGCGTCACGGCGATGGATACCAGCGTCGCGGCCGTGACCGTGAGCGGTGCGGATCCGGTGATGCCGTTCAGCGTGGCGGAAATTACGGTGCTGCCGGCGGATACCGTCGTGGCGACGCCCGTGCTACCGGCGCTATTGCTGACGGACGCAACTGTCGATGCCGATGATGTCCAGGTCACCGCAGAGGTCAGGTCATGGTGGGAACCATCGCTGTAGATGCCCGTTGCCGCGTATGCCTCCGCCCCTCCGGCGGCCAAACTCGAGGCGCTCGACGTCACCTCGATGGACACGAGCACCGCGGCGGTGACGTTGAGTGTCGTGGAGGTGGAAATTCCGTCCAACGTGGCGGTGATCATGGTCGTGCCCGGGCTCAACGTGTTCGCGGTTCCGAGCAGCGAGGGGGACATGGCGGCCGTCGCCGGTGTGCTCGACGCCCAGCTGACATCGGCGGCGGATAGCTGCTGTTTGGTGCCATTGCTGTAGGTTGCGGTGACCACATAGGCTTGCGAATAGCCGGCCGGGACGGTCGCATCGGGTGGGCCGATCGACAGCGACACCAACGAAGGCGTCGAGGTGGGCGACGGCGTGAGCACGGCGAGTGGATTGCAGTTCGAGCCACTGCAGCTCGCCAGGACGGAGGCGGCAGCCAGCGCGAGAAGAAAGCGAACAATAGCGTGACGCAGCAGGTGAATTTTTGCCATGCGCCATTGTAGGGGGGGGCCCTAATGCCGCTGAGACCTGTGCAGCACGGTACCGGCGTCTTTTCTTGACCACCTTCACATATCGAAGAAATGCGCCGCGTCGAGGCTTTACCGATGCGTCGTTCATTGTAAGGTGTCGGGCTCGGATGGATCGCATAGACCTCGGGATCGCAAGGAGAACTTAAGGAATGAAGCGGGTTCTATTATTCGGCGCGCTTGCAGCGGCCTGCGGTGTGGCGTACGCCGGGGAACCCACGGGTTCCTGGTACGTGACTCCCTCGGTTCAATGGTGGGATCTCGATACTCATCGCCGGGCCGCGGACCATGTGGCGGCTCAATTCGCGGTGGGCTATGCCTACGATCAAAACTGGGCCGTCGAGGTCGAGGGCGCCGGTGCTACGTTCGCATCGTATTGTGGATGTACGTTGTCGCTCACCGTGCTAAGCCTCGACGGCATTCACAAATTCTTGCCCGGCGAGGCCGTTCAGCCTTACCTGATCGCCGGGGTCGGTGTCATGCACGACCAGGTGGATCGTTCGCCGAGCACCACCGCGCCCGCGGTCGAGGCGGGCCTGGGCCTTATGTCCGCGCCGCGCGCCGTGACCCGCGCTGTGATGTGGGAAGTGCGCGGCGAGGTCAAGTATCGGCGCGAATTCAGCGACAAGACTGCCACCAGCTCGAGTGTGGGTGATGCGGTCGCCGGCGTCGGCGTGCAGCTCTCGTTCTAGTCTGCTACGTTGCGGGGTCTGTGAGCACCGACATTCACCCGGCCGCACGACCCGAAACTCCCTGTTCCCACCGGCCGCCTTGCGGCGGCTGCCCGCGATTCGGCGAACCCGGCATTGCCGACTCCGCGCGTCTCGCCCTCGATGCGCTGGCGGCACGGCACGGCTTGCCGGGGTGGTCCGTGGTCGCGGGAGCCATGACTGGTTTTCGGCTGCGGGCGCGAATGGCGATCCGCGGCCGCGTGGGCTCACCCAAGATCGGGCTTTTCGAACCGGCGACTCACCGGGTGGTGACGATTCCGAATTGCCGCGTGCACCATCCGCTCATCAACCGGGTCGCCGCCGTCGTGCGGCGGGCGTTGGTCGAGACTGGCTTGACCTGCTACTCGGACAAGGCGGGGCTAGGTCTGGTCCGCTATCTTCAAGTGGTGATCGAGCGCAGCTCACAGACCGCCCAAGTGGTGATCGTCGCGAACAGCGCCACACCGAATCCGTTGAGCGCTTTGTTTCGACTGATTCGCGAACGGCTCGGGGACGACCTGCACAGCCTGTGGTTCAACAGCCAGCGTGATTCCTCGAATCAGGTGCTGGGAACGGATTTCGAACGATGGTTCGGTCCGCCGAGCGTGGTCGAACGTTTCGGCGGCGCCGCTGCTGCAAGTGGCGCGGCAATCCACTATCCGCCGGGCGCGTTCGGCCAGAGCAACCTCGAGATCGCGGGGCAGATCATCGAGCATATTCGCGCCTCGATTCCGGCCGGTGCCTGCGTCGCCGAATTCTACGCCGGCGTCGGCGCCATCGGGTTGTCCATCTTGGATCGGGTTCGAGAGATTCGAGTGAACGAACTCAATCCACAGTCGCTGGCGGGTCTGGAACTCGGTATTGCCGGCTTGGAGCCTTCCGAGCGAGCGAAGGTGAGCGTCTTCGCCGGGCCGGCGGATACCGAGTACGGAATGGCCGCCAACGCCGACGTGGTGATCGCGGACCCCCCGCGGAAAGGCTTGGACCCCGCGCTGCTCGATCACCTGCGCGCGCATCCACCGCGGCGGTTCGTTTATGTCAGCTGTGGGCTCGCGTCGTTGCTGGCGGACACCGAGCGGTTGACCGATGGCGGTGGACTGCGCCTGGCGACACTCGGTGCCTTCAATCTCATGCCGTTCACCGAGCACGTGGAAACCGTTGCCGTGTTCGAGGACGTCTGACCGTGGTCCGCGTTGCTGACCATGGATGAATTGCCGGCGGACGAGAAGTCCGCGCTGTCGGCGGCGTGGCGATTGCAGCATGGCGGCAACTTCGTGTCCGCATTCGACCTCGCGCAAGACGCGTTGACCCGCTGGCCGCAATCCCAACCATTGCAGTATGTCTCGATTCTGGCATTGGCCTCGTGCGGCTCCGCAAAGGCGGCGCTCACCGCGTTCCGGGCCACCGGTCTCGCCGCGACCGCGCAGGAGGACTATCTGGCGCTCGAGGCGCGATTGCTGAAGGATCTGGCCTTTCTGGGAGGGGGCGACGCTGCGGGAACGTCGTTGTCGCGGGCCGCGGAGGCCTATGAACGCATCGCGCATCGCACCGGTGGCAGCTTCACGGCGTTGAATGCGGCGGTGCTGTGGCTGCTGGCGGGTGAGGCGGCGCGCGCGCTTGGGCTGGCACGACAGGTCATGGCAATTCTGGCGCGCAGCGCGGTGTCGGCGGAGCCGCAAGCGGCGTATTTCCATTGGGCCACGATGGCCGAAGCGGCCTTGGTACTGGGCGATCGGGCCGCCCTCGAGTCAGCGGTCGTGGCGGCGAACCCCTTGTGCCGGCACAACGTGTGGGCACGGACCCGCACATTGACTCAGCTGCGGCGCTTGCAGCCGCTGCGGCCGCAGTGCGCGGCCATCTTGGATCGGTGGTATCGGCCGCCGATCGGCTTGGTGCTCGGTGCGTCCGTGCGTTTGGCGGCGGTCGCGTCGACGGCCTGCGCGCCACTGGCAGACGGCGACATGCCGGCGCTCGCGTTTGCCACCGGCCTTGAGCGTGAGGACGATTGGCGCAGTCTCGCGGCGCAGGGCGTGCAATTGCACGTCATCGTCGCGAATGCGCCGGCCGAGCAGCGCGAAGGTGCCGCTGCGCAATTCCATGCGAATCGACAGGCATCGGGCCGGCGCGATGCGTGTACGTGGTCCAGCCTGCTGCTCGACGAGGGAGGCGATGATCATCCGGCCTGTGCCCTGACCGCGCTGGGTCTGTCGCTGGGTCATGCCGATGTGTTGCACGCACCGTGGGTGGTGCTCACGCGGACCGGTGGCGGTTGGCGCCACTACCCCGACCTTGCCCGGGAAACCGTCGAGGCTGCGATGCTGCCGCCGGGCGCGGCGGACACGAGAACCCGCTATGGACTGGTGTTTGCCGATGCCGTGGGTTATTCGACTCTCAACGCCCGCGATACGCGCCGCTATTGGTCGACGTTGCTGCCCGATGCCGCCGCGAGCGTGCTGCGCCGGCATGGCGACTCGGTGCTGTTTCGCAAGACCTGGGGCGATGCGGTGCATGCTGTGTTTCGCACCGCGACCGCCGCGGCGCAAGCGGCACTCGAGATGACGGCAGCGACCGCGACGTTGGTCGAAGAGCTGGAGTTCGGTCGACGACTGGCGTTTCGGGTGGCGGTGCATTTCGGCACCGCCGACACCGGACTCGATCCAATCGAGGAGACGGCGACTTACTTCGGGCCGCAATTGTCCTTCGCGGCGCGGATCGTCCCGGTGGCTCCGCCGGGCGGCGTGTTCGTCACGGAAGCGTGTGCCGCCCAGTTGAGCCTTGAAGGCGCTCGAGGCATGGACTACACCTATATCGGCACGACGAGCCTCGCCAAGGGGTATGGACGTGTCCGATTGCTGACGCTCTCCTCCCGACGCTAAGGCATCTGCTCGTGGCATTGACGGTACAAACCATTCTCGAACGCAATCGCCTGTTCCGAGGCCTTCCGCCCGCGACGATTCAGCAGTTGGTGGGGCTTGCGGCGCGGCGCACCTACGCGGCGGGCGCGATCGTCTTCTCTCAATCCGACCCGGGCGATGCGTTGTATGGGGTGGTGACCGGCAGGGTCCTCATCAGTGCGAGTTCACCCGAAGGGAAGGAGATGTTTCTCAATCTCATGGAGCCCGGTGATACATTCGGTGAGATCGCACTGCTCGATGGCCAGCCGCGCACCGCCACGGCGAGCGCGTCGGCCGCCTGCGAATTGATGACCATCACGCGCGAGCCGTTCCTGGCGCTGTTGCACCGGGAACCGAAGCTCGTGAATCACCTGTTGCGATTACTGTGTCAGCGAGTCCGCTGGACCAGCGGGTTGGCCGAGGACTCGGCGCTGCTCGGCGTGCCGGCCCGTCTCGCCCGACGATTGCTCAGCCTCGGTGAATTGCATGGGCGTGAGAGTTCGGGCGGCATGCAGATCGCGATCTCGCAGGAGGACGTCGCGAGGTTCTTAGGCTTGTCGAGACAGATCGTCAATCAGTATCTGCAGAGTTGGAAGGCGAGCGGCTGGGTGACACTCGGGCGCGGCAAGATCACGCTCGTCGATGCGGACGCGTTGCGGCGTCTCGTCGCCGGCACGGAAGCGTAACTCTCGCGCTCAGCAATCTTCCGCGCAATGTACGTCGCCGTACTGACCGCGCACATCGATCGGCCTATCTTGGGCGTCACATCATTCATCCCAAGAGAAACCCATCATGAGTTATCAAAGTTTCAATCCCGCCACCGGCAAACTCGTCAAGTCGTTCCACGAAATCACCGATGCGCAATTCGAGACGAAACTCGCCACCGCGGCGGCCTGTTACGAGATATGGCGCAAGAAAACCTACGCCGAGCGCGCCGTCATCGTCGATCGGGCGGCCACGATTTTGAAGGCCAAAGTCGAGGAGTTCGCCCACCCGATGACGATCGAGATGGGCAAGCGGATCAGCGAGGCGCGCGGCGAGGTGGAATTCAGTTCCCGGATCCTCGCCTATTACGCGCAGCATGCGGAGAAATTTCTGGCCCCCGTCAAACTGCATCCGACCATCGGCGAGGCGCATATGGAGAGCAGCCCGATCGGCGTGATTTTCGGCGTGGAACCGTGGAATTTTCCGTACTACCAGCTGGCGCGGGTCGCAGGTCCCCACCTCATGGCGGGCAATGTGTTGATGATCAAGCATGCGAGCTGTGTTCCGCAATGCGCGATCGCGTTCGAGAAACTCTGGATCGAAGCGGGCGCACCGGAAGGCTTGTACACCAATCTTCTGATCTCGCATGAACAGAGTGACACCGTCATCGACGATCCGCGCATCAAGGGCGTGGCGCTCACCGGCAGCGTCGCGGCGGGTCGCAATCTCGCCGCACGTGCGGGCAAGAACCTCAAGGTCTCCTCGATGGAATTGGGCGGCAGCGACGCGTTCATCGTACTCGAGGACGCCGATCTCGAACACACGGTCAAGTGGGCGGTGTGGGGCCGGATGTACAACGCGGGACAAACCTGCTGTGCCGCCAAACGTTTCATCGTGGTGGAGGAACTGGCCGACAAATTCCTGGCGAAATTCAAGGCGGCACTCGCGGCGCTGAAGCCCGGCGATCCGATGGACGAGAAGACCGAGTTGGGGCCCCTCTCGACGGAGTCCGCGCTGGTTCAACTATTGCAGCAAGTGGATGATGCGGTGGCGAAGGGCGCCTCGGTCGTGCTTGGTGGCAAGCGCATCGATCGGCCGGGCTCCTATATGGAACCGACGATCCTCACGGACATCACGCCCGATAACCCGGCATTCAGGCAGGAGTTTTTCGGTCCGGTGGCGCTCTTCTTCCGGGTCAAGGATGAAGATGCGGCGATCGCCCTCGCCAACGATTCGGATTTCGGGCTGGGCGGATCGGTGTTCACCAAGGATACGGCGCGCGGCAAGCGCGTGGCGAGCCGGGTTGAAACCGGCATGATGTTCATCAACAACATTTCGTGGTCGGATGCCGAGTTGCCGTTCGGTGGCATCAAGGATTCCGGGTATGGACGCGAACTCGGGAACATGGGCATTCAGGAGTTCGTGAACAAGAAGCTGGTCCGCACGGCGCATCTCGAAGCGCCGGTCTGAGCCCCATCATGTACGTGAACGTTGCCATTCTCAAGGAGACACAGACTCATGAGCGCCGCGTGGCGCTCATGCCGTCGGTGATTCCGAAGCTCATCAAGCTCGGCGCAAAGTTGCATATGCAGGCGGGGGCGGGCGAGGCGATCCAATTGAGCGACGCCGAGTTTACGCACGTCGACATCATCGAGAACCGGCGTGCGCTCGTCAAGGATGCGGATATCGTCCTCGGCGTCAATGCGCCGGCCCTGGAGGTCATCGACGACATGAAGGAAGGGTCGATCCTGGTCGCCTTCATCTACGAGGAGCACCAGGCGGCGCTGGTGCGCCGCATGCTCGAACGCAAGGTCACGTGTTTCGCGATGGAGCGGGTGCCGCGCATCACCCGCGCGCAGTCGATGGACGCATTGTCGAGCCAGTCAGCCTTGGCGGGCTACTACGCGGTACAGCTGGGATCGACGTCGTTGGCGCGCATCGTGCCCAAGATCACCACGGCGGCGGGTGCCATCGGTCCGGCGCATGTGCTGGTGATGGGATTGGGCGTTGCCGGGCTCGAGGCGGTGGCGACGGCGCATCGCCTGGGCGCGGTGGTCGAGGGCTACGATGTGCGTCCGGCCACGCAGGAGCAGGTGGAATCGTTGGGCGCGACCTTCGTGTCCACCGGGGTTGATGCAACCGGCAAGGGCGGCTATGCCCGCGAACTCACGGCAGCGGAGAAGACTCGAGTCGAGGCCGTGCTCACGCAGCATATTCAGAAGGCGGACATCGTCATCACGACGGCGGCGATACCGGGCAAGGCATCACCGAAGCTCATCAGCCGAAAACAGGTCGCCGGCATGAAGGCAGGCTCGGTGATCGTCGATCTCTCGGCCGAGGGCGGCGGCAATTGTGTCGACACGGTTCCCGGCGAAACCACGCGGGTGGGTCACGTGACCATCGTGGCGCCGCTCAATGTGCCGGCGCTGCTCGGCGAAGATGCGAGCGAACTCTATGCGAAGAATCAGTATCACCTGATCGAACTGTTCATGAAGGACAACATCGTCAGCATCGATTGGACCGATGAGGTGCTCGCCAAGACCTGTCTATGTCATGCCGGAAAGCGCACCGATGATACGCCGACGGTGCACTACCCGGACGCCGACAAACCCCATCCACCCGCCGCGCCCAAGCCGGGCAAGCCCGCCGCGAAAGCTGCCTGAACTGACGGAGAACTCGATGAATTTCCAAATCCACATCGGCGGTTTCATCGCCATCTACCTGTTCATGGTCACGGCCTTTGCCGGCTGGGTCATCATCGGCAGGGTGCCTGCCATCCTGCATACGCCGCTGATGTCCGGATCGAATTTCGTACACGGCATCGTGGTGGTGGGCGGCATCTTCACGCTGCTCAATGCCACCACGACGCTGGAGCGGGTCATCGGCTTTTGCGCGGTGCTGTTGGGCGCCGGCAACGTCGCGGGTGGTTTCGCAGTGACCCAACGCATGCTCGCGATGTTCAAGTCGAGTGGCCAGGGCGGGGCTCACAAGGCATCGAAACACTCGAGGCCCAAGGCCGTCGCATCCACAAAGAGTTCCTGAGGAATCCCCATGTACGTTACGTTATCCCAATTGATCATCGGGTCAGTCGACCTGTTTGCGGCATTCTTGCTGATGTTCGGTCTATGGCGCATGTCCTCGCCTGTCTCTGCCCCCGCCGGAATTTTGTGGGCCGGCATCGGCATGCTGGCAGCCGTCGCAGCGAGTTTCCTCTACGTGTTCGACGTGGATGCGGCGGCCAGGCCCTACCTGCCGCTGAATGGCGCACTGGCCGTGGCGGCACTCCTCATCGGTGCCGGCATCGCGTGGTGGAGCGGTCGCAAGGTCGCCATTACCGCCATGCCTCAGGCGGTCGCGTTGTTCAACGGTATGGGAGGTGGTGCTGCCGGCGCCATCGCCGCGGTGGAGATGTTGGGCGGTAGGGCTCAGGGGTCGACACAATGGATCGTGACGTTGCTCGGCGCGTTGATCGGTTCGGTGTCGATGTCCGGTTCGATCATCGCCTGGGCCAAACTCGATGGCCTTCTCGAGAAACCGTTGCACGTGCCCGGCTTGCAGTGGCTCAACGGCGCGGTGCTGTTCGGCGCGCTCGTGGTGGGCGGGTATGTGGTCACCATGTCGGTGGGCGGAGCCACGCCAATGGTCGCCATGCCGAATCTCATCACGATCTTCTTCGGGATTGCGCTGTTGTACGGAATTCTGATGACGCTGCCGATCGGTGGAGCGGACATGCCGGTGGTGATCTCGGTGTACAACGCGTTTACCGGCCTGGCGGTGGGTCTGGAAGGCTACGTGCTGCAGAACCCGTCGATGATGATCGCGGGCATGCTGGTCGGCGCGGCGGGCTTGCTGCTGACGCTGTTGATGGCGAGGGCCATGAATCGATCGGTCGCGAAGATTCTGTTCGCAAGCTTCGGTCCCAGCGCGAAACGCAAGCAGGGCGCGATCAAGGGCAGTTTGAAGCCCGTCCAGGCGAGCGACGCGGGCATCTTCATGCGCTATGCGCAGTCGGTGATCATCGTGCCAGGCTATGGACTCGCCGTCTCCCAAGGCCAGGGCAAACTTTATGACTTCGTCAAGCTGCTTCAGTCGGCCGGTGTGAAGGTGACATTCGCGATCCATCCGGTGGCCGGCCGTATGCCGGGCCAGATGGATGTGCTGCTCGCGGAGGCGGGAGTACCCTACGACATGATCTCCCAGTTGGCCGACATCAACGAGGATTTCAAGGCGGCGGACGTTGCGCTCGTCATCGGCGCCAATGACGTCGTGAATCCGGAGGCCAGGACCGACAAGACCTCGCCGATCTACGGCATGCCTATTCTGAACGCGGACCAGGCGAAGAAATGCTATTGCGTCAAACGCGGCGAGGGCAAGGGCTACGCCGGCATCGTCAACCCCCTGTTCTACGCCGACGACACCTACATGGTGTACGGCGATGCGGCCGCGGTCTGCACCGCCATGGCCGAAGCGGTCCGGGGCCTGGGCGCGCCCGCCGCGGCGGCATGACGCTTCGAGTTCACGGCAAAGCCCTTCACGCCCGTTCACAAGGATAATTTATGAAACAAATGCATGTCGCCATCGTCGAGCACTTCAAGAAGCCGCTGGTGCTGCGCGAGTGGAACATTCCGAATCCCGGCGCCGGCCAAATCGTGGTCAAGACGGAGGCCTGCGGCGTATGTCATACCGACATCCATGCCGCGAACGGCGACTGGCCGGCGAAACCGACGCTGCCCTTCATTCCGGGTCACGAGGGTATCGGTCGCGTATCGGCGGTGGGTGCGGGGGTGACCGCGGTGAAGGAGGGCGATCTGGTCGGCGTTCCCTGGCTGCACACGGCCTGCGGTCGCTGTGAATACTGCCTGACGGCCTGGGAGACCATCTGTCCTTCCGAAACCTTCACGGGATACAACACGAACGGTGCCTTTGCCGAGTACTTGCTGGCGGATCCGAACTACGTGGCGCATATTCCGGCCGGGATCTGCGCGGCCGAGGCGGCGCCCATCATCTGCGCGGGCATCACGAGCTACAAGGGCATCAAACAGACCGAGGCCAAGCCCGGAGAATGGTTGGCCGTATCCGGCATCGGTGGCCTCGGGCACCTGGCGATTCAATATGCCAAACACATGGGATTGAAGGTCATTGCGGTGGACATCGATGACGGTAAGCTCAAACTCGCCAAGGAATTGGGCGCGCAAGCCACGGTGAATGCCAAGACCGGTGATCCCGCCGCGCAGGTCAAGAAGCTCACCAGCGGTGGAGCGCATGGAGTTCTCATCACCGCGCCGTCTTTGAGTGCCTTCAAGCAAGGCGTCGGCATGACCCGTAAGCATGGCATCTGTGTGCTGGTGGGGATTCCGCCCGGTGATTTTCCGGTGCCGCTGTTCGACGTGGTTGCCGATTGCATCAGCATTCGCGGATCGTTCGTGGGTAACCGCGAGGATCTGGCCGAGGCGTTGAGTTTTGCGGCTGAAGGCAAGGTCAAGGCGGACATCGAATTGCAGCCCCTGTCCGCCATCAACGAGGTGTTCACCCGCTTGGAGCACGGCGACGTGCCGGCCCGCGTCGTGTTGCAGTTTCAATGATCCGCCCCGTTCGATGAGTCTTTGCGATGCATGCCATGGTTCTCCATCGATTGAAGACGCCCCTTAAGTGGATGGAACTCCCCGACCGGGCGCCCGGGGCGCATGAGATTCGCGTGAAAGTGCTGGCGTGCGGCGTCTGTCGCACGGACCTTCACGTGGTGGACGGAGAGTTACCCAATCCGCAGGTACCGATCATTCCTGGCCATGAAATCGTGGGCCGGATCGACGCCATGGGCCACGGGGTCACCGATTTGGAATTGGGTGAGCGGGTGGGCATCCCGTGGCTCGGGCACACCGACGGAACATGCCCTTATTGCCGGATACAGCTCGAGAATCTCTGCGATCACCCCTTGTTCACGGGGTTCACGCGGGATGGCGGCTATGCCACGATGGCGATCGCTGATGCGCGCTATGCGTTTCCGCTCGGCGAGGTTGGAAGTGACGTGGCGACCGCGCCGCTGCTGTGTGCCGGACTGATCGGCTGGCGCTCACTGGTGATCGCCGGTGACGCGAGGAAAATCGGCTTCTACGGTTTTGGCGCCGCCGCGCATATCCTGGCACAGGTTGCGATTTGGCAGGGACGGTCGGTCTATGCGTTCACGCGCCCCGACGACGCCAAGACCCAAGATTTTGCCAAGAGCTTGGGTGCCGTGTGGGCCGGCGGTTCCGACCAAGCATCGCCCGAGCCATTGGATGCGGCGATCATCTTTGCGCCGGTGGGTGCGTTGGTGCCGGCGGCTTTGAGAGCGGTGCGTAAGGGGGGGCGGGTGGTCTGCGCCGGTATCCACATGAGCGCCATTCCGAGCTTTTCCTACGACATCTTGTGGGAAGAGCGCGAACTCAAATCGGTGGCGAACCTCACGCGCAAGGACGGCCTCGATTTTCTGCGCTTGGTTCCCGAGATCGGCATCAAGATGAAGACGACGGTCTATCCGCTACGCGATGCGAACCAGGCCTTGGCGGACCTGCGTGCCGGGCGTTTCGAAGGCGCCGCGGTGCTGACTCCGTGATTTCTCGCTGACCGTTCGTCAGGCCGCGGCATCGTCCTTGGGTTCGGTGCGGGCGAGCCGCTGCAAGCTCTCGGCCACGCGGGCATATTCAGATTGCAGAGTCGGCAGGATGTGCTGCCAATCTGCAAACGGAGGATCTTCGAGCCTACGATCCCAGTCTGCCGCCAAGCGCGCCAATTCGAGGGCACCGATCGATGCCGCGCTAGATTTCATCGAGTGCGTACGAAGCTTGACGCCGCGGGCATCGCGCTCGACGACGGCGGTCGCGATTGCCTCGATCAGCTGCGTCGTCGAACTTACGAACGTCGCCACCAGAGATTCCATATCTCCGTCCATGGTTTGCTCGAGTTCGCGATAGGTGGCGAGGTCGATGGCCTCACGGGCCGGTGGCTCGATGCGCGGGGACGGCGGTAGGGCGGCGGGCAATGCGGTGCCGGGCAACCATCGATCGAGGATGGTGATGATCTCGGCGCGCTGAAATGGCTTGGAGATGAAGCCGTCCATCCCGGCCCCCATGCAGGCATCGCGCGCATCCTGAAGCACATTGGCGGTCATGGCGATGATGGGGAGTTTGCCCTCGAACTCTCCCGAGGACTCGGCCAGACGAATCCGGCGCGTCGCCTCGATGCCGTCCATGACCGGCATGTTCATATCCATCAGCACGAGATCCACCGTCTCGGTCGCGAGCAGATCGAGCGCTACGCGGCCGTTTTCGGCCTCGAGTACGTCGAGTCCCAAGCCCTTCAGCGTGGCGCGTGCAACCTTGGTGTTGACGACATTGTCTTCCACCAGCAAGACCCGGCCGCTGAAGCGTTTATCGAGTGCAACCAGTCGTAGCGACACGGGCTGGGTCGTGCCGGGTGCGGCCGGCGCACAGCGCATGGTAAACGTGAACGTCGACCCGCGCCCCGGCGCGCTGACCACGTCGAAGCGGCCGCCCATCAACTCCACGAGCTTCAGACAGATCGCGAGTCCCAGGCCCGTGCCCCCGAAGCGACGGGCCGTCGATGCGTCGGCCTGCGAGTAGTCGCGAAACAGCTGCGTCTGCTGATCCGCCGTCATGCCGATGCCGGTATCGGTGACCGCAAATTCGAGCACGATTTCGTCGTCGCTGCGGGAGGCGACGCGAAGTGCGATGTGGACGCTGCCGAAAACCGTGAACTTCAGCGAATTCCCCACGAGGTTGGACAGCACTTGTCGCAGGCGTCCCGGGTCTCCCATGAGGTCGTGCGGCACGTCGGGCGCAACCTCTTTGTCGAGCAGCAAGCCACGCGCCGAGGCACGCGGCCCGAACAGCGCCATCACATCATTCAACGTTTGCACCGGGTCATAGGCGATCGCTTCGATCGTGAGCTTGCCCGCATCGATCTTCGACAGATCGAGGATGTCGTTGGATATTTCGAGCAGCGCCTGACCCGAACTCAAGATGGTTTTGACATAGTCGCGCTGCTCGGAGTTCAAGTCCGTGTCGAGCAGCAATTCCGTCAAGCCGAGCACGCCATTCATCGGGGTGCGCACCTCGTGACTCATGCGCGCGAGAAAATCAGTCTTGGCGCGGGACGCGGATTCCGCAAGCTCTCGCGACCGACGCTCCGCCGCCTGCTGGCTCGCCGCCGCCGCGGAGCGCTCGTCGATCAGCGCATAAAGGCTGCGGGCGACATCGCCGATCTCGTCATCCCGGCGGGCATAGTCAGCGGCCCGTCCGCCGCCGGCGTCCGGCGACCGCCCCTGTCGCAGCCGTTCGATGTCGCTGCGCAGGCGCGACAGCGGATCGAGCATCAGCCAGGCGAGCACCCACGAGAGGGGAATGATGACCAGGCAAACGACGCCCGTGATGCGCCACGCGCGCCGCTCGGATTGGCTGATCGGTGCGTAAACTTCGTCGAGTGGCACAACCGCGACGAGCAGCCAATTCATCGTTCGAAGCGACTTGTAACTGAACAAGCTGCGCTCCCCCAGCGTGGTGGTGTCCACGGCGCTGCCCTCGAAGCCTTCGAGCGCACGCATGCCGGCGGAGGCCGCGCCGGCCGGCCGGGGTTTCAGAATCATGTCCTTGCGCGGATGCACGAGGTAGCGCGCGGGCGGCGTTTTGCTCAGCACCGCGAAGATGCCTGACTTGCCGACTTTGGCCTCGCGCAAGTTGCCCAGCAGGTTGCGGTTTTCGAGTGTCAGAATGGCGACGAGTACGCCCACCAGTCGATGGTCCGCGCCGAGGATCGGCGCCATGATTTTAAGTCCCGGCTTGCCGTGTGACGCATTGGCCGCGGGTTCCGTCACCGCCAGTTGCAGCGTTTGCTTGACCTTAAGAAACGCGGTTCGATCATCGTCGCTCGGCGCGGTGCGCTGACTCACGTGCGGATAATCCGCGATTACCTGGCCGCTCGCATCGAGGATCAACAGGTCGTCGAAGGTGGCGAGCAAGGCCGGTCGGGCGGCGAAATAAGCGTTAGGGGTCGTTAATTCCGACACTGGAAAACCCTTGGCGAGTCGCACGACGATGTCGCGGTCATTATCGATCTTGGCGTCGATATCCTCCGCCGCGCGCCTGACCACGGCGAATTGCTGGTCCGACAGCATGCGCGCCATGTCGCGCTTCATGTAGGCCATCTGGATCGAACTCGTCAGCATCAGAACCAAGATGGCCAGTACGACGTTGCCGATGACCACTTTCGACTTGAGGCTGATCGAGCGCACGAAACCGCGGCGCAGCCGGTGTCGTAAGGCATCGAGCGCCCGGACGGCGGCGCTTTCTGGCGCGAAACCCTGTGTGATGACGCTGCTCCAACAGTTTTACAGCAAGAGATGTCGGCCGGATGATCACAATCTGAACCGTCGGGCCTCGCTCGAGCGTCGCGCTTCTAGAGATCGCCGCTGCGCCGCTGAACGGCGGCGGTGACGCTTCGCGCCCGGGCCTGGTTCCGGTCGGACGGTTGCATTGCGAGGACGTCCTCGAAGGCCACGACCAGATACTCCACACGCTGTAGGCCGGCGGTGAGGTCATTCAACAGGCGTTGGTTCTTTACCGTCTCGTCGGGATGCGTGAACTCGGGAAAGTTCATCCCGAGAAATTCGCTGCGGCGGATGCTGCGCGGTGTAGTCGATGACACGCCGATCGAAGATTGCATGCCCGCAAAACGAAATGTCACGCGGTGTTTCGGTCGCGTCGAGACCCACTCGGGATTTGAACCATTGGCGCTCGGCATTAGTCAACATTGCCATCCTCCCTGGATTAGCGCGTGCCTGCGCACGACGTGAGCAGACAGACTAGTGGGTTAGCGACGATGTCGGGCGGTTCTGAAGCAGCGGGCTGATTAAAAATATGTCGCAATGCGGTAACTGATGCCTAGAACCGGAACCGTCTGACACCAAACGGGGGGCCCCGAGTGACTTCCAGAACGCCGCTCGATCGTCGACACTGCTCGGCAGTTCGCCGACAGTGGAGTCGCACCGTGTACCGCACAGGATTGCTGGCCTTGGTGGCCAGCCTAACAATAGGATGTACCTCGATGAAACCGCCGTTGAAAACCGTTTCGCACGTCGACCTGCCGCGCTACATGGGCGACTGGTACGTGATCGCCAATATCCCGTATTTCGCGGAGAAGAACTGTTTCGATTCGATCGAGAGTTACGCGCTGCGCCCCGACGGCAAGATCAACAATTGGTTCCGCTGTCGCAAGGGGTCGTTCGAGGCACCGATGGAGCAGAAGGCAAGCGCGGTCGCCACCGTCGTGGACAAGGCGAGCAACGCCATATGGACCGTGCATTTCTTCAAGATCATCGGGGTGAAATACGAGATTTTAGACTTAGATCCGAACTATCAATGGGTCATGGTGGGGCATCCTTCGCGCCGTTATGGCTGGATCATGGCGCGTAGCAGGACGTTGGACGAAGCGACCTACCAGAAGATTTTGCAGGGCACCGTATCGCAAGGCTACGATCCGGCCCAGTTCCACAAGGTCCCGCAACGCGCGGCGAGCGCGGCCACCATCTCTCCGGGTGCCGCGGTCTCGCACTGATCGCCCTCGCGTCGCCCCGGCCACGCGCCGTGGCGCGCCGATCGGGCCGCTTCACGTCGGGCCGATTTCACCCTTCAATCGGCCATATTCCTCGCTCGACAATTCGCCCTTCGCGTAGCGTTCATCGAGTATGTCGAGCGCGGGCTTGCGCAACCGGCGGTCATACTTCGAATGCGCGCTATAGGTGTAACCCCAATTACCGATGCTGGAAAAGAACAGCAGAAATAGGCCGAACCACAGAAACCATCCCCAGCCAAAATACCAATCGTTCCAATACTGATGAACCATGACTCTTCTCCAAGGTGGGCGCCGCGCCGAAGACAAGTATGGTGCCGTGTTTGCGGGCGGGGCGCTGTACGCTGCCGCACAGGGGTGATTCGCATAGTCCCGTGCGATAGTCCGTGCGTTACCGAACATAGAGCAGAAAAACACGGGTTCGCCCCAACTATTCATCTTGGTCCGATTTGATGATGCTAGGCTTGAGTTCGCTACCGTACATTTCATGTACGACCACGCGCGAGTCATTTCACCTGGAGTGGCAACGAGCCATTCCGTGTTGGCGCGTTGCCGAGGAGCCGCACTGTTGTCGCAAGACACGTTTTTCAAGAAGAATCAACTGCTCGCCTCCTTACCCGAGGCGGAATGGCAGCGCTGGGCCCCCTTGCTCGAACGGGTTGACATGCCCTTGGGCCACGTGCTGTACGAGTCCGGTGCGACCTTGAGCAACGTGTATTTTCCGATCACAGCGATCGTGTCGCTGCTGTACGTGCTCGAGAACGGCGCATCGGCCGAGATTGCGGTGGTGGGAAACGAGGGCATCGTCGGGGTGTCCTTGTTCATGGGTGGCCAATCGACGCCGAGCCGGGCGGTTGTGCAGAGCGCGGGCGAAGGCTGCCGGCTGAAGGCGGCCGTCATGCGAACCGAGTTCGACCGGGCGGGACCGGTGATGCATCTGTTGCTGCGCTACACCCAGGCACTGCTCACCCAGATGGCGCAAACCGCCGTGTGCAACCGGCATCATTCGCTCGACCAGCAGTTGTGTCGTTGGTTGTTGCTCTCGCTCGACCGGCTGGCCGGGGAAGAACTGGTGATGACGCAGGAGTTGATCGCGAACATGCTGGGGGTGCGGCGCGAAGGGGTGACCGAAGGTGCGTTGAAACTGCAAAAAGCGGGATTGATCTCCTATGCGCGCGGACACATAAACGTGCTCGACCGGCCCGGACTCGAGGCGCGGGCCTGTGAATGCTATATCGTCGTCAAGAAGGAATACGATCGACTGCTGCCGAGGCGGATTTCGGCGTAGCCTCGATGCCCGTGCAGCAGCATCGAGCTATGTGCGTTGGCAGACGGTGGACGGATGTTGCCGAGTGTACGTTGGGCCTCCGCCACCGCTTCGGAGTTTCGCTTGCCCGACATTCAGAATCTGTTGATCGAGCGACTTCCCCGCGCGGAGCGCATGCATTTTCTCAACCTGTGCGTTGAGGTGGAACTCGCCATGTCAGCGGTTGTATGCGAGAGCGGATCGCTCACCCAACATGCGTACTTTCCGAGGGAGGGCTATATTTCCCTGATCACTCCGTTGAACGGCAAGCCGGTACTCGAGGTCGGGATGGTCGGAAACGAGGGGATGCTCGGCACCCAACTCGTGCTGGGCGTGACCGAGGCTCCGCTATTCGCGCTGGTCCAAGGCCCCGGAACCGCCTGGCGAGTCACCGCCGCGAAGTTCCGCAAGGAGTTGCTGCATAGCGAGGCGCTGCGGGCAAGTCTGCTACGCTACGTGCAGGTCACGATGAACCAGTCGGCCGCCTCGGCCGCTTGCCTGCGCTTTCATCACATCGGTCCGCGGCTGGCGCGCTGGTTGCTGATGACCCAGGATCGGGCCGGCTCGGACACATTTCATGTCACTCAGGAGTTTCTCGCCTATATGCTCGGCGTGCGGCGTGTCGGAATCACGGCGGCGGCGACGGAATTACAGCGACTCGGCTCGATCCAGTATCGCCGCGGGGAGGTGACCGTGCTCGACCGTCGCCGGCTTGAAAATGCAGCGTGCAGTTGCTATGCCGCCGACAAGAAGTCCTATGTCGATGTCATGCACTGATCAGCCCTTCAGCCACAGTCGCAGGATGAGGCTTACGACCAGTAGTGCCGTGACACTCCCGGCCCAGATCAGCACCATCCAGCCGAGGCGTTGCCACATGGAAGGTGCGTCCACTCAGTGGTAGCCGTGGGTGCCGGCCTTGCCGCGGAACACCCAGTATGCCCACGCCGTGTAGCCGATGATGATGGGCACGATGATCGCGGCGCCCACCAGCATGAACTCTTGACTCCGGACCGGCGCGGCCGCATCCCAGATCGTCACCTCCCGCGGTACCAGATAGGGAAACACACTGACGCCGAGACCGATGAAGTTCAACAGGAACAGGGCCAGCACCATCAGGAACGGCAAGCGCTCGGCGCCGCGGCGCAGGCTCCAGAAAAACACACCGGCCGCGATGATCACGAGCAGCGGGACTTGAGCGGTCAGAAAGACATTCGGCAGCGTGAACCAACGGCGCCAATAGTCGTATTGCAAGAAGGGTGTGGCCACGCTCACCGCCACCATCGCGATCAAGGTCAGGGCACCTAGGCGCAATGCCATCCGGCGCGCGTGCTGCTGCGCACCTCCCTCCGTTTTCCACACCAGCCATGTGGCACCCAACAGCGCATACCCCAGCACGATCGACGCGCCTGTCAGCAGGCTGAAGGGACTCAGCCAGTCGAGCCAGCCGCCGGCATAGGCGTTGTGCGCGACACGAATGCCCTTGAGTACCGCACCCAACGTGATCCCCTGGGCCGCGGCGGCGATGACGGAGCCCAAAGTGAAGGCCGCGTCCCAATAGCGCCGATGTTCGGCATCGCGCCAGCGGAATTCGAATGCCACCCCGCGAAACACCAGACCGAGCAACATCGCGATCATCAACGGATAGGTCGCCGGGAGAATGATGGCATAGGCGAGCGGGAAGGCGGCGAGCAGTCCGCCACCGCCCAAGACCAGCCAGGTTTCATTGCCATCCCAGACCGGTGCGATGGAGTTCATCGCCTGATCCCGTTCATCGCCCACCGCAAAGATCGGGAACAGGATCCCAATCCCCAAGTCGAAGCCATCCATGACCACGTAGGCGAATACCGCGAGAGCGATGATTCCGGCCCAGACGACTGCCAAGTCGTTGGCGCTCATCGATGGAGGTCCGCACTCATCGGTTGATGCCCGGCGCCGGTGTGATGCCGGCCGCATGCTGTGGCACGTGCGCAGGCTCCCGTTCGCGGGCCTCCGGGACTCGATTCATCATGCGCAAGATGTAGGTGGTGCCCGCACCGAACACGGCGAAATAAACCACGACGAACGCCACCAGCGAAGCGGCCACCGCTGGCGCGGCCAGCGGGGAGTGTGATTCGGCCGTCAATAGCTGGCCGTAGACCGTGTAGGGTTGACGACCGACTTCGGTGGTCACCCAGCCCGCGATCACCGCGACGAAGCCCGAAGGCCCCATCAGGATCGCGGCTCGATGCAGCCAGTGCCATTCGAACAGCCGCCCGCGGGCACGCGCGACGAGGCTCCACACCCCGAGCGCCAGCATCGACATCCCCAAGGCCACCATGATCCGAAAGGACCAAAAGACGATCGGGACGGGAGGCCATTGGTCGCGCGGGAAATCCTTGAGGCCCGGCAACGCCGCGTTCGGGTCATGCAGCAGCACAAGCGAGCCCAATCGAGGAATCTCGACCGCGTCTCGCACCGTCGCATCGGCGTTGCTCGGCATCCCGAACAGGATCAGCGGTGCGCCGTGCGGATTCCGGTCATAGTCCCCTTCCATGGCGAGCACCTTCGCCGGCTGATAATGGAGCGTGTTGAGGCCTTGGGTGTCGCCGGCCAGGATTTGCATCGGCGCCACCAACGCGGCCATCCACATGGCCATCGAGAACATCGTGCGCGCGTACGGATCATGGCGGTTGCGGCGCAGGTGCCACGCGCCCACCGCGCCGACGGCGAGCGCCGTGGTCAGGTACGCGCCGATCACGGTGTGCACCAGACGATACGGAAAACTCGGGTTGAAGAGGATGGTCGACCATGCGCCGGACGGTACGAACTGACCGCTCGAGTTGATGGCGAAGCCTGTCGGTGTTTGCATCCAACTATTGGCGCTGATGATCCAGGTGGCGGAGATCAACGTGCCCAATGCCACCATGCAGGTGGCAAAGAAATGCAGGCTCTTGCCGACCTTGCTCATGCCAAAGAGCATGACGCCCAAGAAACCGGCCTCGAGGAAAAACGCCGTCAGCACCTCGTAGGCCATCAAGGGTCCGATGATGGGACCGACTTTCTGGGAGTACACCGACCAATTGGTGCCGAATTGGTAGGACATGACGATGCCTGACACCACCCCCATGCCGAAGGCCACGGCGAAGATTTTCAGCCAATACATGAACAGATCGAGGTACAGCGCCTTGCCGGTCTTGAGCCACAACGCTTCCAACACCAACAAGTAGCTCGCGAGGCCGATGGAGAAGGCGGGGAAAATGAAATGAAAAGAAACCGTGAAGCCAAACTGGGCTCGGGCCAGAACCACCGCGTTGAGGGAGTCGAACATCGTGCCGCTATTATGTCACCGATGCCGACCCCGCGCAGAGTGCCAGCGACAGCGCTCCCTTGATACCCGATCGAGTGTTGAGCCCGGGCGCGGTGATGTAGTTCGGCGCCGCGATCGCGGGCGCGCTCACATAGCCGTTGAGCCAGTACAGCATGCGCGCCTGAATGTCCGGATACAGACGGGCTTGCATGACCCCGCCACCGATCAGAATGCGCTGCGGCGAGTGACACAACAGGAGCAGCGCGCAGAGTTGGCCGAGATAATCCGCCTCGATGGCCCAGATCGGATCGTCGGGCGGGGCTTCGCTGAGCGGTCGGCCGGTGCGGGCGACCAGGGCACTACCCGCGGCGAGACCTTCCAGGCAATCGCCGTGAAAGGGACAGGCGCCGGCGAAACTCGGGTCGCTGGGGTGGCGGCGCACCGACACATGGCCGATTTCCGGATGCATGAGACCGTGCACGGGACGACCGTGATGCACCACGCCAACCCCCAAGCCCGTGCCCACCGTCACATACGCAACGCTGTCGAGAGTTTGTCCGGCGCCCCAGCGCAGTTCCCCCAACGCCGCGGCGTTGACATCGGTGTCGAGGACCACGGGCAGCCGCAATTCGCGGCCCAGCGTTCCGGCAAGGTCCGTGTGCTGCCAACCCGCCTTGGGTGTGCGCGTGATGAAGCCGAAAGTCGGCGAGCTAGGGTTCAAGTCGAGAGGCCCGAAGGCACCAATTCCCAAGGCGGTGAGTGAGCCCCACTTGCGGCGCGAGGTTTCGAAGTAGTCGCGGACTTCGGCGAGCGTGGTCTCTGGCATGCGCGTCTCGAACCTCGCCTCGTCGACGATGTCACCCGCGTCAGTGCCGATGGCGCAGAGGAATTTGGTGCCGCCCGCTTCGATGGCGCCGAAGAAACGAGTCTCGGTGTCTTGGGTCATCGCGATTGACTCCCTTGCAATCGTTTGGAAGGTATCAAACCATAGCTCCGCGCAAGGGTTGCGCGAGTTTCATTGCGAATCGTCCGAGCCGCAGCCCGACTTCATGAAGAGTACTTCACCTTAAGTCGGCGTCCTGCGGCGAACGCCCGGCTATCCTGTCAACCCGGCGTTGCCGCCCCCGTTCTGTTGAACTTGGGCCGTTGAGCGCCTGTCCCATGGGTAGTCAAAAAGAGTGGAGAAATCGATGAAGCGTATTTCGGGCCGTAGTCTCGCCGTCAGCCGCATGCTTGCGCTCGTAGGGCTCGGGACCTTGGGGGTGGCGTCCGCCGCGTTCGCCGACAACCCGCTCGGCGTCTATGTCGGTGCCGGTGTCGGTACCTCGCAGATCGGCAACCGCAACAATTTCTACGATCCGTACGGCTATGGCGGCGGCTTCAGCGATCACGATGCGGCCTGGAAGGTTCTGGTGGGGTTGCGGCCGCTGCCGTTCGTCGGTGCGGAAGTGGAGTACATCGATTTCGGCAATGCGGGTGGCAGCAGCGGCTATTACTATGGTAACTACGATTTCGGCGTGAGTGCTCACCCGAAGGCCACCGTGCTCTATGGGCTCGGCTATCTACCGTTGCCGCTGCCGTTCCTCGACGTGTATGGCAAGTTGGGCCTCGCCCATCTCCAGACCAACAACAGCTACTTCACGTCGGAATGCGGCAACGACGGGTCCTGTTCGTCCACCGAATCGCGGTTCGACCAGCAGAACAACAAGGTTGCCTACGGCGCCGGAGTCCAGGTGAAATTTCAAGACTTTGCCTTTCGTGGCGAGTACGAGCGGATCAGCTCGACCTTTGGTGATCCGAACGCCGTCATGGCGAGCGTGACCTGGACCTTTTAGCGGCGCGGCCCAAGCCTGAAGTCGCATCCGCAGGCTGAACCTGGCCCGAGGTTCGAGGGAGGCGCGAGCGGGACGATCCCGACCCGCTCGCGCCCGCTCATCACGGATTGCCGACGTGATGGGTCTTGTGATGTCGGTGATGTCTGTGATGTACCTTGTGATGCTTGTGCGGCGATTCTGCCATTGCGGAACTTCCGAGCATGAGTCCCATTCCCGCGGTCAAGGCCAGTGCCAAAAACAGTTTGTTCATGTGCGAATCGATCTCCCAGTTGAAACGATAAGAGTATCGCACATCACCATGACGGGCGGCGTGCACTGTCGCGGCTGTGGCACGCCGCGCGTGACATGTGTCATGCGCACGACAGGAATCGGCTGACCTCTGTTGTGCACGGGCAACGCTCAGCCGGGGCGCGGCGCGTGCGCCGGCTCGCTGTTGCGAAAGCCGTGCTTCCCAATGCCATCCCCTGCCTTACCGCAAGGTGGCACGGTGTTTGCTCCTATCCCCACTCAAGCCCGGTCTGGCGCTGACGCGACAGTTCGGGCGGACGAACCCGAACATCAAGAATCACAGAATCCAAGGGGGGCACGATGCAAAGCAGCAACACGACGACATGCCGGCTGGCGGTCGCAATCATGGGGGTAGTGGGCGCCAGCGCCGCCGGCGCCTTCGACGTCACGTCGGGCGATTGGAAGTTTTCCGTCAATGGTGAGATCAACGTCGATTACATCTACTCGAGCTGTCAATCGACGCCGGTAGCGATCGTGACCGTTGGCGGCGCGTGCACGACGAGTTCGAGCAGCAGCACCGTCTCCAATGTGGGTAACGGATTGTTGCCCGCGGCGCTCGATTTCGGTGTCGCGACGACCCAAAATGGGTTCGACATCGCCGCGCATTTCGGGCTCTACCCCGGTATCTCGAGCAATGATGGGGGAAGTCCGAATCTGCAAAGTACGACCAGCAACACCAACGTCGCCTTGGCCACCACCGGCCTCGATGTGCGCCAGGTGTACATGACCTTCGGCAACAAGGACATCGGGACGTTCACTTTCGGTCGGAACTTCGGACTGTTCGGCTTCGACGCCATCATCAACGACATGACGCTGCCGGGCGTCGGTGTGGCGGGTTCGGCTTCCACCCAAAATCCGTCGAACACCACATTGGGCTCGATCGGCTTCGGTTACATCTATGTCGACACGCTGGCGCAAATGAACTACACGACGCCGGACTTCGATGGGTTCAATGTGACCGTCGGCATCTTCGATCCGCTGAATTCGTTGACGGATTCCGACAACACGGCCAAGAAAGCGCCGGGCCTGCACGCCAAGGCGACGTACACCTACAAATTTGCGGATGACATGAAGTTCTACGCATCGGTGACCGGGATCACCCAAAAACAGGACGCCAGCGGCGCCCTGGGTCCGTATCAATATACGAGCACCGGCGGCGATTTCTTCGCCAAGTTCTCGGTGGGCGGCTTTGAAGCGGACGTATCGGGCTACAGCGGTATCGGCATGGGCACGACGGGCTTGTTCATACTCGCCGATGATGGGCTTGGCCATGCGCGCAAGTCGTATGGCTACCTGCTGCAGGCCACCTACAAGGTCAACGCCGTGAAGTTTGGTGTGAACTACGGCGTGAGCCGGCTGGATTTCGCCAATGGCGCGGATGCCGCCGCGGTGCCGACGCTGCTGTCGCAGAACAGCAAGGTCACGGCCGGGGTGTACTACTCGCTCACCAAGAACCTGACCCTTCTGGGCGAGGTCAGTTCTGTGCGCACCTATGCGCATGATGATGCCGAGAACAAGAGCACCGATGGCAACGTCGGGGCCTACCTGTCATTCTGAGCGAAGTCGGTCTGAGCGAAGAAAAAGGGGCGGGAGCCTCGATGGACTCCCGCCCCAGTCCGGCGAGTCGGCGTCGGCCGACGACGGCGCAGCCTACGACGCCGCGGGCTTCGTCACTCCATTCACCTTGACGTGGTTCGCCGCCAAGAGATCCATCAGCGTCGGCGACAGCGCATCATAGGGCGTCAACTTCAGTTCCGTGAGGCGCGACCGGATAGCGCTCATCTCCTCGGGTTTGGTGCCGGTCTCGATGACGGAGGACACGAACGCTGCGAATTCAGGCGGTGCCCAACCCGCCTTGTCGAAACGCTCGGCGTGGATGAACGTCAGGCCGTTGAAGGCGTGTTTCGGGTTGACGATGGGCCCATGCATGTGCACGCCGCAGGCCGTGCAGGCGTAGCGTTGGATCGTTTTCGAGGGATCGACGACTTTGAGCTTCTGACCGTTGGCGAGCACTTCCACCTTGTCGGAGGGCACCACGGCAATCAGCGACATCAACGCGCCAGCCGGGCGCCAGCACTGCGAACAGCCGCAGATATGATTGAACAGTACGTTGCTATGGATCGAGACCTTGACCGGATCGGTGGTGCACTTGCAGGTCAGCGTGCCGCCGGAAAAGCCGGAATCTCCGGCCTTGACGCCATTGTCGATGGCCGGATGAATTTTGACAGTCATAGAAATATCCTCTTTATCTTAAGGTTAGTAAATCACGACGCTTCGGATCGACTCACCGGTATGCATGAGGTCGAACGCATCGTTGATCTTCTCGAGCGGCATGGTATGGGTGATGAGGTCATCGATATTGATCTTGCCCTCCATGTACCAGTCCACGATCTTCGGTACTCCGGTGCGTCCGCGTACGCCGCCGAAAGCCGACCCCTTCCAGACCCGCCCCGTGACGAGTTGGAAGGGTCGGGTGTGGATTTCCTTGCCGGCGGCGGCGACGCCGATGATGACCGATACGCCCCAGCCTCGGTGGCAGCATTCCAGCGCCTGGCGCATCAGTTCGACGTTGCCGATGCATTCGAAGCTGTAGTCGGCGCCGCCGCCAGTCAGATCGACCAGGTATGGCACGAGGTCGCCTTGGATCTCCTTCGGGTTGACGAAGTGGGTGAGACCGAACTTCTCGGCAAGCGCCTTGCGCTTCGGGTTGATGTCGACGCCAATGATCTTGTCGGCGCCCGCGATCCTCGCGCCCTGGACGACGTTGAGGCCAATGCCGCCGAGACCGAACACCACGACGTTGGCACCGGGTTCGACCTGCGCGGTGTGAATGACGGCGCCGACGCCGGTGGTCACGCCGCAACCGATGTAGCACACCTTGTCGAAGGGCGCGTCCTCGCGAATCTTCGCCACCGCAATCTCCGGCAGCACCGTGTAATTCGAGAAGGTCGAGCACCCCATGTAATGATGGATCATCTCCTTGCCGATCGAGAAGCGGCTGGTGCCGTCGGGCATCAGTCCCTTACCCTGGGTCGCCCGGATCGCCGTGCAAAGATTGGTCTTCTGGGACGTGCAGGACTTGCACTCGCGGCACTCGGGCGTATAGAGCGGAATGACGTGATCGCCTTTCTTCACCGATTTGACGCCCGCTCCCACGTCGACCACGATGCCCGCGCCTTCGTGGCCGAAGATCGCCGGAAACAGGCCTTCGGGATCACCCCCCGACCGGGTGAACTCATCCGTATGACACACGCCGGTGGCTTTGATCTCCACCAGCACCTCGCCGGCGCGCGGTCCCTCGAGGTCCACCTCGGCGATCTCGAGCGGTTTGCCGGCCGCGTAGGCAATTGCAGCTTTTGTTTTCATAGACTTCCATCTGTTGCGTTAGATTTGACATGGCCGGCCGCGTCGACCAGCGGGATCTTGTAACTTAACAAAATCGCTTCGATCTGGGGTCGATGCCCGTTGATCCAGGTGTCCAGGGTTTCCTTCCAGGCCTTCTCGCCGTTGCGCAAACCCATCGAGATTTCATAGTCGAAGCGGATCTTAGGATCCGGTTCGAAGGGCACGGCACGCCACTTCCCGTCCTTGCCATGTGACGTCGCCACCATGGCGGCGATCGGGCCCCACATGATCCCGGCATCGATGGTGCCGTTGTCGAGATCCCTCGAGATGGTGCGCGCCGGAGACTCCTCGACATCGCCGTTCTGATGACTGTAGCTCACCGCGCGATCGACCATACCATTGGCGAGCACCCAATCGGCGCCCGGTGACTTGGTGAATATCCCGATTCGCAGTGTATTCAGCTTGTCACGCGGCAGATTGAGCAGGTCCTGGGCGGTGTGCAAGCCATTCAAGTCGCTGCGCCCGACGTATACCAGTTCATAGGTCGAGTGCAGATACGGCACGGTGGTGGCGGTCAATTCATAGTCCTTGGGCACACCGATGATGAGATCGCACTTGTATTCCTGCGTGGCGTCGTCCTTCGCACGCAGTGTATTGCGGATGAAGCCGATCCGCTGTGGGAAGAACGTGTACTCCACCTTGAGTTTCAAGTCATGCGCCAGCGCCTCCGCGATCTTGTTCTCGTAGCCCTCGCCCTTGTCGTTGGACAGCGGCAGATTGGACGGGTCGGCGCAGACCTTGAGGATGCCCCCGCTCTGATCCGCCATGGCCTGGTGTGCGCAGAGTAACGTGGCTGCGATCAGCCACGGCGTCACGGTCGTGCGCGGTCGGATGGCGGACCTCATTGCGAGTCGAGGGGATGCAGATGTCCGGGCTTGATCGCGCCGTCGGATCGACCCTTCAAATAGGCGTACAAGCCTTCCCAGTTCTTCTGCATCATCGCGCTCGCACCCCAGGGCGGCATGCCCTTGTCGGGCCGCCCGTTGATGACCGTGGTGTGAAACTCCTCCTTCGTCAGCGTCTTCAGGGAATTCACCAGCGAGGGACCCACCAACCCCTCCTGTTCGGCACCGTGGCAGCGTTCGCAGGCCAATGCCCGCCAGGTTTTCCAACCATCCAATGTCTTTTGATCGACTTTGTCTCCATCCACGACCGTATAGGGTGGTCGCGTCGTCTGGGCGGCGCCATCGACCGTATCGGCAGCGTGGGCCGTCAGCAGGACCGTGGGTCCCAGAATCACCGCCATCACCATCAGCTTGTACTTCATCCCAACCGATTCGAGTCGTCTCATTAACCTCTCCGCGCAGTTCTTAAGATCGAGGCCGTGAGCCGCGAGCGCGTCGAGCACTCACGGGCACACGGCCTCATGCTGTCAAATCGACAATCGATTATTGAATCGGATTCGCCGTCGGCGTCACTCCCGTGCTCGCGGTCCGGCTCGCCGCCGCATCCGGTAATCCAAACACGAACAGCGATCCGCCGAGCGTGGTGTACTTGGCAAGATCCTTGTACCCGCCGACCGCGCCCAGTCCCTCGTGCCCCTCGCTCAAGCCCGCCGCCATGCCGATTCCGGCCCAGCCGCCGATGCCCGAGTAGACGCCCACGTATTGCTTGCCGTTGTAGACGTAGGTGAACACGTTGCCGATGATTCCGGAGGGCGTCTTGAACTTCCACAGTTCCTTGCCATCCTTCAGGCTGACGGCTTTGAGATATCCCTCGAGCGTGCCGTAGAAGGCGATACCGCCATCGGTGGTCAATGCACCCGACCACACCGAGAAGCGCTCAGCTTTCGACCAGACGATTTTGCCGGCGGCCGGATCCCAGGCGATGAAGTTGCCCATGCCGCCGTGGCTGTTCGGCGTCGGATACATGGTGAGGGTTGCGCCCACATAGGGCTGGCCCGCCGTGTATTCGATCTGGAACGGCTCATAGGTCATGCACACGTGGTTGGTCGGAACGAACATCAACCCGGATTTCGGATCATAGCTCGACGGCTGTTCATCCTTCGAACCGAGCGCCGCCGGGCAGATGTCCTTCACGTCCACGTCCGGACCCGTGGTGCCGGGTGAGAACTTCGGATTGACCTGGGGGCGGCCGGTCTTCATGTCCACATTGGTGGCCCAATTGACGTTCGGATCGAACTTCTGGGCGACCAGCAACTCACCGGTCACGCGGTTCATCGTGTAGCCGAAACCGTTGCGATCGAAATGCACCAGCGCCGGTATGGTCTTGCCATTCATCGGCACATCGGCGAGCACCATTTCATTGACGCCGTCGTAGTCCCATTCGTCGTGCGGCGTCATCTGGTACACCCACTTGGCCATGCCGGTATTGAGGTCGCGGGCGAATATCGTCATCGACCACTTGTTGTCGCCGGGGCGCTGGTTCGGGTTCCAGGTGCTCGGGTTGCCTGAACCGTAGTACACGAGATTGAGCTTCGGGTCATAGGCATACCAGCCCCACGTGGTGCCGCCGCCGATCTTCCACTGATCGCCCTTCCAGGTCTTGAGCGAGGAGTCCTTGCCGATCGGTGCCATCTTGCCATTGGTCCAAGTCATGGTCTTCTTCGGATCCACCAGCAGCTGGTCATCGGGGCCGGTGCTCCACGCCTTCCACAGCAGCTTGCCCGTCGCGATGTCGTAAGCCTGCATGCGGCCATGCACACCGAACTCGCCGCCCGAGATGCCGGTGAGCACCACACGGCCGAACACATGCGGCGCGTTGGTGTTGGTTTCGCCGATTTTCGGGTCGCCATTCTTGACTGTCCACACCACTTTGCCGGTGTTGGCATCGAGGGCCACCAAGGTGGTGTCCGCCTGCTGCAGAAAGATCTTGCCGTCGCCGAAGGCGAGGCCGCGGTTGACGGTGTCGCAACACATGACCGGGATCACCGTGGCATCCTGCTTCGGTTCGTACTTCCACTTGTAGGTTTGGTCCGCCAGATTGATCGCGTACACGTTGTTCGGAAACGGTGTATGGATGTACATCGTGTTGCCGATGACCAGCGGCGAACCTTCATGACCCCGCAGCACGCCGGTCGACATGGTCCAGGCCACCTGCAGGCCGGCGACGTTGTCGGCGTTGATTTGATCGAGCGTCGAGTGACGATGGTTTGAGTAATCGCCCGCCTGGGATGCCCAGTTGGAAGGATCGCTCATTGCCGTTTCAGTGTCCGTCGCCGCAGCGATACCACTTAGGCATAATGAACTCGAGATCATCACGGCGCCCAGCATCGGAAGGGCGTAAAACATTTTCATAGTGATTTCCTCATTCTTGAGTTTTGATAGTTAACCAACCAATTTCCCCGGAGTCAGACCGAATGAATCTGCAAAACCTATGCCATGTGCGATTTGGTTTCCTCGTGTCGGTGCTGATCGGACTCAGCGCTGTCGCACAGGCCGACGAAGCGGCGAACGCGGCGCCGCCGAGTCACGATTACCCGACCGTTGCGCGAGTCGAGTACGTCAACGAATGCATCGCGAAGAATGGCGGCAAGCTCGCCGCCCTGTATCAGTGTTCGTGTGTCATCGACCTGATTGCCAAGACTCTGAGCTATGACGACTACGTCGAGGAATCGACGTTCGCCAAGTACGCCACGCTACCGGGGCAGGGCGGCAGCATCTTTCGAGATTCAGACGATGCGCGTCAAAAGGCCAAGGGCTTTCGGCATTTGGAATCCGACTCCACACGTGCCTGCGGCCTTGCCGCATCGCAATAGAGGGTAAAGTGATGAGGGCGGATGGGTTTGAGGTGTATCATCACTGAGACATGTGGCGCGACGGTTGGCAGGCTTGCGTCAGGTGAACAACGATAAGCTGGACTAGGAGGGGAGTTCCCGATGTCCGATCGACAATTAGAATCAGAACACGCGGCAACCATTTTAGGGTTCGTGCGCGGTCTCGGCGCATCGCCGCATCACCCGGTCAGTTCGACGATCGGGGCCTCGTGGCGGCGATGCCTGCTGGAATACGCGCTCGATCCCTGTCGCCACCAGGAGGCGCGCGTGCTCGACGGGACGACGTTGCGCGCGGCGCGGGGTCGGCATGAGTATCTGATCCAGGTCGCCGCCGCGGAAATCGACTGGCTGTACGAGCATATCGCGCTGACCGGATGCGCGCTGATGTTGGCCGCCGCCGACGGCATCGTGTTGTACGAGAAAGCCGACCCCAACGTGGTTCATTCCTTGCGACACGCGGGATTGCAGGTGGGCGCCGACTGGAGCGAACTGCGTCAGGGCACCAACGGGATGGGCACCTGTATCGCCGAGGATGGGCCGGTCATCGTGCATCGCGACGAGCATTTTCGGGCGTGTTACATCCGCCTCTCCTGTACCGCCGCACCGATCCATGCGCCGAGCGGCGAGCTCGTGGCCGTGCTCGATGCCTCGACACTGAATGCGCAAGGGACGCGTGAGGCCCAGACCCATGTGCTGGCCTTGGTGCAATTGTCGGCCAAGCTGATCGAAAAGTGTCTGTTTTTGAATCACTTCCAGCGCAGCAGTGTGCTGCGTTTCCATCCCCGACCAGAATTCGTCAATCTCCACCACGACGGCGCCCTGGCGCTCGCCAACGATGCGACAGTCATGGCCGCTGACGACATGGCGCTGCGCCTGCTCGGTGTGGCACACCGGCGCGAGTTGATCGGCCGCCGCATCGATGAGATCTTCGATATTCGCGCCGAGGAAGTGGTCGAGCCGCCGTCGGCGGGTGCTGCGGGTTTGTGGCCGATACGGGATGCCGCGCTCGGGCGCCGCTATTTCGCGAGTCTCGGGCACGAGAATATCGAGCGCGGATTTGCGCGGCAGCGAGCTCGCGTTGCCCATATGGGCGATGTGCTGAAGGTAATGCCCGGGGCGCCTGTTGCAAAAGAGACGCCGGCGCTCGAGGATCTGATGGGCGACGATCCGCAGATGTTGCGCCTGGTGCGCAGCGCGCGCCGAGTTGCGCAATCCGCCGTGTCCGTCATGATCCAGGGTGCCACCGGCACAGGCAAGGAAGTGTTCGCCCGCGCGCTGCATGCCGCCAGCGGCCGGTCACCGTTCGTGCCGCTCAATTGTGCGGCGATTCCGGAATCCCTGATCGAAAGTGAACTGTTCGGTTACAAATCGGGTGCCTTCACGGGCGCGCGTCGCGAAGGGATGAAAGGCACGATTCTTCAGGCATCCGGCGGCACGCTGTTTCTCGATGAGATCGGCGATATGCCACTCGCGCTGCAAACGCGTTTGCTGCGGGTGCTCGAGGAGCATGAAGTCGTGCCCTTGGGCGCCGACAAGGCGGTGAAGGTGGATTTACGCGTGATCTGCGCGTCGCATCAGAGCCTGCGCGCGATGATCGCGCGAGGGTCGTTCCGCGAGGATTTGTACTACCGGTTGAATGGGATCACGCTGGAGCTGCCGCTGTTGGCGGACCGTACCGACAAGGAGACGTTGATCCGCAAGCTGCTCTGCGCCGAACTCTGCGATGGGCGGCCGGTCGAGATTGAAACCGACGCGTTTCAGCGCCTGCTCGATTACCGGTGGCCGGGCAACATTCGCGAATTGCGCAACGTGATCCGCACCGCGCTCGCGATTTGCGACGGCGGTGTCGTGCGACTGGGCGATCTGCCGAGCGAGGTGCGTCAACCGAGTGCCGGCATCTGTCAGGTTGAGTCGCGGGAGGCGCCGCGCGCCGACGGCACCGCGGCGTGCGCGCTGCCACCGATCGAGGCGGCGGAACGACAGACGTTGATCGCGGCGATCCGCGATACCGAGGGTAATATGGCGAGGGCCGCGGAGTTGCTCCAGGTCAGCCGTAGCACGCTGTATCGCCGCTGCCGGCGTCTCGCCATTCCGCATCGCGGATTGTGAGCCTAGCGCTGGGTGAGCCCGGCTTCCGTCCACCCACCGCCCAAGGCGGTGATCAACGACACGCTGGCCTGCAGGCGATTCGACAGCACCGTCAAGGCGGTTTCTTCGCTCGCCAGACGGGTCGTTTGAGCGGTGATGACGCTGCTGTAGGGAACGGTGCCGGCCTTGTATTGATTGAGCGTCAGAGTTTCTGCGAGCTTCGCCGCCGTCACGGCCTCATCTTCCACCACCGCCTGTCGTTCGAGCACGCGCAGCGTGACGATTTGATCCTCGACCTGCTCGAGGCCTGACAGCACGGTCTGCCGATACTCGTCGACGCTGCCCTCGTAAGCGGCACGGGCCTGTGCCACTTCGGCGCGGCGCAGGCCGCCGTCGAACAGCGTCTCGGCCAATTGGGGACCTACCGCCCAGATGCGATTCGAGATACTCAGCAGCCGGCTGAAGGTGCTGTTCTCATATTGATCCGAGCCCGTCAGCGTGAGCGTCGGAAAGAAGGCGGACTTCGCCACGCCGATTTGCGCGTTCGCGGCGGCCATCTTGCGTTCGGCCTGGGCCACGTCGGGGCGTCGTTCCAACAGGGTCGACGGAACTCCGGCCGGCACGGTCGGCACGTCATTGCGGAGCGCGGCGACCGGCAGGGAAAAGGCCGCGGGTTCGAGGCCCACCAATACCGCGATGGCATGTTCCAAAATGCCGCGCTGGATTCGCGCATTGATCTGTTGTGCCTGGCTGTTGAGCAACTGGGTCTGCGCGGTCACCACGTCGGCCTTTGCCGCCACTCCATAGTGGTAACGGTTCTCGGTGATCTTGAGCGACCGTTCTTCCGCGCGCACCGTGTCATCCAGCAGGCGCTCGAGTTGGTCTTGCGCGCGCAGCTCGAAGTAGTCGGTGGCGAGCTCGGACTGGGCCGCCAGAGCGGCCGCCGCGAGCGCGGCGTTGGTGGCCTCAGCCGAGGCGCGGTCGCTTTCCACCGTCCTTCTGACCTGTCCCCAGATGTCCAAGGTCCAGTCACCGGTCACGCTGGCATTCGCGGTGGTTCGTGCCGGCGACGCTCCCGTCGCACCGCGTGAGGGTCCGACGCTGGCCGCGATGGTGGGCCAAAAACCGGCGCGTGCCTGCTCGACCAAGGCACGCGCCTGCGTCACGGCGGCGGCAGCGGCTCTGACGTTTTCGTTGGAAATCGCGATTTTAGCCTCCAGCCCGGACAGTTCCGGGTCGTTGAAAATGTCCCACCACGGACCGCGATTCAGCACATCGTCAGGCTCACTCGGCTTCCAGCCGTCGGCTTCCTTGTAGTTCTCGTGCAACGGGAATGCGGGCCGACGATAGTCGGGCCCCACCGCACAACCGCCGGCCACCGCGGCCATCACGGCCATCACGGCGAGCATTGCCCCGCCGGCGAGGATGCCGCGATACGATGCGCCGCGGACGGTCATGTGGCGAGTTCCACGGGATCGTAGCGGTCGCCGGCGTAATGCCCCAGTTTCAGGCGTTTCCAGTACCGATGCACGTACAGATACACCACGGGTGTGGTGTAGATGGTGAGGAGTTGACTCACGATCAATCCGCCGACGATGGAAATCCCCAAAGGCCGGCGCATCTCGGTGCCGTCGCCATAGGCGAGCGCCAGCGGCAGCGCCCCGGCAATCGCCGCGCACGTGGTCATCATGATGGGCCTGAAGCGCAGCGAGCAGGCATGGGCGATGGCCGCCAGCGGATCCATGCCGAGCGTGCGTTCGGCGTCGAGCGCGAAGTCCACCATCATGATGGCGTTCTTCTTGACGATGCCGATCAGCAGCAAGATGCCGAGAAACGCGATCAAGCTGAATTCGGTACCGGTGATGAGCAGCGCGAGCAGCGCGCCCACCCCCGCCGATGGCAGCGTCGACAGAATGGTGAGCGGCTGGCTGTAACTCTCATACAGCATGCCGAGCACCACATAGATGGCGAGCAGCGCCGCGAGCAGCAGCAGCGGCATGTTCTGGGCGCTCTGCTGGAACAGCTTGGCGGTGCCGTAGCTGCCGCCCTGAATACTGACCGGTACTCGCAGCGTGGCCATCTTCCGGTCGATGGCCTTCAAAGCGGTACCCAACGACTCGCCGACGGGAAGATTGAAGGCAACCGACGTCGATACCGAGGTGCCCGTATGGTTCACGCTCACCGGCGTCTCGCTGGTGGCGAAATGGCTGAACGCCGCGAACGGCACCACCGTTTCGGTGGCGATGCTGACCGCCGAACCGGTCGAGGTGCCGCCGCGACCGGCATTCGCGAGCGAATTCGCCGCGAGATTTCGTGCGGTATCCTGGGCCACCGCCGCCGCGCTCGTCGCGGCACTCGACGTCGACGTGGCGCCGCCCGCGCCTGCGCCGGCCCCTTGGACGGTGCCGGCCACCGCCTGGCTGGACTCGGTGCCGCTCACCGCGGCACCGGCGGTGCTCACGTACAACTGATTCAACACCTCCGGGTTTTGCCAGAAGCGCGGCGCGACTTCCATGACGACGTGGTACTGCTGCGGGCTGAACGGGTTGTAGATGGTGGAGACCTGAGCCTGCGCAAACGCGTCGCCCAACGCATTGTCGATCTGTATCTCGGACAGACCCAACCGCGAGGCCGTGTCGCGATCGACGATCAGGTCGGCTTCGAGCCCCCCCGGTTGCAGGTCGGAGTCCACGTCGGTGAGTTCCGGCATGCTTTGCATCGCGCTCCGCAGCCGCCGCGACCATAGGCGTAGTTCGCCGAGATCATCCCCGAGCAGCGTGTATTGATATTGCGCATTGGCCGAACGGCCGCCGCCGCCGCCGATGTCTTGGATCGCCTGCAGGTAGCTCGCGACTCCGGCCACCCGCGCGAGCTGCGGTCGCAGTCTCGCGATGACGCGATCCGCGGACACGCGCCCCGTCGACAATGGTTTCAATGCCACGGTGACGTTGGCGCGGGGTCCGCCGCTCGAGGGTCCGAAACCGCCGCCCCCGACCGAGCCGGTCACGGTCGCCACCGCCGGATCGTCGCCGATGATGCGCGCCACCTCCTGCAACTTGGCTTTCATCAGCTGGAACGAGCTCGACGCATCGCCGCGGATGCCGCCTTGCAGCTGCCCGGTGTCCTGCTGCGGGAAGAAACCCTTGGGAATGACGATGTAGAGATAAAAATTGAGCCCGATCGTCAGGAACAGCAGGAACATCATCGTGCGGCGATGGTGCAATGCCCAATTGAGCGTGCGCACGTAGCCTCTGCGCAGCCGCTCGAAGCCGCGGTCGAACGCCAGCGCGAACCTCGAGCGTTGGCGCTCGTGCTCGTTCTGAAGCAGCAAGGAACACATCATCGGCGTCGTGGTCAACGACAGCACCAGCGAGATCGCGATGGAGACCGACAGCGTCACGGTGAACTCGCGGAAGATCAAACCGACGATGCCGCCGGCGAACATGAAGGGAATGAACACGGCGATCAGCGACAGACTCATGGAGATCACCGTGAATCCCACTTCGCGGGCGCCCTTGAAGGCGGCACTCAGCCGATCCATGCCCGCCTCGATGTGGCGCGACGTGTTTTCCATGACGACGATCGCGTCGTCGACCACGAAGCCGGTCGCCACCGTCAATGCCATCAGCGAGAAATTATCGAGGGTGTAGTCGAGCAGGTACATGGCGCCGAAGGTGCCGATCAGAGACACCGGCACGACCATCGCGGGGACCAAGGCGGCGCGGTAGCTGTTGAGGAAGATGTACACCACCAGAATCACCATCGCCACCGCGAGCAGCAAGGTCTGTTCGACCTGGCGCAACGAGGCGCGGATCGTGATGGACCGGTCGAAGGTGACGACCAGCTTGATCTTCGGGTCGATCGACTTTTCGAGATCCGGCAGAGCCGCCTTGACCGAATCGATCATGTCGATCACGTTCGCGCCGGGCTCCTGGAAGACCGTGACGAACACCGCCGGCTTACCGTTGTAGAGACCATAGGTGCGCAAATCCTCGGTGGCACCGTCGCTCATGTCGAGGACCTGGGCCACATCCCCCAGGCGCACCACCGCGCCCTTGCGGTTGGCGATGATGAGATTGAGGTAGGGCGCCGCGTCGCGCGCGTTGTCGTTGGTGTAGATCTGGTAATGAAGTCCCGCGGACTCGATCGACCCCTTCGGCGAGTTCGCATTGGCGTTCGAGATGGCCGCGCGCACGTCCTCGAGGCCGATGCCGTACTGCGAAAGCGCCTGGGGATTGATCTCGACCCGGACCGCCGGCAGAGCGCTGCCGTTCACGTTGATGCCGCCGACCCCGCGAATCTGGGAGAGCCGCTGCGAGATCACGGCGTCAGCCGCGTCATAGATCTGTCCCTGGGTGAGCACGTCGGAGGTCATCGCGATCGCCATGACCGGAAACAACGCGCTGTTGATCTTGCGGTAGGACGGGTTATGGGTGAGCGCTGACGGCAGATCCGCGTGCGCCGCCACGATCGCCGCCTGGACGTCGCGCGCCGCGCCGTCGATGTCGCGATCCGTCCCGAAAGTCAGCTGGATGTTGGCGCTGCCCACACTGCTGCTCGAGGTCATGTCGTCGACGTCGGCGATGGCCCCCAGATGCCGCTCGAGTGGCGTCGCCACGGTGCTGGCCATGACTTCGGGGCTTGCCCCCGGCAGCTGCGCGGAAACGAAAATGGCCGGCACGTCGATCCGCGGCAGCGGCGCCACCGGCAGCAGCATGAAGGCGACGGCGCCGCACAGCGTCACGCCGAAGGTGAGCAGAATGGTCGCCACGGGACGGCGGATGAACGGTGCGGAGATGTTCACGTGGGAGTATCCACGAGCACGGCGTGCGGGCTGCCGCCGCCGCGGCGGCGCCTCAGTCGGCTCGCGATTCGATCGAAGGTGAGGTAGATCACCGGCGTCGTGAACAGTGTCAGCACCTGGCTCACGAGCAGGCCTCCGACGATACTGACGCCCAGGGGATGGCGCAGTTCCGAACCGGTGCCGGTGCCGAACATCAGCGGCAGCGCGCCGAAAATCGCCGCCACGGTGGTCATCAGAATGGGGCGGAACCGCAGCAGGCAAGCCTGGTAGATGGCGTCGCGCGGCGACAATCCCTCGTCACGTTGGGCGACGATGGCGAAATCGATCATCAAGATGGCGTTCTTCTTCACGATGCCGATGAGCAGGATGATGCCGATCAGCGCGATGATGGTCAGGTCGTCGCCGGCCAGCATGAGCGCAAGCAGCGCTCCGATACCGGCCGAGGGCAGGGTCGACAGGATGGTGATGGGATGGATGAAACTCTCGTACAGCACGCCGAGCACGATGTACATGACGAGGACCGCCGCGAGCAGCAGCAACAACTCGTTGTCCAAATTGCTGCGAAACGCGAGCGCCGCCCCCTGGAAGGTGGTGCGGATGCTCTGCGGCATTCCGATGCTGCGCTCGACGTTTTCGATCGCATCCACGGCGCCGCCGAGCGATGCCGCGCGGGCCAGATTGAAAGACACCGTGGTTGCGGGAAATTGCGCGAGATGATTGATGAGCAGCGGGCGTGTTTCGACGTCCACCTTGGCGATCGCCGACAGCGGGACCTGGCCGCCGCTCGCCGACGGCAGGTAGACCGAGGCCAGCGAGTCCACTCCGCGGTAGGCGTGTGGATCCGCTTCGAGGATCACGCGGTACTGGTTTGATTGCGTGAAAATGGTCGACACGATGCGCTGCCCGAAGGCGTCGTACAGCGCATTGTCGACCGTGCCCACGCTGATGCCGAGCCGCGCCGCGCTGTCCCGGTCGATCGTCACATAGGCCGCGAGGCCATCGTCTTCCTGATTGCTCACCACGTCCGCGAGTTCCGGCCGGCGGCGCAGCGCCTCGAGCAGGCGCGGTGTCCAGGTCTTGAGCGTGCTTCCGTCCGCGCTCTCCAACGTGAATTGGTATTGCGTCCGGCTGACCGTGTTGTCGAGCGTCAAGTCCTGGACCGGCTGCATATAGAGCGTGATTCCGGGAACGTCGGCGGTTTCGTCGCGCAGGCGGCGGATCACATCGGCCACCTTCGACCGGCGCTTCTCGAGCGGCTTCAAGTCGATCAGAAAACGGCCGCTGTTCAAGGTCACGTTGTTGCCGTCCACGCCGATGAACGACGACAGACTGCGGACGTCCGGATCACGCAGGATGGCGGCGGCCAGTGCCTGCTGCCGCCCCGCCATGCCCGCATAGGAAATGGATTCACTGGCCTCCGATATGCCCTGGATCAGGCCGGTATCCTGGTCGGGGAAGAAACCCTTCGGGATCAGCACATAGAGCAGGACCGTGATCCCGACCGTCGCGCTCGCCACCATCAACGTGAGCCTCTGATGATCGAGCACCCAGTTGAGCCGCCCGCCATACCACTCGACGAAGGCCGCGAACCAGCGGCCTGCGCGGCGCTGCGGGGCCTCGGCGGATTGACGTCTCAACAGTTTGGCGCAGAGCATCGGCACCAGGGTCAGCGACACCAGCGCCGAGATCAGGATCGTCACGGCCAGCGTGATCGCGAATTCGCGGAACAGTCTTCCCACCACGTCCTGCATGAACAGCAGCGGTATCAGCACCGCGATCAGTGAGACCGTCAGGGAGATGATCGTGAAGCCAATCTGGCCGGCGCCCTTCAGTGCCGCCTCGAGCGGTGGTTCGCCCTGTTCGATGTAACGTGAAATGTTCTCGATCATGACGATCGCATCATCCACCACGAAGCCGGTCGCGATGGTGAGCGCCATCAGCGACAGGTTGTTGAGGCTGAAATTCGCCAGATACATGACCGCGAAGGTGCCGATCAGCGACAACGGGACGGAAAGACTCGGAATCAGCGTGGCCGGAACATTGCGCAGGAACAGGTAAATCACCAGCACCACGAGCCCCACGGCGAGCGTCAGTTCGAACTCGACGTCGGCAACCGAGGCACGGATGGTGGTCGTGCGGTCGGTCAGAATCGCAACATCGACGCCATTCGGCATGGCGGCTCGAAGCGAGGGCAGCAACTCGTTGACGCGGTCCACGACGTCGACGACGTTGGCGCCGGGCTGGCGCTGGACGCCCACGATCAGCGCCGGAGTCGAGTTCATCCAGCCGCCGAGCTTCGCATTCTCGGCGCCGGCGACCAGCGTGGCCACATCCTTGAGCCGCACCGGTGAGCCGTTCTTGTAGGCGATGATGATGCTGCCGTAGTCTTGCGCGTTCTCGATTTGATCGTTGGTGTCGATGGTGTAGGCCCGGCTCGGACCATCCAGGCTGCCCTTCGGGCCATTCTGATTGGCGTTGCCGATCGTGGTGCGCAGGTCGTCGATGTTGAGGCCATAGGCGGCGAGCGCGCGCGGATTGATCACCACCCGCACCGCCGGCCGCTGTCCGCCGCTGATGCTGACGACGCCGACGCCTTTCAACTGGGAGAGGCGTTGCGCGATGCGGGTGTCGGCGAAGTCCTCCACTTCGGTGAGCGGCATCACCTTCGAGGTGATGCCGAGAATCAGCACGGGCGCATCCGCGGGATTCACCTTGGCGTAGATCGGCGGCGCCGGCAGATCCTGGGGCAGGAGGTTTTGGGCGGCGCTGATCGCCGCCTGCACCTCTTGTTCGGCAACGTCGATCGACAGCGCCAGATTGAATTGCAGAACGATGATCGAGGCGCCGCCCGAGCTCGTGGAGGACATCTGGCCGAGGCCGGGCATCTGGCCGAACTGCTTTTCGAGCGGCGCGGTGATCGCGGAGGTGACGACCTCCGGGCTCGCGCCGGGATAGAACGTCTCCACCTCGATGGTCGGATACGCCACCTCGGGCAATGCCGACAGCGGCAGCTTCTCGTAGGCAATCGCGCCCACGATCAGAATGGCGATCATCAGCAGCGTGGTGGCCACCGGACGCAGGATGAATAAGCGGGAGGGGTTCACTGGGGCGGCAGGATTTTCGCGCCGTCCCGCAGACGATCACCACCCTCGGTGACCACCACGGCGCCCGCGCTGAGACCGGCGACGACGGCAACACGCTCACCGTCGACCGCGCCCAAGGTCACCGGCCGCACCGTCACCGTATGGTCAGGCTTGACCAGGAACACGAAGTTGCTGACCACGCCATTGGGCGCAGCGCGGCGCACGGCGGCTGTCGGCATCAACAGCTGATCGTGCAGCTCGTCGAGCAACAACGAGACGTTGACGAACTGGTTCGGAAACAGCGTTTCATGGCTGTTGGCGAATTGCGCCCGCAGCTTCACCGTGCCGGTGGTGGTGTCGATTTCATTGTCCACCGTCGACAACGTGCCGTCGGCGAGCTTGACCGCGTCCGCCCGGTCGTAGGCCTCGACGGGCAGCGTGACCCCGGCGTGCACCTGCTTCATCAGTGCCGTGACATTGTCCTCCGGAATGGAAAAGATCACGCTGATGGGCTGCAACTGGTTGATGACCACGATGCCATTGGCATCGCCCGGCGTGACGTAATTGCCCTGGTCGACTTGGCGTATTCCGACGCGGCCGGTCACCGGCGAAGCGATGCGCGTATAGCTGAGGTTCACCTGCGCGGTCTTGATCTGACCTTCATCGGCCTCGAGCGTTCCGGCATATTGGTCCACCAACGCGCGCTGCGTGTCGAGTTGCTGGGTGGCGATGGAATCCTCCTTGACCAGCGCTTCATAGCGCTGTAGATCGAGGCGTGCATCGGCGAGCAACGCTTGGTCGCGCTTGAGATTGCCCTCATCGATCTGCAGCGCGGCCTCATAGGGCCGCGGATCGATCTCGGCGATCACGTCGCCGGCATGCACGAGCTGTCCCTCCTTGAACTGAACCCTCATCAGCGTGCCGCTGATCTGGGTGCGCACCGTCACGTTCGCGAGGCTGGTCACCGTGCCGAGCGCTGCAACTCGAACCTCGATGGAGCCCGGCGTCACCGTGGCGACCGACACGGCAACCGCTTCGGTCGGGCTGTGTGCCACCGCCGCGGCGAATGCCTTCCTCTGGTACTGTGCGGCCATGACCACCGCCAGCGCAATCAGCAGCGCCGCTCCGATCACCAGCAGCGCGACCCGGTGAGTTTTCACGAAGCCGGCCACGCCCCGCGGCGGAGCCGCTGTGGCAACATCGTTGATCGAGTCATTCATGACGATTCACCACGGCCTCGCTGCGCTTGAACCCGGTATCATAGATCAGAACCCTGTCTGGAAAAGTAAAGGCCGTGAGCCCAACAATCGTTCTCGTCACCGTGGGCTCGCTCGGCGACCTCCATCCGTTCATCGCGGTGGGTCTGGCGCTGCGCGCGCGCGGCGCGCGTGTGATCGTGGCCTGTGCCGAAGAGTACCGGGCCAAGGTGGAACGTGCGGGTCTGGCCTTTCGGGCAGTCCGGCCGAGCTTCGACGACATTCAGAACGACACCGGCATGGATCGCGAGCAAATTACCCGCGCGGTGCTATCACGCAGCGACTTTCTGCTGCGTCGGGTGATCATGCCTCATGTCCGCGCCTCTTACGAGGATATGCTCGACATACTTGCTGACGCCGATGGGATGTTGACCAGCAGTCTGGCGTTCGGCGCACGTCTGGCGGCGGAGCGGCGGAAGGTACCCTGGATCGGTGTGGTATTGCAACCGTTGATGTTCCTATCGGCTTTCGATCCGCCGCAGATCCCTGGCGCTGAGTGGTTGAGCGGACTCTTGAGGCGGCTCGGTCCCGGCGTCAGTCGGCCGGTGTTGCACCTCTTCATGCGTGCGCTCGAGCCGCAGCTCGCGCCGGTGCGGGCTCTGCGCCTCGCGCTCGGCCTGCCCCCCGACCGCAGGAATCCGTTATTCGAGGGCCAATTCTCGGCGCTCGGCGCCATCGGTCTGTATTCTCGGGTGTTGGGTGAGGTGCGTGCGGATTATCCCACGCCGACGGTGATCGTGGGATTCGCGGGTTTCGACAGTCATGATGGGAGCCCGAGCGCTCTTCAGCCGACGCTCGCGCAGTTCTTGAGTGCCGGTGCGCCGCCGCTGGTTTTCACGTTGGGAAGCCTTATCGTGCATAGTCCAGGGACTTTTTTTCAGGAGAGCCTCGCGGCCGCGCGCCGCCTCGAGCGGCGTGCCGTGCTGCTGGTGGGCGAGCAGGGCATGGCCTCGCATGCGCGCTTCGCGAGCGCGCAGGTGCACGTATGCGCGTATGCGCCACACTCGCTGTTGTTTCCGCGCGCCAGCGCCATCGTGCATCAGGGCGGCATCGGCACGTTGGGCCAAGCGTTGCGATCGGGTCGACCGCATCTGGTCGTACCCTACTATGCGGACCAAGTGGACAATGCGCGGCGTGCGCAGCGACTCGGGGTCGCGAGAGTGCTGTTACCCAAGCACTATGCTGAAAGGACGGCGGCCCGGGAACTCGCCGCGCTCTGCGATGAGGCGCATTACGCGAGCCGGGCCGCCGAGGTCGGGCTCGAACTCGGCGCCGAGGAGGGCGCTGCGCACGCGGCGCGGTTCGCCCTGGAACGGTTTGCCATGGAGCGGTTCGCCTCATGAACGTGGCGACGCTGTTCTGGGGGGTGGTGTTCAGCTCCATCGGTCTCGGCTTCTTCATCTATGGCAAGCAACAGAGGGCCGTCGTGCCGTTGGTCTGCGGTTTGTGCCTGATGATCTACCCGTATTTCATTCCGAACACCGTGGCGCTGGTGGGGATCGGCCTGCTGCTCAGCGCCGTGCCGTACTTTCTGAAGCTTTGATGCTCGCGCGGGGTCTCGCATGAACAAGCTGTTCCGCTACCATCCGCGGCTCTGGGCTGCGGTGCTTTCCGGCATGCTGATCTTTCTGTGCCTACCGGTGCAGTGGACGCTCATCAACCGCATCCTCGCGAGTTGGGACTTTGGTGTCGCGCTCTTCCT
>Ga0116226_10000275_pt1 | contig 42607 bp, 37 predicted proteins | sample S1TSphfallax_FD_89692 | JGI IMG/M metagenome (GOLD analysis project Ga0116226, IMG submission 89692) | Host-associated microbial communities from peat moss isolated from Minnesota, USA - S1T2_Fa - Sphagnum fallax MG | ecosystem: Host-associated > Plants > Peat moss > Unclassified | place: USA... | reverse complement strand
CACGCTCTGCGCCGGTAAGGTCGCGGTGACTGCGCCATCAAATCGGAACGGCGGCAAGGCTGCGAGACGCCCAGTGGCCAACTGGTAGGCCTCGGCGTTGCCGTGATCGGGAAAATGCGACAGGTCCAGGTGGATGGCGGCGGCGCTGTCCAGCTGTTTGTTGATCACCATCACGGTCAGCATGCCATCCTGGCGCAAAGCGGCGAAGGCCGAGACACGGTCGGGATCGGGGGTACGGGCGAGGACGCTGGTGTCGCCGAAGCCCGATTTATGGTCATCATAATTACGGTACAACTTGAAGGCGAGATAGGTCGGGCTGCCGGTCGGCGGCGTCGCCCAGCGCGTCGCGATGTCCAGTCCTTCGCGTCCGAAAATGCCCAGAAGATCGGCTTGGGTGGTTGCGCCGTTCATTGTCGTTTCCCCACCCCAATTATATTCCGTCAGGGCAATCGGCGTACCGGAATAGTAATAGCTGTCGACCCAGCGGCGCAGCGTCGGGATCAGCGCCACGGTGTCATTGATCCAGGTCGGGTTTTTATAGCTCCGATCCCACAGATCGCGGGTCGAACGGTTACGCATCAGCTGCATTCGTACCGACAGATCGTCCTTGCTGTCGTTATATTCGCCGCCCTGCGGATAATAATGGATGCTCACCACATCGACAGGGTGGCCGGCTTCCTTCCACTGCGTCAAAAGCCAAGGCAGATAGTCCATGCCCTTGGTTTGATCGCGTCGATCGGGGGCTCCGTCGAAGCCGTGTTGGACCGAATATTGCTGATCGAAACCACTATAGCGGTAACCAGTCCAGCCCCATTCCTCAGGGGCGACGATTTGTGCTTTGGGATCGACCGACTTCACCATGGCGGAATAGGTTTTCACCTTTTCGGCGATTTCCCTGGCATGCGCGCCGATCGGATGGACGTCGCGGTGAATGCCGTGCCAATAGCTCGGCTCGTTGTCCATGATGTAGTAACGCACGCCGTCTTTGTCGGCCGGACCCCATTTGGCGACCAACTGTTCGATCCAGCCGCGCTCGTCGTCGGGACCGTCGGGCTGTGCGGCGTCCAGGGGATTGTTGTCGTCGATAAGAGCGCCGTCCAGAGTCACCCCATTACCGGCGTCGGTGAAGCCGTTTTCGTCGAATTCCTGCTGCAGTCCATACTGACCGATCGCAAAGCTGGCCAGTGTTTTTCGGTTCTCACCCAGCTTGGCCACCCAGCCAATCATCGGCACCGTCACCATCGGCTGGGCGCCGGCCATCTTGGTCAGCGTGACGAATCCATCGCTAAACTGGTCGAAGATGTCTGTACCGCAGGCAAGGCTCTCGAAATACCAATCCTTGCCGGCGTTACGCGCGTTCAGTTTCCAGTTATAGAGACTGGCGCTGTCGCCGCCGGCGCGGTTGAGCGGTGCGTTCAGATCGACCAACTGTGCTGCGGTGGCGAAATTAACCCCATAGATCAGCGGGCTGATCGGCCGATGGTCCGCTGCTGCATCGATGGTGACGGCGATCGGCGGCGTGTCGTCACCCCACGCCGCCGCGCTGGACAGCGCCGCCATGACCAGCAACAGGAAAAGAGAAGGCATCATCTGAAGGGCTTTCAGGATTTGAATTCCTTTACTGCTGCGCTTTACCCGGAACGGGCGGCGCGGTTTGGCGGAGCTGATTGCGCACACAGCGATCCAAAAGCGTATAATCCTCGTCGTGACCGGCTCGCGCTCTGAACTCGCAGTCCTGTTGAACACTCTCGGGCAGATCGGCCCAGACCCGTTTGACCGACTCAAGGGCTTCATCCTGTTCCGCGATACAGGCCAGCTGGCGGTTGGATGAAGAGTCCTCATCACCGTTTGAAGAACGGCTGCAATGTCCATCAATATCGAAGCGGGAAGGCCGTTCGCTGGCGACAGCCGCCTGAAGCAGGAGTGCCACGGGCAGGAGGAGAGCCGATCGTAAGATGCTCACCGGGAGATCTCCTGAAACCACCGCCGAACCGAGAGGTAAAGGCTCGATAACGGTGTGATGCCGAGATGGTTGCGCACGGCCCAGGCGGCTGCCGCGACATTGACCAAGACCGCCGACGCCGTCGCGATTGCCGCCCCAATATTGGTCCAGCGCGGTGCCAGCAGCATGGACAGGCACAGCAGCACGGCCAGGGATAAAAGGTTACTCCGACGCAGACTGGCCATGTGGCCGGTCATGCCGAGGAGTTCAGGCATGGCGGTAAAAAGTGTCGCGGCCAGTAGCCCACAGGCAAGAATTCGGAGCGTCATGGCGCCATCCTCATAACCCGGTCCAAGAAAACCGAGCAATAACCCGGGCGCAGTCAGCATGATAATGCTTGGTAACAGGGCGAGTCCAACCCCCAGTCCGACAGATTGTGCCGCAGCGCGCGCGAGGCCGGCCCGATCGCCCAGTCCATAAAGTTCAGCGAATCGCGGTGTCGCCATGCTGGAGACGCCGCTCGTGGTAATGTTGGTCACGAGCGCGATCCGCCAGGCTACCGCGTAAAGACCAACCGAATGATCACTGGCGACGATACCCAGGATGATCGCCGGCGCCGAGGCGATGATGAGTTGTGTCAGCTCCAATGTGAAGAGCGACAAGCCAGGTCCCACCAGAGGCAAGGCCGGTTCCGCCGGGGGCAGCACAGCAGCCGGCATATCTCGTAAAAAATAGCCGAGCAGACCCATGCCAATCAATGCGGCGCTGCCAAAGGAAAGTGCGATCAATATCAAAGCGCCGGGAATGGATGTCCCCATCACCAGGGTTACCAAGCAGAAAATTGCCGGCCACAGCCATGAATAAATCATCTGGCTCAGACCAACCCGCTGCAGTCCAGCCAGCGCCCCTGCCGCGGCATTGCTCAAATTCTGCGGTATGATGGTCAAAGCCCCAAGCGCCAGTGGGGCCGCTAATTCGGGCTTGGACAAAACATAGCGCGCGACCACCGGTGCGGCGATCGCCAGCAACGCCGAGACGACAGACGACGCGCAAAATATCATGATGAACCCTGAACGGAGGAGCCGGCGGACCTCGCCAAAGCGGTTGGCAGCCCTGGCCACGGCGATCTGGCGGGTCAACGCCCGATCAAGCCCGAACCGGCCCAACCCCGACAAAGCCATCATCACGCTGAAGACGATGTAAAACTGGCCGGACTGCTCGACGCCCAATTCAGCGGCGATGAGAAGATGAAAACCATAGCGGCTGGGCAGATCGAGCAAGCGCGACGCGACCGTTGTCAAAGATCCGCGAATAAATCCCTGACGTGAAGACATCTCAGTTCCCCGCGCCATGACAAACCGACCACGCTGAAATTTTCATTCAAACCATCTCGATTTCGTCGCCGGAATGCCCTTCGAGCCACTGCCATACATAGACGAAAATCGCCAGAATGACGGATGTCTCACCCGGCGTGAGCGTAAGCGGGTATAGGGATGAAATGAGCAAAACATAAATCAGATAGTCGGTAAGCGCACCGAGAAACGCGCTATCGACGCGCTTGGAAAGCCGGAAGGAAAACCATATTCCACGCAGTTCGAATAACAAAAATATCAGCGATCCCACTATCCCATATTCGAAGACGACGCCAAGCCAGGTGATATCGGCCAAAAAGAAAAAATGATCAAAATAGGCGAACAGGCTGTCCGAACTGGTCGGGCTGATGGTGCCGACGCCAAAGATCCATCGCCAGGAGTCGTTGCCGAGGAAATTCATCGCCGCAGCGATGGTTTTCAAGCGAGTGTCAATCCCCGCCGCGCGGTCGGTGCTGAACAAGGTGCTCAGATAGCCGAAGGAAAATAATCCGCTCAGAGCCAGCGGTGCGATCAGGGCGACGACGATCTTCATCCAGCCCGAAGCCGCCAGGAAACCCCGGATCGCGAAGACCCCGGCGATGCCGACGATCATTGCCCTCGTCTTGACCAGACCGAGAGTGAGGCCGAGACCGAACAAGCTGGTGATCAACCAGCGGATCTGGCCTGAAGCGAGAAAGCGCCGATAGGCATAGAAGGTGGCGATAATGCCGAAATACATGGGCATTCGAATGCGATGGCCGCGATGATCGGATGTCAATAAGGGTGAGGTGCCGACCACATAACGGGTGCTATAGGCACTGTCGGGTGCCAGCGCCCAGATGATCAGCACGGCGGCAAAGGTCACCAGCCCGCAGATCAGAAACGCTGCCGTCAGCTCCTTCAAAGTGGGCTCGACCAGCAGCATCAGACCGAGGAACGAGAAGAAGAACAATATCGGCAAGAGCTTGACCTGGGCGCCGAGCCCGACAAAAAAATCCTGTTGAAAGTAATTTATGGAAAGTGCTGTCGGCACTAAAACCAACCAGAAGAAGCTGAACAATATCTGACGGGTCATCGGGAATTGTGGATGCCGCAATAAAATCAAAGCCAAAGGCAGGGACAGCAGTGGAAAAGCCTTCGCTAGGGCCCACAGCGGTAGTACATCCTTCATGTACGAGAAAAACTGCCCGAAGAATGGCAGTAAGAGCACAAAAATAACGATCACTCGCGGCCGTAAAGCCTCGTCGAAACTTACCGCGGCACCCGGGCGGTCAGTCTGGATCGGGGAGTCACGAGGAACCGCATATCGAGACGAAAAGGAGGGCTCATGTCCCATCTCCGGCCGCCAATCATTGTGTCGGTGTGGCGGTCGTGGCGCCAGTTGTGGTGTTTCCGAGGTTGCTGTTGAATGTATAACTGAGCCCGCGATTGAAGGGCAAAGTCTTATTTATATATTGATCAATCCAAAGATCTACTTCGGCGATTGACGATTTCGGTACGAATATCGTGTCTTGTGCCCGTAGAGGAGGAGCTTCCGCAGAGGCCCCGCTCTTTATATAAGCGTTGATGTCGACAACACGCAATTCAGGTTGGCCATCAGCACCTCGCCGAATAATAACCACCTCGCTGGAGCGCGCGGTGTCCAAGAGGCCCCCAGCCATCGTGATCGCCTGCAGGGGATCCATCCTGCTTTGCAGGGGAATTGCTCCCGGCGTCCTGACTTCCCCGCCGACATAAATGACTTGCGCGTACCGACGGATACTGACCGAGACCGCGGCACCGGCGGCAATATGGCGCGCCTCCAGCGCGCTGCTGATGGCCGCCTCGACCTCGGGCACTGTCTTACCTAAAGTGACAATGGTTCCCGCGACCGGCATGGTAAAGCGGGAATCCGGACCGACCGGCCCTTCATAGTTCAATTCGGGCAAATAGGGAAAGATGACGGATAGATCGTCACCGGCTCCAACATGATATGCTGGGGGAGCATCGGTAATAGAATCAAATGCACTTACTTGACTATTTCTATTATTGTAGCCGGAACCGCATCCATTCATCGACAAAGATATCATTGCTACAGCAATAGCTAAAAAATATTTCATTCTGAAGCTCGGCGAAGTATCACTTTGAATTTTTATGCACGAAGGCGTCTATTTCGGTGGATCCGTGCACCACTTTTTCCACCAGGATAACGACCATGCTCCCGGCTCTTCGCTGCGAGATCTCTTCGGTCCGGAGGAGATCCACATCCCAAGAGTTTGAAACTAGCATGACATGATAGGAAAAAAGTAGAAAAGATTGTAACATACCTTCCAACGGCTGTTTCAGGGTCCAAGACAGAACAGCCCACCGCATTGTTTTAGGTTTGCCAGGTCTGTTATCCCGAAAGTTTTGAGTGACCATGCCGATCGTTCCAAAGGCCATCATTAATCAAAAGCCTCTGTATAAACCGCCAACAATGTCGACGAGGGATATCCTTAATACAATATTTTACTATAGATGGACTGCTTTTTACACTTTAATATCTTTTATTTTATTGGGTATTTTGCTTGCCGCGATTGTTCCTGCGTCTTACCGTGCCGAAGCAAGGCTGCTCACGCTGTACGCTGGCTATTACGACATGCAATTGGATAAGACCGACGCCAAGGCTGGACCTTCGCTGGAACCCGGTCAAATCGTCAGTGTTGAAGCACAGATTCTGACCAGCCCGGAATTGCACCGCGCGATCGTCCAAGATGAACTCGGCCCGGCGGCTGACCCGGCGGCCATTGAACGCGCGCTCCGTCAGTTTGAGAGCAATCTGAAAATTGAGAAAGTCGAAACGGCCAATGTGATCCAATTGAGTTTTAGTGACTCCGATCCGCGGCGCGCGGCCAAATATCTGGAAAAATTGATCGCACAATATTTTCGCCAGAGGGCCGGCGTTTTCACCACAGGTCGCGTCGGTTTCCTGGTTGAACAGCGCGACAAGATCAGAACTCAACTGGACAAGGCCAATGCCGAGCTGATCGCTTTCCAACGTAGCCATAATATTGTGAATATTGAGGCTCAGATAAATAGCACAGTCACGTTGAATGCATTCCTATTACAACGAAAATTTGAAAATGAGAGTACCTTTTCACAAGATGAGAGCACCCTCGACTCGCTGAAATCTGAGGCTTTAAGCGTCCCGGCGACGATCAAGTTATACGAAGACAATACCGAAGCAGCCCATGCCATCGACACGATGCAACTATCCTTACTGCAATTGCAGGGGCGTAAAGGCGATCTCGCCTCGCGCTACATGGCGGACTCACCCTTCGTTCAGCAGATCGATCAACAGATCACTGAAATGAAGAAATCAATTGATCAACAGCGATCCGTTGTCGTGAATGCCACCCGGACCGGCCACAATACCTATTTTGATACAGTGCAGGATCGCATCGTTCGTCTTACCTCCGATGTCGCGGGCGAGGTGGCCCGAAAAGAGACACTGGAGAGCCAGATCAAGGATGCCGATAGCCAGCTGCAATTTCTCATTGCCACGGCCAATCAATTGCGTCGGATGGAGATCGATCGCGATCTATTGGTGGACAGTTTCAAGAATTTTTCCCGTGAGGTCGAAGCGGCGCGGATCGAACAGAATCAGGTGGACACATCGAGCAGTACCAATGTCCGTATCATCCAGGCCCCCTTTCCCCCTGATCAGCGCAATAACCCGCCGATTTTATTCATCGCGGCAAGTTTGCTCGTCGGATTGCTGGCCGCGGCTCTCCTGATCATTTTCCGGGTCAGTCTGCGGGAGACGTTTCTCAGTCCGGAAGAGATCGAACGATCGTTGGGCCTTTCGGTGCTGAGCGCCCCGATCCATCCCGATGTCCGAGAGAAGCGGCTGATGCAGCTTGCCGCACCGGCACTGATCAAAATGCTGCCGCTGCTCTCGCGTTGGTTTTCCGCTCCCACGGCCGGCGCGACCGACAAGCTCCCGGCCTTGTCACGCAGGCTGCCCACGGAATTCGGGCAAATGATCTCAGCCATCAATAATAGCTCGGAAAACCCCAGCAAGATCGTGTTGATGCTGGCTTTTCGTGATGATGACGGCATCGATTCAGTCGTTCGCGGTCTGGTCGAGGGACTTGAACGGCGATCAACCCGGCCGGTACTGATCCTCGATCTTACCAGCGACGGACAGTTGTTCGGTCAGCCCGACGAGGACGGTCTGTTGCAATGGCCTGGCGGGGAGAATACGGCTCCCTCCTGGCGTCATTCGGTCTCTCGCCCGGGCTCGGCTATTGAGGCCGAAAAGGTTTTTACCTTTGCGGCCGTTGAAAAACGGCACCTCGTCGTAGGACGTCGGCGGCCGGACGCATTCCTGCCGGTCGGGCGGCAAAGCTCCGAAACATTCGATGCGCTTCGTCAGGCGCATGATTACATCGTCCTCTGCGTGCCGAGCGCCAGCCGATCCTTCGCCGGCATTGAGACCGCCATTCTAGCCGATGCGACAGTCATCGCCGTGCGGGCCGAATCCACCCGCAAACCGATTATTCTCAATCTGAAATCGCAGATTCTCGATGCAGGGGGGTCCATTGTCGGTGTGGCCATGACCCATCGAGTAAGTTACATTCCAGCTTTCGTCTATCGGTTTCTCTAATTTTTTCAGATCTTTTGTCGGAGTCGTGGATGCCATGAATAAAATCAGTGCGATTCTGCCGGTTAAGACAAGTGGACGGCATTACGCTGACAATATCGCTCGATGCGATATTCTTTTTTCGTCACTACGGCATTTTACAACCCCGGCAACATTTGACAAATTTCTGATTGTGGTCCCGCATGATGAAGTCTCCGCGGTGAAACGCTATTCCACCGCGTGGCAGGATTTCCCCATTGAGGTGATTGACGAGTCGGTTCACATGACCGCCTTCGCCGATTTCAACAAGCGTCACCAGATTCGTCCCTGGCACCGTCAACAGTTGATAAAATTATTTGCCTCTGAATTGGTAGAGACCGAATATTTTTTGGTCTGCGACCCCGATGTCTTTGCCATACATCCCTTCACCACCGATACATTGCAGGTTGATGGCCGCATTCTGACACACTACCAGCCGCGTATGCGGGAACCGCATTTCTGGCGGGCGTCCGCGAAATTGCTGCAACAAGATCCCCATCTAGACCGGGACGGGATTTGGTGGACACCGGCGATCTTATCGCGAACCCTCTGCCGTAGTCTGCATCGTCGTCTCGAGAGCCTCTATGACGAGGATTGGATCAGGGTTCTCCTCCGAAACTATGCCGTCGATTGGACTGAATATACCCTCTATTGGCTGAATGCGGAGCGTGAAGGGCTGCTTGATCAATTTCACGCGCCGGCCAAAGCAGGGCAGCGATCGGTTCATGCCGCTGAGAGCGTCTGGTTCGCCGGAAAGAATGGCCGTAATCTCGATGAGTGGCGGGCCGATCAGCATTTTTCGGCCGATAGCGACGGGCTGTTTGCCGTGGTCCAGAGCAATACGCGCATTCCGCCAGATCGGGTCGTCGAAAAATTGAAACCCTATTTTCCGATTACGGTGCAGCCCTATGATCGCCGTGAGAGCCTGATGCTGAAGGGGTTGGAGCTTTATTCCGCCCTGGCGAGAAGAAGCCTCAAGCTCTTTGGCCGGGTCTAGTGACACGGTCCGGTCTGCTGGCAGGACTGCTCGCCTTGCTTGTCGTGCCATCACACCCGGGCGTGGCACAGGCACCGGTAAACAAGCCGCCGATCCTGATTTATGCGGGGCCCTTGCACCGCGACTATATCGGCTGCCTCGATTGCGATCAGTTTGATGGTTCGTCGATATGGAATGATTATAGCTCTTTTGGACTCGGCAACGCCTATCCCTATTTGACCCATTATGCCAATTATCACGCCGCCCACGGTCGATATTCCGCCTGCGATCCTCTCGCCGAGGATCCCCCTGTTATGATCAACAATAGCCACCAGTCTTTTGGCGTTCTCAATATCTCCGAGACCCGCGCGGATAGCATTTGTGGCCCGCATGGTGATTCCGGCCTTTGCCAAAAACTCAAGGCGATCTGCCGACGAGGTGGTCAGCCATGACAGAACCATCCGCCAATCAGCGAATTTTCGGCTTCAGGATCAGTCCGAAGACGGCTCCGCAGATCGCCGACCAGATTGTTGACCAGCCTCCGGCAAGGGCTGCTTCGGCGCAAGCCCAGGTCGCTTTGGTGGTCACGCCGAACATTCAACATGTGGCGGTATTGCGGGCCAATAAAGAATTCCGCGATGCCTATGACTTTGCTTCGATCATCGTTTGTGATGGCTTTCCCGTTCATTATTACGCGCGATTGCGCGGATGTTTCTCGCCCGGGCGAGTGACCGGTTGCGACATCGTCGAGGCAATCTTGTCCCGCCGTGACTTTCCCGCTCACCATCGGTTTTTTTTTGTTGTTGATCAGGAAACCACGGCGACGGCGATTAACGCTTGGGCTTCGGGGCTGGGGTTGAGCGATCGGATTGGGATCGCCATACCGCCCTTCGGCTTCGAGACCGACACGAATTTTTGCCAGTCCCTGGCTGAGACGATCAGGGATCACGGGACGACCATTCTCTTCATGGGTTTGGGCGCTCCGAAAAGTGAAATCTTTGTCTATCGCTATCGCGAGATCCTCCCGCCCTGTTGGGCCCTTTGTATCGGGCAGGCGGTAAAGATTGCGCTCGGACTGACCCACCGGCCGCCAAAAGCTGCACAGTCGCTCAATCTGGAATGGGTATGGCGGATCATTCTGGAGCCAAAACGCATGGGAAAGCGTTATGCCGTGTCTGTCATCGGATTTCTGCGGGCGATCCTGGAAGATCTGCGACGTCCGCAATAGCGGCTTTTTCGCCACAATGATGGCGCAAATACCTTGCCAGCCCGTCCGTTCGCCATCATGTGGCCATGCTGCAACAGTAAAACTGTTTCTGTCGACGGGATGATCCGCCGACCATCAGAAGTTGGAGCCCAATCATGTTGAAGTCCCTTTATTCCGCCCTTGCCCTGACTGCGTTTGTTGCCGCTGGCGGCGCCTTCGCTGCTGATCAGGCCGCCAGCGCAGCTCCGGCCGTGACTTCGACGGCCGCCCAGACCGCTCCGGTCGCCGGTACGACCAAGACCGTCAGCGCGGTCAAAGTCAGCAAGGTCGCGGTCAAGCATAGCGCTCGCAAGACCACGCCGAGCGCGACCAGCGTCCCCTCCGCGCCGAAAGCGAATTAGACCCTATCATCCGGTCTTTCTGACCTGAAAAGCGGAAAGACCGGAGCGTCTCAGTTCAGGACGGTGATCCGCCACCACTGGCCATCACGCCAGCGCAACCGCTGATCGACGCGCTGCCAGATCCCGGCTTCATCGGGAATTCTCCCTTCCGATAGCATCAGATCCGGCCATTCGCGCCCCTCGACGGGAATTACGGTCACCGAGCCGGCGCAAAAATCGCCGAGCGTCGTCCGGGTCAGGTCGGGCGTGACCGGGCTTAAAATGGCGAAGCGATATTGACCGCAAAGATCATGCACCGGACGGCGGACGATCAGCAGGCGGTCACCGGCGGTCGGCACATAGAGCGCCGCCGGGTCGATCCAGTCCGGCCATTGCTCAGGATTATCGCCGAATTCTTCATACAGGGTCTGTTCGGCCAGGGCACGGTCGCCGCCGGCCAGGCTGTCGAGCGGCTGCCAGATCAGGTCGCGGCCCAGGACCGACCCGGCCAGCAGCGGCAACAGCAAAAGGACCAGCCATTTGTTCATCACGCCAACCGCTCCGCGACTTGTCGGAGGCGAATGAAGGGCGATTGACCGGGCGCGAGCCTGAGATCACCGGCGCGGGCCAGACCGTCGCGGCCGAAGCGGTCACGCACCGCTTGGCTCAACCAGACTTCCGACTGGCGGTGCCGCTTCGCCGCACGCTCGCCCGCACCCAGCCGACATTGTTCCTGGATACAGTCAAGCAGGGCTTTGAGGCTGGCCTGGTCCGAGGCCGACACTAAGAGCACGGGCGGTTCAGGGCCTACGGAGAGTCCCATGCCGCCTTGGACATCGGATTGCGCCCGTTGCGCCGCGGCACCGAGATCGGCCTTGGTGACCACCACGATATCGGGGATCTCGGCGATGCCTGCCTTCATATATTGCAAGCTGTCGCCCGAACCGGGCTGAACGCAGAAAAGGACCAAATCGGCCAGATCGGCGATGTCGGTCTCGGATTGTCCGACACCCACCGTCTCGATCAGTACCCGATCGAACAACGCGCGCATCAGCACCATCGCGCCGACCGATTGCGCCGCCAGACCGCCCAGTCGATCGCGCGCCGCCATGGAGCGGACAAAGACGCCCTGATCCTCGGGATCGGTGGTCAGACGGGTGCGGTCACCCAGCAGCGCGCCGCCGGAATGGCGCGAGCTCGGATCGACGGCGATACATCCGACCGTGCAGCCATCCGAACGCGACAGGCGGATCAAAGCATCCATCAGGGTCGATTTTCCCACGCCCGGCGGACCGGTAAGGCCGATGACCTCGGCGGTCGGCGACGCATGGCATTCTGACAGCAAATCCAGCATGGCGTCGCTGTCGGGGGCCTCTTCCCATTGCGCCAAAGCTCGAGCAAGGGCCGCTTTACCGCCGTTCCGCAAGGCGGTCAAGGACCACACGCCGGACGATGGGACAGCCGCCACGTTTTACCGTGAGGCGCTGAGCAGGGCGGCTTGCGCCGCCGCCAGCCGCGCGATCGGCACGCGATAGGGGGAACAGGAGACATAATCCAGCCCAACCTTCTGGCAGAAGCCGATCGATGCCGGATCGCCGCCATGCTCGCCGCAAATGCCCAGTTTGATGTCGGGACGGATATGACGACCTCGTTCAACAGCCATTTCGATCAGGGCGCCGACGCCCTGTTGGTCGAGACTGGCGAAGGGGTCCTGCTCATAGATGCCCTTCTGGCGATAGACCTCGAGGAAAGGTCCGGAATCGTCACGCGACATGCCCAAGGTGGTTTGGGTCAAATCATTGGTGCCGAAGCTGAAGAAACTCGCGGTTTCGGCGATCTCACCCGCCATGATGCAGGCGCGCGGCAACTCGATCATGGTGCCGACCAGATAGGTAACAGTGTGGCCGGTCTCCTTGAAGACCTCTTGCGCGACGCTATCGACCGATCGGGTCAGGATATCAAGCTCCTTCTTAGTGCCGACCAGCGGGATCATGATCTCGGGTGTCACCGGATTGCCGGTTCTCAAAGAGACCTCGATGGCGGCCTGGAAAATGGCGCGCGCCTGCATCTCGTAGATTTCCGGATAGGTGATCCCCAGACGGCAGCCGCGATGGCCGAGCATCGGATTGGATTCATGCAGTTGCGCATTGCGGGCGCGCAATTGGGCGATGTCCGCGCCGGCCGCCTTGGCGACTTCGGCCATTTCCGCTTCGCTGGTCGGCAGAAATTCATGCAGCGGCGGGTCGAGCAGGCGGATCGTCACCGGCAGGCCCTGCATGATGTCGAACAATTCGACGAAATCATCCTTCTGATAGGGCAGGATCTTGGCCAGAGCGGCACGGCGGCCGGTTTCGTCGGCAGCCAGGATCATCTCGCGCACGGCGATGATCCGATCGGCATCGAAGAACATATGTTCGGTGCGGCAAAGCCCGATCCCTTCGGCGCCGAATTTGCGCGCTGTTCGGGCATCGAGCGGGGTTTCGGCATTGGCGCGGACCTTCAGCGTGCGGATCTCGTCGACCCAACCCATCAGCCGGGCGAAATCGCCGGTCAATTCCGGCTGCACGGTCGGCACGGCCCCTAGCATGATTTCGCCGGTCGATCCGTCCAGCGTGATCACATCGCCGCCTTTGATGGTCACGCCGCGCACGGTGATCAGCCCGGCACGCGCATCGATCCGCAGATCGCCCGCCCCCGCCACGCAGGGCCGCCCCATGCCGCGCGCGACCACGGCGGCGTGGCTGGTCATGCCGCCACGCGAGGTCAGAATGCCTTGGGCCACATGCATGCCGCCAATATCTTCCGGGCTGGTTTCGACCCGTACCAGGATGACTTTTTCGCCCCGCTGCACCCAGGCTTCGGCTTCCTCTGCGCTGAACACCACCTTGCCGGAGGCGGCGCCCGGCGATGCCGGCAGGCCGCGCGATACAACCTCCCGCGGCGCTTTCGGGTCGAGCGTCGGATGGAGCAGCTGATCGAGCGCCATCGGATCGATGCGGGCGACTGCCTTCTCTTTGGTGATCAGGCCCTCATCGGCCATGGAAACGGCGATCTTGAGGGCGGCGGCGGCGGTGCGTTTGCCTGACCGGGTTTGCAACATCCACAATTTCGATTGCTGGACGGTGAATTCCAGATCCTGCATATCGGCGAAATGCGTCTCCAGCCTTTCGCGCACAGCGCAGAGATCGGCAAAGACGGCGGGCATCACTTCTTCCATGGAGGGCGCTTCGGCACCGGCAACGACTCTCGCCGCCTGCGTTAAATATTGTGGCGTACGGATGCCCGCCACGACATCTTCGCCCTGGGCGTTGACCAGGAACTCGCCATAGAATTCCGGCGTACCGGTGGATGGATTTCGAGTGAAGGCGACGCCTGTTGCGCAGTCGCTGCCCATATTGCCAAATACCATGGCCTGGACATTGACCGCGGTGCCCCATTCCGCGGGAATGTCCTGCAGCCGGCGATAAGTGATGGCGCGGTTATTCATCCAGGAGCCGAAAACGGCGCCGATCGCGCCCCACAACTGGTCCTCGACCGATTGCGGAAAGGGACGACCCAGCACCGAATGCACCTTGGCCTTGTAGCGATCGACCACCGCAACCCAATCCTCGGCCGATAGATCCGTATCGAGACGCAGGTCGAAGTCTTCTTTGTGGCTTTCGAGAATATCCTCGAAATAATGATGATCGACGCCCAGCACCACATCCGAATACATCTGGATGAAGCGGCGATAGCTGTCATAGGCGAAGCGGCGGTCCTGGCTCCGCGCCGCTAATCCTTCAACAGTCTGGTCATTGAGTCCAAGATTGAGCACGGTATCCATCATGCCGGGCATGGAAGCCCGCGCCCCCGAGCGCACCGATACCAGCAAAGGATTATCATTACTGCCGAATTTGGCGCCGATGACCCGCTCGATTTCGGCCAGGGCGACGCCCACCTGATCCCTGAGGTCAGCGGGATAGGTCTCCTGATGGGCATAGTAATAGGTGCAGACTTCGGTGGTGATGGTGAAGCCGGGCGGCACCGGCAGGCCAAGATTGGCCATCTCGGCCAGATTGGCCCCCTTGCCGCCGAGCAGATTCTTCATCTCGGAACGCCCTTCGGCGCTGCCATCGCCAAATCGGTAGACCCATTTGCTCATCGGCCCATCTCCCTAACCTTCGATCGCCGAAAAATCGGCGAAATTATCCATCAGTGTCCCAACGTCACGCAACAGTGTCAGGCGGCGCACACGCTCCGCCGGATCGGTACTATTGACCGTCACCTTGTCAAAGAAAATGTCCATCGAACCGCGCAAGGCCGCCATCGCCGTCATCTTATCGGCAAAAGTGGCGGACGCAGCAATCTCGATCTCCGCCCGTTCTCGCGCGCGATGAAGCGCCAATTCCTCGGGCAGCAGGTCGCCCGGCTCAGGGTCAACCCGCATGTGGTCAGCGAATTTCTCGATCCGGACAATGTTGGCGGCGCGACGATAGGCGATCAGCAGATTGGCGCCATCATCGTGACCAAGAAAGTCTTTCAATGCTTCCGCCTTATCGAGGACCGTCAGCAGATCGTCCTCCTTCGTTCTGAATACTGCGCTGATCAGATCGTGGCGAACACCCTTATCCTTCAGATAAACCTTGAGTCGTTCGGCGAAGAAATCCAGCAAAGCCTGGCCGGTGGGGTCAGCCGGGGCGGGCAGAGTCTCATAGAAGCCATGGGATTGTTCAAATAAATCCAGCAGTTTCACCGAAAGTCGGTTTTCCAGGATCAATCGGATGACACCAAGCGCCGCGCGGCGCAGCGCGAACGGGTCGCGCGACCCGGTCGGCTTTTCATCGATGGCGAAAAAGCCGACCAGCGTGTCGATCTTGTCGGCCAGCGCGACCGCGACCGAGATCGGCGCAGTGGGGCAGGAATCGCTCGGGCCCTGGGGCGCATAATGGCTGCCGATCGCCTCACAGACGGCCGCGGGCTCACCATCGGCGAGCGCGTAATAGCGGCCCATGATGCCCTGTAATTCAGGGAACTCTCCGACCATTTCGGTCGACAAGTCGGCCTTGGCGAGCAGTCCGGCGCGCGCGGCGGTGGGGTCGGAGGACAGAAAAGCGGTCAGCTTGGCGAGCCGCTCTGCCTTGTCGCGCACGGTGCCAAGTCCGGCATAAAAGACCCGCTCACTGAGCGTTTCCAGGCGACTTGCGAGCGGGCGCTGGCGGTCCTGCTGCCAGAAAAACCTGGCGTCCGCCAACCGCGCCCGCAGCACGCGTTGATTGCCCTCCAGGATGGCCCCCGACTGGTCGGGCATATTGGCAACCATCAGGAAGCGATTGGCGAGGCTGCCATCAAGGTTCGACAGGGCAAAATATTTCTGATGGGTGCGCATCGAGGTGATCAGTGCCTCAGGCGGCACGGTCATGAAATCTTGGTCGAAACTTCCGATCAGGACCACGGGCCACTCCACCAGGCCGGTGACTTCGGCAAGCAAGCCTTCATCTTCGCGAAGCAGCAGCCCTTCGGCGGCGGCTGCCTGTCGCGCGGCAGTGAGAATGAATTCGCGGCGTTCCTTGCCATCCAGCATCACCTTGGCTGCCGCCAATTTGGCGCGATAGTCGGCGGCATCGAGTACAGTGATGGGGGCCGGGGCCAGAAAGCGATGGCCGCAGGTCGAACGCCCGGCCTCGAGATCGCCGAATGTCGCCGGCACCACGACTCCGTCCAGCAAACAGAGGATACTTTGCAAAGGGCGCACCCAGCGGACCCTGCCACTGCCCCATCGCATGGATTTTGGCCAGGGAAAATCAGCCAGTACTGCCTCGATGACCTCCCGCGCGACCTCGGCGGCCGGGCGGCCTGCGCGGGCGAGGCGGGCAAAATAGAAGATCCCCTTGCCGGTATCGCGCTGCTCGCATTGGTCCAAGGTGACGCCGGCGCCTTTTAGAAAGCCCTCCAGCGCCGCTTCCGGCGCCCCGACGCGTGGACCGCGGCGCTCCTCAGAGACATCTTGGGTAGCGGCCGGCAGATCCTCGATGATCAGGGTCATGCGGCGCGGCGTGATGAAAGCGAGCGGTGCTGCGGCGGTCAAACCCTGTTTGGCGAGCCCGTTGGCGACCAGTGCGGCGAGATCCTGCGCCGCCCGGGACTGCATGCGGGCGGGAATCTCCTCGGAAAACAGTTCCAGTAACAGTTCGGCCATGGTCAGATCGCCCGACTGGCGAGCCAGCCTTCGCAGCAACTCTTCGCCAGAGCGCGCACCCGGCCGATGAAGGCCTGACGTTCGGTCACCGAGATCACGCCGCGCGCATCGAGCAGATTGAAACGGTGACTGGCCTTGATGCATTGATCATAGGCCGGCAGCGCCAGTCCGGCGGCCAGCAGGGCCCGGCACTCAGTCTCGGCGTCTTCGAAATGGCGCAGCAGCATCGCCGTGTTGGCGACACTGAAATTATGGTGAGAATATTCGCGCTCTGATTGCAGGAAAATGTCGCCATACCGGACACCATGACCATTGAAATCCAGGTCATAGACATTTTCGACACCCTGGATATACATGGCCAGGCGTTCCAGCCCATAGGTCATCTCGACGGCGACCGGATCGCATTCAATCCCGCCGACCTGCTGGAAATAGGTGAATTGCGTCACCTCCATGCCATCGCACCACACTTCCCAGCCAAGACCCCAGGCGCCCAGCGTCGGGCTTTCCCAATCATCCTCGACGAAGCGGATATCATGGCACAGGGGATCGATCCCGAGCCGGCGCAGACTCTCAAGATAGAGTGTCTGGGCGTTGGACGGAGAGGGTTTCAGCAGGGCCTGGAACTGATAATAATGCTGCAGGCGGTTGGGGTTCTCTCCATATCGCCCATCCTTCGGGCGGCGCGACGGCTGCACATAGGCGGCGCGCCAGGGCTCGGGGCCAAGCGCCCGCAAGGTCGTCGCGGGGTGGAAGGTGCCAGCGCCGACCTCCATGTCATAGGGCTGCAAAATAACGCAGCCCTGCTCCGCCCAAAAGGCCTGCAGGGTCAGAATCAGGGACTGGAAACTGGCAGCGGGCATAAATCTTACCGGCTTCGGAATGAGAGGGGGAATGAAAAGCGCGCCAACTTAAAGGCCGGTGCGCCAGCAGGTCAAGGGCCGCGGCAGAAATTTGCTGCAGTGCGGGAGTTCCGTCAGCCCAGCAGAGCTTGCCCAAACATGCGACAGATTGTGACGGATCGGCGTCTTTTGTCACAAATAAGTGACATTAGACACAAAAAGATTGCATTATATGCGTGGTCTCGGCACTCTGTCAGTGACGGGTGACACTCGTCAGCAAGAAAATAAGATACTCTTGAGACCCTAAATTGGTGGCGGGCGGCTCTCCCCTTCGGGCCGCTCGCTTGCTTCAAGAGATTTTACTCTCCGTCTCTACTGGTCTGTGGGAGCCTTTTTTTGGCCCTTTCTCACGCGCATGGTATAAAGTCGCCAAGATATACCTTGGGAATTTCACTTTATGACCGCCAATAGTGGATACGAAGTCGGGCCGACATCACTGCTGTCGCGCCAATTTTTGCAGGAGATCTGGTTTTTTCGCCGCCTGATTGGCCTGTTCATTTGGCGTGACATTATCGTTCGTTACAAGAACACCATGATCGGCGCCGCCTGGTATGTGCTGCAGCCCCTAGCGATGATGTTGGTCTTCACCATATTCTTCGGCGGACTCTTCGCGCGCTATATCGGTGCGTTGCCCTATCCTGTGTTCGCCTATGGCGGCTTGCTGCTCTGGCAGTTGTTCAGCCGTTCTCTGTCCCTCGGTGCGCAGAGCCTGATTTATTTCGGGCCGATGCTCGGCAAGGTCTATTTCCCCCGCATCATCGCGCCGGCCTCTTTCGTGATAGGCACCTTGTTCGATTTTTTCATCACTGCGATGCTGATGGTGGTGATGATGCTGCTCTATGGCATCACGCCGCGTTGGACGGTGATGTTTGTGCCGATCATTTTGCTCTTCACTCTGATGTTTTCCATGGGCTGTGGCTCAGTCCTGGCGGCGGTCGACGCGCGCTATCGCGACATAAGGCACGCCGTACCGTTGATGATCCAGGTTTGGATGTTCTGTACGCCGGTAATGTACCCAATCAGCTACATTCCCGAGAAATGGCGGCTTCTTTATGCGCTCAATCCAATGGTCGGACTGACCGAGGCTTTTCGCTGGTCTATCTTTGGTATCGGCGACCCGCCGTCGCTGGTAAGTTTATTTCTCGCCGCGGGAATATCATCCGTGATGTTCGTCGCAGGCACTTTATTCTTCCAGAAAGTGCAAGGTACCTTGGTCGACACTTTATAAGAATGCGGGATTGAGGGAGTGGAACGGTCTGTGGACGAGTTTGCAATTCGTGCCTTCGGCTTGGGAAAGCAATATCGCCTGCGGGAAACCGGCGGGATGGTGGGGCTTGCCGCCAAGATGGCGAGACGACTTGGTCTGCGTAAAATGGCAGAGTCGCCGGCCAGCCATTTCTGGGCGCTGAGGGACGTCAGCTTCGATATCAGGAAGGGCGAGGTGGTTGGAATTATCGGCCATAATGGCGCCGGCAAGAGCACGCTGCTGAAAATCCTGACCCGTATCACCAATCCCACCCTAGGCACGGCGTCGGTACGCGGTCGGGTCGGCATGTTGCTTGAGGTGGGCACCGGCTTTCACGAAGATCTGACCGGGCACGAAAATGTCTATCTCGGTGGCGCCATCCTCGGCATGACCCGCGCCGAGATCCGGCAGAAATATGATGACATCGTCGCCTTCGCCGAGATGGACGGCTTCATGGATCTGGCCGTACGGCATTATTCCTCGGGGATGAAACTGCGTCTGGCGCTGTCGGTGGCGATCCATCTCGACGCCGAGGTGATTTTTCTTGACGAGATCTGGGCGGTTGGTGATCACGCCTTTCAGATCAAGACCTGGTCGCGGATCGAGGCGCTGATCGCATCGGGCCGTACCTTCGTGATTGTCGCTCATAATCTTGAGACCATTGGCCGCCTCTGCACGCGATGTTTGCTGCTCGATCATGGGCGTCTCACCATGGATGGCGCTCCCGACGCGGTGATCACCCGCTACCGGCAGGAATTGCGGCAGCGCAGCCAGAGCGAACGGGCGAGCGCAGGCCTACCGCTCCTGACGAGCGTCGAGATCACGGCACTCTCTCTGACCGCCGAGAATGTGCCGATGGGCGACATGCTCGACTGTCGCTTCACTCTGATGGCGCAGCGTCCCGGTACGCTGAGAATGGCGGCCCTGATCAAGGATGGATCGGGCAAGACCGTGGCGGTCGGCACAAGCAATCAGGGACGCTGGACCTCGCTTCCGGTTTCCGCCGGACGCAATCAATTGCGCTGCCAGTTGCCCGTCGCCTTGGCGCAGTGCGGCGGCTATGACCTGCTGCTGCAGATCAGCGAAAATGACGCCGTCATCACCGCTGAATTGCCTTTCGCCGTGGTGGAACGGGAAATTCTGATCAAGGATGAGCGCGGTCAGGATGTCGCCGTGCCCAGCCTTCCGGTGGTTTGGGATGTGGAAGAGGATTCCCAGGCCACCGTCCGGCTGGTCACGAGTGGTTGACGTCTTGCTGCCGTTCCAGCCAGGCCTGGAACATCAAGACGGTCCAGAGAGCATATTGGTGATTGTGACGTCCCGACTGATGTTCGTTCCACGCAAGAGCGATCGGCGCGGGCTGCAGGTAGCCCTGACGGCGCAGGGTCGCTGGCTCGAGCAGCGCTGCCGCCCAGTCCTTCAGGGGGCCGCGCAGCCATCGATCGATCGGCACGCCGAAACCCATTTTCGGGCGCTCCAGCAAGGCGCGCGGCACATGGCGATAGAGGATCTCGCGCAACAGCGATTTGCCGGTTCCGCCGGACAATTTTGCAGTGGCCGGCAGGGTCCAGCTCTTTTCCACCAGCCGGTGGTCGAGGAACGGCACGCGAACCTCAAGCGCCACCGCCATGCTGGCGCGATCGACCTTGGTCAAGATATCGTCGGGCAGATAGGTCAGCATGTCACCGGCCTGCATGCGCTCCATGCCACCGAGATCACCCGGTAACCCGGCAGGCAGCCGGTTTGGTTCCGATCCCCCGATCACCAGCGCGGCCGGGTCGGCCCATTGGCTGATCAGCCGCAGATAGAGCGCGTCGAGATCCCGCGCGCCGATGACCCCCGCCAGTTTATGGATCTTGTCGCCCGGCTGCCCGAAGGCAGCGGGAACAAATGGGCGCAGCAGCCGATCCCACTGGTTGGGTGACGGCAAGGCCAGCGCGGTTGCCGCGAGACTCCGCAAGGCGCCGGGCAGGGACGTCAGTCGAGGCCACAGCCGCTCGGCCACGAGATAGCGGTTATAGCCGCCGAACAATTCGTCGCCGCCATCGCCTGAGAGAGCGACCGTGACCTCGCGCCGCGCCAATTGGCAGACCAGCGCGGTGGCGATCTGCGAGCTGTCGGCGAAGGGTTCGTCATAGATCCGGGCGAGATTAGGCACCATCGCCAAGGCCTCGCCGGCGCCGACATAGAATTCGGTGTGATCGCTGCCGATATGGTTGGCGACGGCTTTTGCAAAAGGAGCCTCATCATAGCCGGTCTCAAAAAAGCCGATGGCGTAGCTTTTTATTTTACGGCTGCTGGCCGCCTGCATCAGGGCGACGATGGTCGAACTGTCGATGCCACCCGACAAAAAGGCGCCGAGCGGCACATCGGCGACCATCCGCCGCTTGACCGCATCCTGCAACAGATCCTGCCACTCCAAAATTGCGCCCTCGGCCAAGGGGCGCTTTCTTGCGTCAGCGCCGGCCCGGATGGCGTCGCGCAGATCCCAGAATCGACTGAGCTTTGGTGTCCCCTCCGGGCCGATATCAAGGCGTCCACCCGGCTCGAGCTTGTGAATATTCCGCCAGATCGAAAGAGGCGCCGGTACATAGGCGGTTCGCAAGTAAGCGGCCAGGGCGTCGCGGTCGATGTCGCGGACGCAGGCGGGATGAGCGGTGAGCGCCGCCAGTTCCGAGCCAAACAGCAGCACCGACCCGAATTGCCCCCAGTAGAGCGGCTTGATGCCGAGGCGGTCGCGCAGCAGGGTCAGACGTTTCTCCTGGCGGTCCCAGAGTGCGATGGCGAAGAAACCGATCAGCTTGGCGAGTGTCGCGTCCAGACCCCAGATCTCAACACCGCGCAAAAATATTTCGGTATCGGAATGACCTCGGTAACCGCTATCCGGCGGCGGCAATTCGGCGCGTAATTCGCTCCAGTTGAAAATCTCGCCATTATAGGTGACGACATAGCGGCCGCTTGCCGACTCCATCGGCTGATGGCCGGCCGGCGATAGATCGATGATCGAGAGACGGCGATGCGCCAACGCAATCCCCGACGCCTCGACCCACACGCCGCGGTCATCGGGACCGCGATGGGCGAGAGCGTCGATCATCCGTCCGGCGAGCGGCGCCGCGTCGTCTTTGAGCCCGCGATGATCGAAAAATCCCGCTATGCCGCACATGGTTCTTCTTTCAGGAGGGCACGATAGATCGACAGATGGGCGGCGACGACGCGGTCTTCTCCAAACTTTGCTTCGGCGCGCTTACGGGCGGCTTCTCCCATCCGGGCCCGCAGCACGGGATCCTCCGCCAGGCGCCGCATGGCGTGGGCCAAGCCATCGACCTCGCGGGCCGGCACGATAAAGCCCTCCACCCCATTCTCGATCACCTGCCGGCAACCGACAACATCGGTCGTGATGATCGGACGGGCGCAGGCGGCTGCCTCCAGCAGCGCCTTCGGCATGCCTTCCCGATAGGACGGCAGCAGGGCGACATGAGCGTCTCGCCAGATCTCCAGAATATCACTGCGATGACCAAGCCAGCGCACGCCGCCCCTGGCCTCCCAGGCGCGCAATGTCGCTTCATCAATCGAGCTGGGATTATGCGGGTCGGGCGCGCCGACCAGCCAGAGTTCGGCGTCGCAGCCGCCGGCCCGCACAAGCGCGATGGCCGCGACCGCTTCCATTACTCCTTTATCGCCCAGCATGCGGGCGATCAGGGCGAAGACCACTTTTGCCGCCCCTGGCGGCGGCAAGGCCGGCAAGGCGCGCAGATCCACCCCCGAGCCGGCAATCAGCGTCAGATCGCCCGGCGAGGCCGCGCCTATTGCCAGCAAAAGGTCGCGGTCATCCTCATTCTGGACGATGACGCGATGACCGGGCCGGCGCAGCAGCAGACGCAAGAGGGCCGAGAGCAGCCTGCGCAGCAGACGAACCCTGATTGACCCTGCCGTAAAGGCATAGCCCATGCCAGCCAGGGCGCTGACCGTGACTTTCGGCCCGACCAGCCGAGCCACCAGATTGCCATACAGAACCGGCTTCATCGCAACGCAATGGAGAATATCCGGGCGCTGGCGGCGGAGGGCAAAGGCCAGGGCGAACAGCGCCTTGGCCTCGCGCCACGGATGGACGCCGCCTCGGTCGAGGGGCAGTGGTTCGAGCTTGAAACCTTCGCGCCGAATGATGTCAGCGCGATCGGTCACATGGGCGGCGATCACCACCTCCCAGCCAAGATCGCGGCAGGCCCGCGCCAAGGGCAGACGATGCGACAGGAAGGCCCAATCCTCGGTAATGAAAAACATGATCCTCGGCATGGCGCGGAGTATTGCCGCGCCGTGCCAGGATGGCAATCGAGCTTATCGGACCTTCAAATCGCGGCGACGTGTCAGCCGCGGGCGCCGGTCAGGGACCCGATAAAATCCTTGGGCGTGGTAATGGTCAACTCGGGAAACAAGCTGCGCATGTGACCGACATTCCAAGTTACGATCTGTGGAATGGCGTGTGTGACCGCCGCCTCGCCAATCAGGCGATCATAGAGGCGTGACCCGATCCCGCCACCCTGGGCGTAGCTTCTGACGGTGTTCAAGGTTTGTGAGGCGGTCAGGCCAACAAGGCTGGTTACCGCGCGGACGCTTTCCAGTGCTGCCCAGGCTTCCTCTGGCGTGAAGCGGAATGGCGCGCGCTCGCCCCGTCGCGTGAGCGTGTTGTAGGCCTCCACATAACTATGGGCGGCGATAGCGAACTGAGCATCATGGTCATCGATCAAGAGCCCCAGCGACGGGCCGTGGTGTTCGTGAGCTTCGGCTAGGATCGCGATCAGGACATTGCTGTCAATGAGCGCATCAATCGTCAAGGTCGCGTTCGCGAGATGCGTTCAGCGCCGCTTCAGAGTCCGCGAAGGTCACCCTGGCGCCCTCGGACGGCCGCACGAAGATCGGTCCGCGCCGAACGAGACAACCAACCTTGTCGGCGGAGCCGGGCGGGACATAGCCCCGCAACGCATCTTCTACCACCTGTGTCGCGGTCATGCCGGTCTGTTGCGCTAATTCATGGGCGCGTTGTCGCGCAAAGGCGGAACGGACATTGAATTGAACAGGGTTGGTTCGGACCATTGGGCACCTCTTCAGAAGATCATACTCCAAGAGGCTGGATCTGGCTAGCTATATACAAAAATGGCTAGCCTTTATTTGGATGGTCACCAGGCGCTAGTGCGCTTCAGGCTCTAGAGCGCGATGACATTAGATTGACGCGAATCCGCGTCACTGTAATGTCTGAATCGCCCTCTAAATCATTGAATTAGAGACTGATTCAGCTAATAGATTTAATCGCAAAGCGATTCAATCTATGAGCATCAGGCTCTAGTGTTCCGGGCGATGCTCCTGATGTTCATGCGGCTGACCGCCTTGCTGGTGCTGCGGATGTGGCTGCCCGCCATTGGGATGATTGGGCGCTGCGCGACCGGGGCCGCGCGCCGCCGCAACATGCGGGCCATTCAGTTCGCCGGGTCGGGCCGTGGCGGCGATGCCGGGACGGCCATGATTTTCCGACGCCAACAGCGCGCGATTGGCGCCGGCGGCACGCTCATGCTGACCCTGCATCGGCGTCGGGGCCACATGCTGCTCATGCTCAGCGGCCATTTCGGACGGTGTCGGGCGGGCTTGGATGCCGCCGGCGCCGCCATTGAAGCTGACGCGGTTGACGGTCGTGTTGTTCACGATGGTCTGGCTATAGACGTTGGTGACGTGAACATTGCCGAAATTATTGGCGCTTCTACTGTAGCGGAAGCCTCCATTCACCCACATTCCGCCAAGATAGCCCGAGCCGCCATAGCCGAAGCCATAATTGACACCGCCATAGAAGCCAACATGCGGGCCCCAATAGCCGGCATGCCAGAGATAGAGCCCGTTGTTCCAGCCCCACCAGGGGGGTGTCCACAAAACACCGACCGATGGCGGCTGCACCCAGGTGCCGGGTACCCAATAATAGCCGCCGTCGCCATAGGCCCAATAGCCTGGGGTCCACAGATAACCGGGCGCTGGCATCGGCGGCTGGACATAGACCGGCAGGGCCGGCGGCGCGATACGGATCGAGACGCCGACGCCAATCTGGGCGGCCGCCGGGGTGAGATAAATTGTCGCCAGGACAGTGAGAACGAGACGCAAGGGGCGCATGACCAAGGGCTCTTGAGTTACGCGCGCAGCAGCGAGGACGAGACGCTGCCGGCGGGGATGCCGGGAAACAAGGTGGCGATGGTCTGATCGGGCAGCGACAGGTGACGGGTCACGGTCGGGCCAAGGATAAGGCGGAAATCGGTGGTTACCGCCAGATCGCGCTCCTGATAAAGCTGATCCGGACGAAGGCCGGGCCATTTTCCGTAAACGCGCCCGCCGGCGACCTTGCCACCCAGCAGCCAGAGCACATTGCCATGGCCATGATCGGTGCCACCATTGCCGTTCTCATGGACGGTGCGGCCAAATTCGGACATGACAACAATCAGGCTGTCATCGAAGGCCGGGCCCAGCCCGCCGGCCAGCGCCGCCAGCCCATCGCCGAGCGGCCGCAGGCGATTGGCCAATTGACCCTCGCCATTGCCCTGACGGATATGGGTATCCCAGCCGCCCAAGGCGAAAAAGGCGAGGCGTATGGAGGGGTCCTGGCGCATCATGCGGGCCAGCTTGGCTGCGTCGCTTGGAAAACCGTTGGGAAGCGGCGCGCCATTGTCAGCGGCCATTTGTTCCGCGCCACCGCCGGCCGCCATGCTCTCGGCGTCGGCTTGCATCTGTTGGCGCGACTGGACGCTGTCCTGGAAGGCCTTGCTCATGGCGTCATTGCCGTCATAGAGCGAGGCGAAGGCCTGGCTGACGCCGGGCCGGTCGATCGCCAGCGGCTTGCCGATATCATTGCCGCTCGACAGATTGGCGACCGGCTGGCTGCCGGCCAGGATGCGCGGCACTTGCGGGCCGAAGGCGATCGCCCGGCCGGCGCTGCGCGGCCCGGGTAGCGCGCCGAGCAGGCGATTCATCCAGCCATCCGGCAGAGCCCCACGGCCCGGCGTGCCATTTTCCATATAGAGTTGCGCATCGAAATGGGACCTTGTCGGATCGGGCGAGCCGCTGGCATGGACGAAGGCCAATTGGCCGCCCTGCCATCGCGGCAATAGGGCCGCCAGCGCCGGATGCAGGCCGAAATGACCATCGAGATTGATCGCGCCATGCTCGCGGCCCGGCGGCTGAACGGCGATGCTGCTGCGGGCGTTGTAATAAACGTCGTCGCCATAGGGCACGACGACATTCAGACCATCGACCGCACCGCGCAGGAAGATAACGATCAGGCGTTTGCCATCGGGTTCAGCAGCGCGGGCGAACCAGCCGGCCCGGCCAATCGGCAGGGCAAGGCCACTGGCGAGGGCCAGGCTGGAGGCGAGAAAGGCGCGGCGTTGCATGGGAGCAGGATTCATTACGTTTAGCCTCAGCGATGCATGAAATCGGGACTGCCAAGCAGTATGATCGGGCGAAGTTTCGCGTCGTTCTCGCCGAGTGCGCGCTCGGTTTGCGGGGATAAGGTGTAGGGCAGGACGCTGCGCAGCGCGGCGTCGCTGACCGTGACGGTCTGATCCGCCAGACGCCCGCCGCCCAGCATGGTGGCGAAGGACAGGCGGCGCGCCATGGCGTCGGGATTGAGCCAGGCGCTCTCGACCTGCTTATAGCCGTCGGGGGTTTCGATACCGTAAATCGGCTGACCGAGCTGGCCCAGCAGTCCGAGCACAGGCTGCATTCTGGCCGGAGTCACATTGCTGGCGCGGAGCGCAGAGACTGCGTATTCGAAGGGCGTCTTGAATTTATGGCCTATCACCTGCGGTGACCAGAAGAGCGGGCTTTCGATCATGGTGCGCATCACGACGGTCAGGTTGCCGCCGCTTTTCAGGAAGCTCTCGGCCATCTTGTCGACCAGCCGCGGGTCGGGTTGATCGGCGACGAAATATTGCGCAAGTTGGAAGCTCAGATGGTGGGCGGTGGCGGGATGGGCGGCCAGAATATCGAGCGCCAGCTCGAATTCGCGCCAGCCCTCGCCCTTGATGACATGGCCGAGGAAATGCTTTTCGCCGAAATCATGCCGGCTTGGATCGAAAGCCAGACTGTAATCGGCCTCCTGAACCATAGAGCCGTGATTCAGGCGGGAGGGGCCGCGCTCGGCGCGGTCGCGCAGGCCCCAGCCGGTCAGGATGCGGGCCAGCTCGGTGACGTCCTGCTGACTATAGCCGCCATCGACGCCGAGCGTGTGCAGTTCCATCAATTCGCGGGCGTAATTCTCATTGAGCCCGAGCTCCTTGCCCTGGCGGCTATGGCTGCCGGGGGCGCTGTTCTGCCAATTATCCAGGTAGAACAGCATGGCCGGATGACGCGCCGTGGCTTCGAGCAAGGTACGGAAGCGACCGAAGACATAGGGACGGATCGACTCGGACTCGAAGCTGCCGACCCAGACATGATCGAGCCCCTTGCCGCGGAAAACATTGAAATGATTGAACCAGAATCCGACCAGCACCTCTTGCAGCTGGCGATCGGACAAAAGCGCGCGGTCAATTCGCGCCGTGGCCGCCTCCTGTAGAACAGTGCGGTCGAAGTCCTTTTTGGCTTCCTGACCGCTGTCGGACTTGTCACGGTTGAGCATCATCTGCCGGCGATAGAGTTCCACATTGCTTTCGGTCAGGGTCGGCAAGGCCGCCAATTGAAGACTGAGCGCTTCGGGTTCCGGAATGCTGGCGGGATTCAATTGTCGGGCGATCCACCGGCTCACTCCCATCTGCCGCACTTGTTCCACCTCATACGGCCTTGGCCCGAAACCCAGACGGTCGAGCGCGTGCAGGGCGCCCATAGTGGTCTCTGCCTCGGGCGGCAAAGTGAGGGGTGCCAACGGGGGGGATTCGCCGGCGCGCAGACCGGAAAGGACCGGCAGCATGAGCAGTACAAGGACAGCAGCTTTAATCATCATGGGCAGACCATAGGCAGCTTGTGTATCGTGTTAATTTCGAAAATCCCGCACCTTGTTGGCGATTGGTTACGGCGAGCGAGATATTTGTACCGTGCGAGGAAATTGTTTATAAAGAAGCAATGATGAAGACCTCCGACCGATTAACTCCGCGGCCAGTTCTGTTGTGTATTCTCGATGGCTGGGGCGACCGCGCCGACCCTCGGGACAATGCAATTTTACAGGCAACGACTCCGATCTGGAACCGGATCAAAGCCACCTCGCCCCATGCCCGCCTGGCCACCTCCGGCTTGGCGGTTGGTCTGCCGGACGGTCAGATGGGCAATTCCGAGGTCGGTCACATGAATATCGGCGCCGGCCGCGTTGTCATGCAGGATCTGCCCCGCATCGACCGCGCGATCCACGACGGGACCCTTGCCGGTGATGCGACGCTGCGGGCCGCAATCGACTCGGTCGCCGCCGCCAAGGGGAGGTTTCATTTGCTTGGGCTGCTGTCGCCCGGCGGGGTGCACGCTCATCAGGACCATCTGGCGGCGCTGGCCAGGATCATCGCCGGCGCCGGCGTCGGCGTCACCGTCCATTGTTTCCTCGACGGGCGTGACACGCCACCCCGCTCGGCTGAGCCGTTCCTGCGCAAATTCATGACCGATATCGAAGGCTTCGATATCGCCATCGGCACGATTGGCGGCCGCTACTACGCCATGGACCGCGATCAGCGTTGGGACCGGGTCGTCCTGGCCCGCGACGCCATCCTGGCCGGCGAGGGGCCGCGCAGCCCGGATCCCTTGACCGCTTTGGCCTCCTCCTACAATTTGGACAAGACCGACGAATTCGTGCTGCCCACCGTCATCGGCGATTATGCCGGAATAAGGGATGGCGATGGGCTGCTGATGGGCAATTTCCGCGCCGACCGGGCGCGTGAAATTCTCCATGCTCTGGCCGATCCGGACTTTTCCGCGCTGCCGCACCGGAATTTGCCCAATTATGCCGCCCGGCTCGGCCTGGCCGATTATTCGACCGCGCTGGCGCCCCTGTTTCCCGCCTTGTTTCCCGCCGAGACCCTGCAGGCCATTCTCGGCGAGGTGGTATCGAAAGCGGGACGAACCCAATTGCGTATCGCCGAGACCGAAAAATATGCCCATGTCACCTTCTTCCTCAATGGCGGCGAGGAACAGATCTATCCCCTTGAGGATCGCATTCTGATCCCCAGTCCGAAGGTCGCCACCTATGATCTGCAGCCTTCCATGTCGGCGTTGCAGGTCACCGACCGCCTGGTCGAGGCGATCGGGTCGGGCCGCTATGATCTGATCGTGGTGAATTACGCCAATGGCGACATGGTCGGCCACACGGGCATTCTGAACGCCGCGATCGCGGCCGTCGAGACGATCGACGCCTGTCTCGGCCGGCTGGAAAACGCCATCATCGCCAGCGGTGGGACCATGCTGATCACCGCTGATCATGGCAATGCCGAATTGATGAAGGACCAGGTTACCGGCGAGCCCTACACGGCCCACACAACCGGTCCGGTGCCGGTGCTGCTGGTTAATCCGCCAGCCGGTATCAAGACTCTGCAGGACGGCAGGCTGGCCGATGTGGCGCCGACCCTGTTGTCCCTGATGGGGTTGCCGCAGCCCGCCGCCATGACCGGCCAGTCGCTGATCCGTGCCGATATCGACGCCCACCCGCGTCTGGTCGCGAGCTAGAGTCTGGTGACCAGGAACTCTCGCATCCTGGTTGGGCTCTGGATCGGCCTTCTTTTTGCGGAACCCGCCTTTGCCGTCCAACCGCCGGTGGAAACGCGTCTCAAGGAGCTGGAATCCGCCCTGCAAAAGGGCGAACAGCAGCAGCAGGAGATCCGCCGCCGGGCTGCCGAGGCCAGCGAAGCGGCCGAAAAGACCCGGACGCAAATGGTCGCCGCCGCCCGCGCCGTGCAAGAGCATGAGGACAGCCTGTCGGAACTGGAATCCCAGATGGCCGACCTGGCCAGTCTCGAGCGGGACAAGGGCCAGGCGCTCGACCGCAAGCGCCAGCAATTGAACGCGGTATTGACGGCGCTGCAGCGTCTGGCGTTCCGCCCGTCGGAAGCACTGATCGCCCAGCCCACCTCGCCCGCCGAAACGGTGCGGAGTGCAATCCTGCTGCGCGACGTGGTGCCGCGGATCGAAGCCGAGGTGGCGGTTCTGAAGGCCGATATCGAGGGCCTGGATCTGGTCCGCGTTGATATCGCCCGGCAAAGGAAACTGATCAGCGCGGCGACATCCCTGTTGGACAGCGAGCATCAGCGTCTGGCTTCGCTTTATCAGAAGAAGCAGCAGGTCGAGCTCCAAGCCGAGGGTGAACGCCGCGCGGCTGAACAAAGATTGCAGGCGATGGCGACGGAAGCCAGCGATCTGCGGGAATTGATGGTTCGGCTGGAAGAGGAAAAGAAACGCCGCGAAATCGAGGCGGCCGAACGCGCTGCCGCCGAGAAGGCTGCCCATGAGGCGCAATTGGCCGCCGAGCGCGCTGCGCGCGAAGCTGAAGCTCAGGCGGCCCATGCCGCGCATGAGGCGGAACTGGCGGCCGCGAGGGCCGCCCAGGAAAAGCACGACGCTGAACTGGCCGCGATGAGGCAGGCCAAGGAAGCGGAAAAACTGGCCCAGGCGGCGGCGGCCCAAGCCGAGCTCAAGGCGAAGGAGGCCGCGCGCGCGGCGGCGCGCGCAACCGAGCGCACGGCGCTCGATCAGCGTCAGGCGGCCCAGCGGGCCAACCGGCCGTTCAGCCGGGCCGAGGGCGATATGCCCTTTCCGGCGCGCGGCAGGATCGTGGTCAAATTCGGCCAGAATGGAGAAGATCAGACCCCTTCCAAGGGGATAACCATCGAAACCCGGGTCAATGCCCAGGTGGTCGCACCCTATGACGGACAAATAGTTTTCGCTGGACCCTTCCGCGGCTATGGGCTTCTCTTGATCATCGAGCATGGCGAGGGATATCATACGCTCCTCGCCGGGATGTCCCGGATAGATGGCACGGTCGGGCAGCATCTGGCCGCGGGCGAGCCGGTTGGTGTGATGGGGCAGCCCGAAGGAAAGCCGCTTCTTTATGTCGAATTTCGCCATAATGGTCAGCCCGTCAATCCGTTGCCATGGCTCACGGCACGCAAAGCGAAGGTTTCTGGATGATTAGGAAGGTTTTGATTTCGGCGGGTTTGGGTGCTGCGCTGTCCCTGACCTGTGTCACCGCGCTCGCCGCGGACAAGAACGCCAACAGCACCGAAACCTATCGCTTGCTCAGCCTGTTTGGCGATGTGTTCGAACGGGTTCGCAATGACTATGTTGAGCCGGTCAGCGATGAACAATTGATCGAGTCGGCCCTGAACGGCATGCTGACCTCGCTGGATCCCCATTCAAATTACATGAATCCGAAGAACTACAAGGATATGCAGGTGCAGATCCAGGGCGAGTTCGGTGGATTGGGCATCGAAGTGACGATGGAAAATGGCTGGGTCAAGGTCGTCTCGCCGATCGATGACACGCCGGCCGCGCGCGCGGGGATCCGGCCCGGCGACTATATCACCAATCTGAATGGTGAGCCGGTGCAGGGCATGACCCTGAACGACGCCGTCGACCATATGCGCGGTCCGGTCAATACCGATATCAAAATCACCATTCGCCGCGAAGGCCAGGCGCCTTTCGACGTCACCCTTACCCGCGCCGTGGTCAAGATACAAACCGTGCGGGCCAAACTGGTGGATAATAATGTCGGCTATATCCGCATAAGCCAATTCGTCGCATCGACCGACGCCGGCCTGCGCAAGGCCATCGACCAGCTGAAGAAGGAAAGCCAGGGCCGTCTGCAGGGCATTGTGCTGGATCTGCGCAATAATCCGGGCGGTCTGCTGGATCAGGCGGTGGCGGTTTCTTCGGATTTTCTCGACAAGGGCGAAGTGGTGTCGACGCGCTCCCGTCACGCCGAGGAAACGCAGCGTTACGACGCCCATGGCAAGGATTTGACCGATGGTTTGCCCATGGTGGTGCTGATCAATGACGGTTCGGCCTCGGCCTCGGAAATCGTCGCCGGCGCCTTGCAGGATCATCGTCGTGCCATTTTGCTCGGTACGAAAAGCTTCGGCAAAGGCTCGGTCCAGACCATCATCCCGTTCGGCGAGAAAGGCGGCGCGATCCGTCTGACCACCGCGCGCTATTACACGCCTTCGGGTCGCTCGATCCAGGCACTCGGAATCGAACCTGACATCAAGGTGGCTCAATCGAAAGTCGAGGCGCTCGACATTCCACCCGGTCAGGTCCGCAGCGAAGCCGCTCTCAAGGGGGCTCTCCGCAATGACACGCTTGGCAGGGATAAAGCCAAGGACAAAGACAGCAAGGCCAAGGATGCCAAAGACTCGGCCAAGCCCGATGCCAAGCCCGATGCCAAGCCCGATGATAGCAAGCCGCAGGCCGATGCCAAACCGGATGGAAAGCCCGGCACCGATGAGAAGCCGGCGGACAAAGCGACCGCCGAGGCGCCGGTCGATCCGTTGGCCCATTTTGGTGATCCGAGCGTGGATTACCAACTGGCCCGCGCGGTAGATCTGCTGCATGGTCTGTCGCTCTATAAGGGCGTAGCCAAGGGTAACTAACCTGGTGAAGCTCGCTTTCTCCTCGGATGATCGCCTGCTGCCGGCAAGGGGGCAAAAAGACCCGAGCGTGTGGGTCGCCCCTCTGCTCTATGGGCTGTTTCTGCCCTTTACCTTGGTCGCCTTGGGTTTCGGCGGTTGGTATGTGGCAACCGGCGAAACCCCCGCCGGTCTGGCGGTTAGATTGCTGCAGGGTCCTCGGATCTCGATGCCGATGCCGCCCCGGCTCGGCGCCGAGACGGTCGCCGATGCTCTTTTGCGGCCTGCGCCGCCGGCTGAGAAGACACCTCCAGCGACTGGCCCTGCGGCTTTGCCGCCATCGACCCCGACCCCGACCACTTCACCGTCACCCGCGAACCAGACGCCGGCCGCAGAACCTCCCAAGGTCAGTTTACCAGCGGTTCCGGTCGCTGCTCCGGCCATGGAAAAAGCGCCCGAGAAGGTGCCGGCCGCCTCAGCCGCACCGGCCGTGCCAGCTGCGCCCGAGAAGGTGCCGACCGCACCGACCGTGCCAGCGAGGACTGCGCCGACCTCGCCGGCATCGACCTATGTTCCGCCGCCCCCCCCGCCGCCTCTGGCGGAGCCGGCAATTCCGCCCGGTGGAGAGTCGCTGGCGCCCCCTTCCTTCGCGCAATTGGCCTCCCTGAAGGAGCCCGGCAAACCCCTGACGCCGGGGCCGGCGCCCGATCTGCTGCGGCAAACCGGCAATGGCGCCTTGCCGGTGCGCGCCGGGAACCGCGAAGCCTGGAAGGTCTATGCCCGGCCGATCACGGTTGCCCAGAGCAAGCCGGGCGCTAAAATCGCCATTGTGGTGACCGGTCTCGGCCTGTCGAAGGACGCGACCACTACCGCCATTAGTAAATTGCCGCCCGATATCAGCCTCTCCTTCAGCCCCTATGGATCGACTCTCGATGGCTGGATCAAGCGGGCCCGCGAGAATGGACATGAGGCGTTGCTCGATCTGCCGCTCGAGCCGCCCAATTTCCCGCAGCATGATCCCGGCGCGATGGCAGTGCTGCAAAGCCATTCGCCGGGCGAGGCGCTCGGCCATCTTGACGCGCTGCTCGGCAAGGCGACCAGCTATGTTGGCGTCGTCGCCTCGCTGCATTCGCCGGTCACGGCAACCGATGGCTGGTCCCTGATGCTGCAGGATTTGCGCGACCGGGGGCTACTGCTGGTGGGAGACGGGCTGGTCGGCATTGAGGACAAGGTGATGCCGGCGGCCGGCACGGTCACCCTGGTCGCCGATGAGACGCCCTTCCGTGTGGCGGTGGACGCCAAGCTGGCGCGCGCGCTCCTGACCGCCCAGCGCGATGGCTCGGCGATCGTCACCCTGTCGCCCCGCCCGGTCAGTTTCGAGCGCCTACTGGCCTTCATCGCCAGTCTGCCGGAAAAGAACGTGACTCTGGTGCCGGTCAGCGCGTTGGTTCGGGCAGAACCGTAATGAATTCCTTACCCTATCGCCGCGGTGTCGGTCTGATGCTGTTCAATCCACAGGGCCGGGTGTGGGTCGGTCAGCGTCTTGATCAGACGGTCGAGAATTGGCAGATGCCGCAAGGTGGGATCGACGAAGGCGAGACCCCCGAACAGGCTGCTCTGCGCGAATTGGCGGAAGAGATCGGGACCGATCGCGCGGAAATCATCGGGTCCAGCCGGGAATGGCTGACCTATGACCTGCCGCCCGAGCTGATCGGCGTCGCGTGGAAGGGACGCTATCGCGGCCAACAGCAGAAATGGTTCGCCTTGAATTTTCTCGGCGAGGATAGCGATATAAATATTCATCAGCCCCATGCCGAATTCGGCTCCTGGCGCTGGGTCGATTTCGACCGGCTGGTCGATTTGATCGTTCCCTTCAAACGGGCGCTCTATGAGCAGGTGATCGCCGAATTCGCCATGTTGGCGGAGGATTTGCGCCCGTGATGGCGGCGGCCGGCGCGGGTTTCGCGCTTTCTCTTTCCCTGATCCTCGCGATCGGCGCGCAAAATAGCTTCGTCCTGCGCCAAGGTCTGCGGCGCGAGCATGTCTTGGCGGTTTGTCTGGTCTGCGCCCTTTCCGACTCCGTGCTGATCCTGGCCGGCGTCGAAGGGCTGGCGGTGGTGATCGGCAGCGCGCCTGCCCTGCTCCGCGCGATCCGCCTGATCGGCGTGCTGTTCCTGGCGGTCTATGGCGCGCGCAGCTTCTGGCGGGCCTGGCGCCATGCCGATCACTTGGTACCCGGCACGGGGGATGGGAAAAAGCTGCTGCCGACCCTGCTGCTGTGTCTGGCCCTGACTTGGCTCAATCCGCATGTCTATCTCGACACCGTCCTGCTGATCGGCTCGATCGCGCAAAACTATCCCGGTCAGGAGTTTCCCTTCGCCCTGGGGGCGATGGCGGCGTCCTGGCTGTTCTTCTTTGCCTTGGGTTACGGGGCAGGTCTGTTGCGGCCGATCCTCGCCCGCAAAGAGGCCTGGCAGATCTTTGAGACGCTGATCGGGGTTTGCATGTGGGTCATTGCGGCGAGCCTATTATTGGAGAGTTAGCAGCGGCGACATTACGCGCGGTCAAGGCTTGGACTTCTTCCTCAGCCGGCCCGATTAACTTGACTGCGCCGGGTCATTGACGGCTCCCTGGCGCTTCCAGGTTGGGGCCAAAGAAGGGAAGCAAGATGCGCGTGACGAATTGCCAAAATTTCCATGATTTTCGGCGGATGGCCAAACAGCGCCTCCCCGGACCGATCTTCAACTACATTGATGGCGCCGCGGACGACGAAGTCACCTATCGTCGCAATACCCGTGCTTTCGAGGATTGCGATCTCGTTCCGAACGTCCTGCGCGGTGTCGGCGAGGTGGACATGTCGGTGACGATCATGGGGCAGACGCTGGCCATGCCAGTCTACTGTTCGCCGACGGCGCTGCAACGGCTCTTCCATCATGATGGTGAGCGAGCCGTGGCTGCGGCCGCCGCCAAGTTCGGCACCATGTTCGGGGTCTCCTCGCTCGGGACGGTCAGCCTTGAGGAGGCACGCAAGATCGGTAACACCCCTCAGGTCTATCAGTTCTACTTCCACAAAGATCGCGGCTTGAATCGGGATATGATGAGCCGCGCCAAGCTGGCCGGTGTCGAGGTGATGATGCTGACGGTGGACAGCATCACGGGAGGCAATCGGGAGCGAGACAAGCGCACCGGCTTCTCCATCCCATTCAAGCTGAATGCCGCCGGCATCGCGCAGTTCGCCCTGAAACCTGCCTGGGCGATCAACTATGTCATGCATGAGCGATTCAGGCTTCCCCAGCTTGACGATCATGTGAAAATGGGAAGCGGCACCTCGATTAGCCGCTACTTCACCGAAATGCTCGATCCGTCGCTGAATTGGGACGATGTGGCCGAAATGGTTCGGCAATGGGACGGGCAATTCTGCCTTAAGGGCATCATGTCGGTCGCGGATGCCAAGCGGGCCGTCGAGATCGGCTGCACAGGGATCATCCTCTCCAATCATGGCGGGCGCCAACTCGACGGCTCACGCAGCGCCTTCGACCAGCTGGCGGAGATCGTCGACGCGGTGGGCGACCGGATTGACGTGATCCTGGATGGGGGTGTGCAACGCGGCAGCCATGTCCTCAAGGCCCTGTCGCTGGGCGCGAAGGCGGTCGGTCTCGGTCGCTACTACCTCTTCCCGCTGGCCGCTGCTGGACAACCCGGGGTCGAACGCGCGCTCGGCCAGATGCGCGCGGAGATCGAACGCGATATGAAGCTGATGGGCTGTAGGTCTGTTAGCGATCTGACACGCGAGAATCTTCGCTTCCGGTAGCCACGTCCGAAGTCCTTTCCCGAAAAATCAGCCTCTAATTCAATGGCTTAGAGGGGGATTCAGAAACACCGATCAGACGATGAGTTGTTGTTTCAGGCCGCCGCGGCCCGCTGGCGCATCTTCCGCCAGGCCCAGTTCGAGGCCTGGCTCGCCAGCCAGCCGCGCGGCTTCAGTCCTGTGGCGCGGAAGGTCATGCGAACCACTTGTTCGGCGTGATGGCGCCGATAGATGCCATAGGCGACGGCCTCATAGTCGCGGATGCAGCGGGCGCGATCATAGGCGACATCGCCATCATTGGCGCAGTGGTAGGCGAAGGCCAGCTCGTCGTCCTCGGACTCCCGCACCCGCTCAATCACCACCCTCAGTCGCTGGAACAAGGATATCGGTTCTTGCTCCTGATAGCGGTGCATGCCATCAAAGAAGGTGCGGTAGTGGCGGAATTCATCGGCGGCGATCTGGTGGCACAGCTGCTTCAGGACCGGTTCCTCAGCCGCTTCCGAGACCGCTGAGTAATAGGAACTGGTGCCCGTCTCGACCATGCAGCGGGCGACCAGCTCGCCTACCTTCGAGCCACGCACGGATTGACTGACATCGAGCGGGATCTGATAGCCACCGGTGAATTTCCTAAAGGCGGCGTCGAAGTCGAAATGCGGGTCGGCCATGCGGGCATAGCGCGCCAGCATTCGGCCATGCTGTTCCTCCTCCAATTGCCATTCTGCCAGGATCGGATGAAATTCGGCGTCGTCCTGGAACACCTTTGTCAGATAATGGGTATAGTGCGCCGCGTTGAACTCGGTCACGCTGGCGGCCTTGACCAGTTTCAGCAGAGCCGGATCAAGTTTGGCGGGATCGAATTTATCCCATGCAATATTGTCAGCCGTCCAATGCGGCATTTTTGGCCCTTCCGCTTTTTGGTCCCTCACCGGCCGTTTAATATCAGCAGGTCAAGGCCTTGGCGCAAGGGGTAAAATAATGCCTGATTGTCAGGAGATGGGGGGCTTTGTTCAGGAAACCGCTTGGCGCAGGGCCTCGGCGACGACGACCCGGCGCGCGGCATCGCGCTTGGCCGGCTCGGCGGTGGCGGCGGCAAGGTCGCGCTGCGCCGCAGCCAGACGTTCGATCGCCATTTCCACGGTCGCCTCGGTCAGCGGAATAGCTTCTTCCGCCAAGACAGTGATTCGCGTCTCATTGACCTCGGCAAATCCGCCGGCGACGAAAATGCGCTTTTCGATCCGGCCGTCTTTATACACGTCGATGACACCGGGGCGAACCGCGGTGATCATCGGCGAATGGCGGGGCAGAGCGCCAAAATCGCCCTCGGTGCCGGGCACGACGACCATCTCGGCCGGCTCTGCGATCAGCAGCTTCTCCGGCGACACCAGCTCAAATTCGGTCGTCTCAGGCATGCTCTCCTAATCCTTTGCTCAGGCGGCCTCGGCGGCCATTTTCTTGGCCTTCTCGACGGCTTCATCGATCGAGCCCACCATATAGAAGGCCGATTCGGGCAGGTGGTCATACTCGCCGGCGACGATTCCGGCAAAGCCCTTGACCGTGTCTTCCAGCGAAACCAGCTTGCCGGGGCTGCCGGTGAACACTTCGGCGACATGGAAGGGCTGGGAAAGGAAGCGCTGGATCTTCCGCGCGCGGGCGACCACCAGCTTGTCCTCCTCGGACAATTCATCCATGCCGAGAATGGCGATGATGTCCTGCAGCGACTTGTAGGTCTGCAGGATGCGCTGCACATCGCGCGCGGTCTTGTAATGGTGCTCGCCGACCACCTTGGGGTCGAGCACGCGCGAGGTCGAGTCGAGCGGATCCACGGCGGGATAGATGCCGAGTTCGGCGATCGAACGGTTGAGCGTCGTGGTGGCGTCCAGATGGGCGAAAGAGGCGGCCGGGGCCGGATCGGTCAGATCGTCGGCCGGCACATAAATGGCCTGAACCGAGGTGATCGAGCCCTTCTTGGTCGAGGTGATGCGTTCCTGCAGATTGCCCATTTCGGTCGCGAGAGTCGGCTGATAGCCCACCGCGGAAGGGATGCGGCCCAAGAGCGCCGACACTTCCGAGCCCGCCTGGGTGAAACGGAAAATATTATCGACAAAAAACAGCACATCCTGGCCTTCCTCATCACGGAAATATTCCGCCAAGGTCACGCCGGTCAGGGCGATGCGGGCGCGGGCGCCCGGCGGCTCGTTCATCTGACCATAAACCAGCGCCACTTTCGAACCCGGGCCGTCGAGTTTGATGACGTTGGACTCGATCATCTCGTGATAGAGGTCGTTACCCTCGCGGGTACGCTCGCCGACCCCGGCGAATACCGAATAGCCGCCATGGGCCTTGGCGATATTATTGATCAGTTCCATGATCAAGACGGTTTTGCCGACGCCGGCGCCGCCGAACAGGCCGATTTTGCCGCCTTTGGCGTAAGGCGCCAAAAGATCGATGACCTTGATGCCGGTGACCAGGATTTCCGTGTCGGTCGACTGATCGACAAAGTCCGGGGCGGTCTGATGAATACCGCGGGTCTTGGTGGTGTTGATCGGGCCGCGCTCATCGATCGGTTCGCCGATCACATTGATGATGCGCCCCAGCAGCTCGGGTCCGACCGGCACCGAGATCGGCCCGCCCGTGTCAGTGACCTCCTGACCGCGGGTCAAGCCGTCGGTGGAATCCATGGCGATGGCGCGGACCGTGTTCTCACCAAGATGCTGCGCCACTTCCAGCACCAGGGTCTTGCCCTGATTTTGCGTCGTGATGGCCGACAGGATGGCGGGCAGCTTGGCGTCGAAGCGCACGTCCACAACCGCGCCCAGGACCTGGGTAATGGTGCCAATATTATTCGTGGTCATTGTAAGCAAGCTCCTGCTTAACCGTCACAGCGCTTCCGCGCCGGAAATAATTTCAATGAGTTCTTTGGTAATCTGCGCCTGACGCGAGCGGTTATATTTGATCGTCAGTTTATTCAGCATGTCGCCGGCATTGCGAGTCGCATTATCCATCGCTGACATCCGCGCGCCCTGTTCCGATGCGCTGCTCTCGAGCAGCGCGCGGAACATTTGGATCGCGAGATTGCGCGGCAGCAGCTCGGCCAATATCGCCTCTTCCGACGGTTCGAATTCATAGAGCGCGCCGCCGGCATCGACTGTGGCCTCGGGGGCCGGGAGCGGGATCAGCGCCTGCCGTGTGACGATCTGGGAAATCACCGACTGGAAACGGTTGTAGACCACGGTGCAGACATCGAAGGCGCCCTGCTCGAACAGGCTGATCACCTGGCTGGTGATCTGGTCGGCCTCTACGAAGCTCACACCGCGCTTGCCGATATCCTCCCAGCCGGTCATCAGCAGGGAGGCGTAATCACGCTTCAACTGGTCGCGGCCTTTGCGGCCGACCGGCATGATCTTGACGGTCTTGCCCCGCGCCTGCAGGTTTTGTGTCAATTGCCGTACCGAGCGGACGATCGAGCTGTTGAAGCCACCGCAGAGACCTCGGTCGCCGGTGACAGCGATGATCAAATGAACCTGATCCCGTCCGGTCCCGGCCAGCAGTGCCGGCACACCGCTCTGGCCAGCCATGCTGGCGGCCAGGGCGCCGAGCATCCGTTCCATTCGGGCGGCATAGGGGCGCGCCTGCTCCGCAGCGCTTTGTGCGCGCCGCAGCTTGGAGGCAGCCACCATTTTCATGGCCGAGGTGATCTTCCGCGTCGATTTGACGGAGTTGATCCTGAGCCTTAGGTCCTTGAGGCTGGGCATCGGGCGGGGCTTCCCTTAATCCGCTTTACGCGAAAATCTTGTGGAAAGCCTCGATCGCCGCCTTCAGCTTTTCCTCGGTAGAGGGCGAAAGCGCCTTTTCGGTGGCGATGGCGGTCAGGATTTCCGGGTGTGCGGTCTTGATCTGCGACAGCAGGCCCTGCTCGAAGCGACCAACGTCCGAAACCTTCAGGCGATCGAGATACCCTTTCACGCCGGTATAAATCGAGATGACCTCTTCCTCGGTCGAGAGCGGCGAGAATTGCGGCTGCTTGAGGAGTTCGGTCAAGCGGGCGCCGCGATTGAGCAGCCGCTGGGTCGAGGGATCGAGATCCGACGCGAACTGGGCGAAGGCCGCCATTTCGCGATATTGCGCCAGTTCCAACTTGATCGAGCCGGCCACCTGCTTCATCGCCTTGATCTGGGCAGCCGAACCGACGCGCGACACAGACAGACCGACATTCACCGCGGGACGGATGCCCTTATAAAACAGCTCGGTTTCCAGAAAGATCTGCCCGTCGGTGATCGAGATCACATTGGTCGGAATATAGGCCGATACGTCATTGGCCTGGGTTTCGATCACCGGCAGCGCAGTCAGCGAACCGTTACCGGCATCGTCGCCCATCTTGGCGGCGCGCTCAAGGAGGCGGCTATGCAGATAGAATACGTCGCCAGGATAGGCTTCACGGCCCGGCGGGCGGCGCAATAGCAGGGACATTTGGCGATAAGCCACCGCCTGCTTCGACAGATCATCATACATGATCAGGGCATGCATGCCATTGTCGCGGAAGAACTCGCCCATGGTGCAGCCGGCATAGGGCGCCAGGAACTGCAACGGCGCCGGATCCGACGCGGTGGCGGCGACGATGATGGAATAGTCCATCGCGCCGGCATCGGTGAGCGTCTTGACCAGTTGGGCGACGGAAGACCGCTTCTGGCCCACGGCGACGTAGATGCAGTAAAGCTTCTGCTTTTCGTCATCGCCCTGATTGCGCTGTTTCTGATTGAGGATGGTGTCGACCAGGATGGCGGTTTTGCCGGTCTGCCGATCGCCGATGACCAGTTCGCGCTGGCCGCGGCCGATCGGGATCAGGGCGTCGATCGCCTTGATTCCCGTGGACATCGGTTCATGCACCGATTTGCGCGGAATGATTCCGGGCGCCTTGACGTCGACGCGCATCATATGGTCGGACGGGATCGGACCCTTGCCGTCGATCGGATTGCCCAGGGCATCGACGACGCGGCCCAGGAGACCCTTCCCGACCGGCACCTCGACGATCGCGCCGGTCCGCTTGACCACATCACCTTCCTTGATGGTACGATCGTCGCCGAAGATCACCACGCCGACATTATCGGTTTCCAGATTGAGCGCCATGCCGCGGATGCCGCCGGCGAACTCCACCATCTCGCCGGCCTGGACCTTGTCCAGTCCATAGATCCGCGCGATTCCGTCACCGACCGAGAGCACCTGACCGACCTCGGCGACTTCCGCCTCAGTACCGAAATTTGCGATTTGTTCCTTCAGGATAGCGGAGATTTCCGCAGCGCGGATATCCATCACCGGACCCCTTTCAATGCGAGCGTCAGTTGTTGCAATTTAGTCTTGAGCGAGGCGTCGATCATCTTTGAACCCACCTTGGCGACCAGACCGCCAAGCAAAGTCGGGTCAATGGTGAGATCGAGCAACACGTCTTTACCCAACGCCTTTTTGAGAGCGCTGGAAAGTGACTTCTTCTGTGCCGCCGTCAGAGCGGAGGCCGAGGCAACCTGCGCTGTCACTTCGCCGCGTCGGGACGCGAGGCGCGCCTGGAAGGCGACGATAATAGCAGGCAGGGTGAACAGACGGCGATTCTTCGCCAGCAGTCCGAGAAAATTTCTGGTCAGATCGCTCCAGCCGGCGCGGGTGGCAAGGGCGACAATCGCCGCTCCCTGTTCCTTTCGCGCAATCACCGGGCTCTTCAGAAGGCGCTCCAGATCGGCGTTTGCCGCGATCATGAGTTTAAGCGCGATGACGTCGGCCTCAACCGCTGGCAAGGCATCGCCGCTGTCCGCCAGCTCGAAAAGCGCGGCAGCATAACGGTCGGCAAGGACGCCAAGATCGGTAGACGACAATTTGAGTTTATCCCCAGGGGCAAGCGGGTAACGACGAAGGCGATAGAAACCATTGATTTTAAATAAAAAAACCCCATCGGCCAGGAAGTCTCCGGCGCAGGGCGTGGGTTAACTAACACATCACATTGGTGCTGGCAAGCGGTGGTGGAGATGGTCGCTGCTAAAATCGAGCCTGGGCGCCGATAAGTCCTTCAAAGAATAGAAGGTCGCTTGGTAATGGATCCGCCAGAGGCAGTAGATCAACCATTAACCAGATCCTGAAGCGACACCAATAGATTGTAAAAGACTAAAACTTGTAATATATAATTTTCACAGAATGCAAAATGTCTAAAAAAATTTAAGGTACCGGAACAGAAAGTAGAAATAGTCTAATAAAAATTTTCCGCCATAGGGGTTACAAATTGCTTCAGAAAATCGGTCGCATTGGGTTAGCGGCAAGAATCATCGCTGTCGGCATAGTCTCCATGGCGACGCTCGGCGCCGTTTTGACCTTCTGGGTCGATCACGAGGTTGGCGCCACCATGCTCGAACAGGCAATTTCCCGCCAGCGCACCGATGTG
>Ga0116226_10000273_pt1 | contig 42615 bp, 36 predicted proteins | sample S1TSphfallax_FD_89692 | JGI IMG/M metagenome (GOLD analysis project Ga0116226, IMG submission 89692) | Host-associated microbial communities from peat moss isolated from Minnesota, USA - S1T2_Fa - Sphagnum fallax MG | ecosystem: Host-associated > Plants > Peat moss > Unclassified | place: USA... | reverse complement strand
TATGTTGGCCCCTCACTGTATGCACGCTTCCCCGTCATACGACTCGAGCTCGATTTGGGCGTACTCGAGGGATGGCCCACCGGGCGTCTGGGCAGCGGGTTCGTCGATGCGCTGGCGGGGGCGCTGCCCGGCCTTGCCGAACACGGATGTTCCTACAAGGTGCCGGGGGGATTTCTGCGCCGCATGCGCGAAGACGAAGGGACCTGGCTCGGACACGTCCTCGAACACGTCGCGATCGAGCTGCAAAACATCGCAGGCGAGGAGGTCACCTTCGGTAAGACGCGCAGTGCGGGTCCGGCCGGCATCTACACGGTGGTCTACGAATACGCGCAGCGCGACGAGGGCATCGCCGCCGGCGAACTTGGTCTGCGGCTGTTGTGCTCCCTGCTGCCCGAATCGCTGCGGCCGGAGGAGTCCGTGCCGGCGGGCTGGAGCTGGCTGGAAGCACGCGATGAATTCATCCGCTTCGCGCAGCGTCGCGCGCTCGGACCGTCGACCGCATCGTTGGTGCGCGCCGCCGAGCACCGCGGCATTCCGTGGCTGAGGCTCAACGATCAATCGCTGGTGCAACTGGGGCATGGCAAGTACCAACAACGCATCCAGGCGACGGTAACGAGTGCAACCTCGCACATTGCGGTGGAGCTGGCGAGCGACAAGGAAGAAACCAACAAGATATTGGCGACTCTCGGCTTGCCGGTGCCGCAGCAGGAACTGGTTCAGAGCGAAGCCCAGGCGGTCCGCGCCGCGCAGCGCATCGGCTTTCCGGTGGTCACCAAGCCTTACAACGGCAATCACGGCCGCGGCATCTCGATCGGACTCGCCAGCGACGCCGAGGTGGCGCAAGGATTCGCGCTAGCCCGCGAACATTCCCGATCCGTGATCGTCGAAACCTTCGTCGAGGGCGACGACCATCGTCTTCTGGTCGTCAACGGCGCACTCGTGGCAGCGACCCGGCGTACGCCCGGACACGTGGTCGGCGACGGCAGCCACAGCGTCGCGCAGTTGGTGGAGATCGTGAATCGCGACCCGCGCCGGGGCGTCGGCCATGAGAAGGTGCTGACCCGTCTGGAGCTGGACGCACAGGCGCAAAAAATGCTTGCCAGCATCGGGCTGCAGGCCGAGTCCGTGCCCGCGGCAGGCCGGGTGGTGTACCTGAGGTCCACCGCCAATTTGTCCACCGGCGGCACCGCCACCGATGTGACGGATGTCATTCACCCCGACAATCGCGAGATGGCCGAGCGGGCGGTGCGTGCCATAGGCCTCGACGTCGGCGGCGTGGATTTCCTCTCCAAGGACATCACGGAGAGCTACCGCAGCATCGGCGGTGGCATCTGCGAGGTGAACGCCGCCCCCGGCTTTCGCATGCACGTGGCGCCGAGTGAGGGCACGGCGCGCGACGTTGCCGCGCCGGTGATCGACATGTTGTTTCCTGCGGGTGCCACGGCGCGTGTACCGATTGCCGCGATCACCGGCACCAACGGCAAGACCACCACCGCGCGCATGCTGGCGCATGTCACCAAAATGGCCGGCTACACGCCGGGGTTGACCACCACCGATGGCGTTTACATCGATGGTCAACGCACCGTGCAGGGCGACATGACCGGCCCCGTTTCCGCGCGCATGGTGCTCGCCGATCCGCAGATCGACATCGCCATCCTCGAGACGGCGCGCGGTGGCCTGTTGCGTGCCGGCATGGGCGTGAACGAGGTCAATGTGGGCGGCGTGCTCAACGTTCAGGCGGACCACCTGGGCCTCAAGGGTATCGACTCGCTCGAACAGTTGAGCGAATTGAAACGCATCGTCGTCGAGGTGGCGACCGATTGCGCGGTGCTGAATGCCGACGACCCGCTGGTTCTCAAGATGGCCGGCCACTCCGAGGCAAAGAGCATCTGCTACGTGACCATGAACCCGCATCATATCCTGGTACGTGAGCATATCCGCGCGGGCGGCCGCGCCTGCGCCCTCGAGGCGGGCGTCAACGGCCAGATGATGACGCTGTACGATCGCGGCGGACACATTCCGCTGTTGTGGACTCATCTCATACCGGCGACGCTGGAGGGACGAGCGACGCACAATGTTCAGAACGCCATGTTTGCCGCGGCCATGGCGTTTTCGTTGGGAATAAAACTCGACGCCATCCGCCAGGGTCTTCGCACCTTCGATTCGACCTTCTTCCAGGCCCCGGGGCGACTCAACGTCTTCAACGAACATCCTTTCAAGGTGCTGTTCGATTACGGCCACAATGCGCACGCCGTCGGCATGATGGCAGACCTCGCGACGCGGCTCGATGTGGCCGGCCGGCGCATCGTGGTGCTGGCCGGACCCGGTGATCGTCGCGACGAAGATTTGGTCGCCATTGCGCGCGCCGTCGCCGGCCGCTTCGATCACTACATCTGCCGCCGCGACGACAACCTTCGCAAACGTGCGCCGGACGAGGTGCCGCGCATCCAGGCGCAGGCGCTGCGCGCCGCCGGTGTCGGCGATGGCGCCATATCCATCATTCCCGACGAGCAGCAGGCCATCGAGGCAGCATTGACCATGGGCCAAGCCGGCGATCTCGTATTGATATTCGCCGACGCCTTGACGCGCTCTTGGAAACAAATCACCAAGTTCAAGCCGAGTGGTACGGCGGCGCCGCCAGCCGCGGAGGTTGCTCCCGCCGCGCCGAAGCCCGCAACCTCGGCCGAACCCGCACCCTCCGCACCCGAGGTGAACCTCGAAGGCTTGATTCGCGATGAGCGCGGGGTGCGGCTGGCGCCGGAGAGCGAAGACTGAACGCGCCTTCGGCTCTGCCGTTCGAGGACTCCCGCCGTCTCACCGGAAGCAATTTGTTCTTTGCCTCGACGGGGGCCGTGCTGGATGTCGTCGGCATCGCGCTCGACTCATCGCTGCTCGGCGCATGGCAGGCACGCATCGAGCGCGCCGCTGCACGGCTCGCCTGGCAGGCCGTGAAGACCGCCGTGCGTCCACACGCTCGCGGCGTGCAGCTGGCGGTCGCCGCGCCTGAAGACCAGCTGTTGCTCGCGACCGAGGTCAACGAGTGGGCGTTGTGTGCAACGCTGCAGGAGAACGACCCAGCTGCCTGGAGTCATCTCGAAGCTGCGCTGGTGATGGCGGCTCCGGAGGCGACGATCCCGCCGGTGCTCGCAGAGGAAGCCGCCTTCGCGCGGTTCGGGCGGCTGCAGCAGTCGGAAGCTGAGCCGGCGTTGCAAGCGTTGCTCGCGCAGGCACGCGCCAGGTCACTGCCCTTTGCGGTGGATGAGACGGAGGCGACGCTCGGCAGCGGTAGCGGCGGACGCAGCTATCCGCGCACCGCCCTGCCCGATCCCGCGGTCGTGCCTTGGTCCGAGCTCACGGCCATCCCAACGGCAATCGTTACCGGCTCGAACGGCAAGACCACCACGGTTCGCCTGCTCGCCGCATGCGCGCGCGAGCATGGATGGCATGCCGGCTACAACTGCACCGACGGCGTGTTCATCGATGATGAAGAGCTGGCCGGCGGAGACTACTCGGGGCCGGCCGGCGCACGGCTGGTGATCCGCGATCCCCGCACCGAAGCGGCCATCCTCGAGACGGCGCGCGGCGGCATCCTGCGCCGCGGCATCGCGGTATCGCGCGCCGATACGGCGGTCGTGACCAACATCAGCTCGGATCATTTCGGCGAATACGGCATCGACGATCTGGCCGGATTGGCGGATGTGAAATTGAGCGTCGCGGCGCTGTTGGATGCGAACGGCCTTCTGGTGCTGAACGCCGATGATGCCATGCTGCGCCAGGGTGCAGAGGCACTGGAACGCCGGTTCGGCAGCCGACCGCCTGTGGGTTGGTTCGCCGTCGACGCGCACACGCCGCTGCTGCGCGAACATCGTCTGCGCGGCGGATCGACATGCGGCATGCATCGCGACCGCTTGCTGCTGCATCAGCGCGGCGAAACTCACGATCTCGGCTCGATACCCGCGATGCCCTTGTCCATGGGCGGCTTCGCCACCTACAACATCGCCAATCTGGCAGCCGCTGCGCTGGCGGCCGGCGCACTCGGCATCGGGGCGGCGAGCATCGCGCGCGTGTTTGCACGCTTCGGGGCCGATGTGCACGACAACCCGGGCCGCATGATGCGTTTCGAGGTGGGCGGTGCCCAGGTGTTGGTCGACTATGCCCACAATCCGGATGGACTGCGCGGATTCCTGTCGGTGGCCGATCGATTGCGCGGCAAGGATGGCAGACTTGGATTGCTCTTGGGTCATGCGGGCAACCGCAAGGATGAGGATATCGAGGCGCTGGCCCGAGCGGCCGCGGAGTTTCGTCCGGAGCTGATCGTCGTCAAGGAAAACGAGAGCCAGCTGCGCGGCCGCGCGCCGGGTGAAGTACCCGGCATCATCCATCGGGAGTTGCTGCGACTTGGGGTGCCGGACTCCTCGCTCACGACGCGCGCGACGGAATTCGATGCGGCGCGCTATGCGCTGGTTTGGGCGCGACCCGGCGACGTGCTTGCCCTTCCCTTGCACGGCCCGGCGGCACGCGCCGCCGTGCTGGCGATGCTGGAGAAGCGTTGAGCGGCGGGAGCGCGCGCGCACTGCTGTAGTATTGCGCGCTTCATACAGTTGGGATCATTCAAAATGGACATCAGACGAATCTTGGCGCTTTGCGGGCTGTGTGCGGCGCTCCTACCCTCGAGCATACCGGCCACAGCGGCCGACTCCGAGCCCGCGGGAGACATACCGGCCGAGTTTCACGCGCCTGCCGATCAGTATGACTACGTGAAGCGCGACGTCATGATCCCCATGCGGGACGGCGCCAAGCTGTACACGGTCATCATCATACCGGCCGGCGCAGTGCATGCACCCATGATCCTGGACCGCACGCCGTACAGCGCGAGCAAATTCACGAGTCGCAACGCCAGCCCGCACCGCGCAATATTGCTGGGTGGAAGCTACGGCGAACTCGCCGATGCCGGATACATCATCGTCGCTCAGGATGTGCGCGGTAAATACAAATCCGAGGGCGACTATGTCATGAACCGCCCATTGGTCGGCGATTTGAATCCCACGACGGTGGATCATTCCACCGACTCATGGGACACGATCGACTGGCTGGTCAAGAACGTCGCGGAGAGCAACGGCAAAGTCGGCACCATGGGCACCAGCTACGATGGCTTCACGGTGCTGATGAGCCTGGTCAACCCACATCCCGCGCTGAAGGCGGCCGCGGCCTTCAACCCGATGGTGGACACCTGGATCGGCGATGATTGGTTCCACAACGGAGCCCTGCGCCAGACTTACGCCGATTACATTTTGCAGCAGACTGCCAGCAAGAGCTCCGAGGACAGCTGGACGCCGCCGCGCTACGATGCGTACGAGACTTGGCTGTCGGCCGGCTCGGCGGGCGCGCTGGCGAAATCGGCCGGCATGCAGCAACTGCCTTTCTGGCAGCGCCTCATCGCTCACCCTGCCTATGATCATTATTGGAGTGCGCAGGCCGTCGACAAGATCCTGGCAGTCCGTCCGCTCACGGTACCGACCCTGTTCATCCATAGTCAGTGGGACCAAGAGGACATATACGGCGCGACCGCAGCATACGCCGCCACCCATGCATCGCCCGGAGTCAGCCGCGAAAACTCGCATCTGGTCATCGGTCCCTGGCGACATGGGGGTGGCAACGGCGATGGATCGAGCCTCGGAGCCATCAAATTCGACGGCGACACCGGGCGCTGGTTTCGGCTCAACGTGCTTCTGCCGTTTCTCGACGCGCACCTCAGGGACGGCGCGCCGGCGGCTGACATCGCCACCGTGACGGCGTTCGAGACGGGTGCCAACATCTGGCGACGCTACGATCAATGGCCGCAGTCCTGCGCTTCGGGCTGCACTTTCAAATCCAAACCCTTGTATCTCGTCGCGGGTGCGAAACTGTCGTTCGACAGGCCATCCGGCGCACCGGCATCGGCAAAGGCTCCTTACGATGAATACGTCTCGGATCCGGCCAAACCCGTCACCTACCGCCTGCGGCCGATACGTCCAACCTACGCCGAAGATTCCACCTGGCGACGATGGCTGGTCGACGATCAGCGCTTTGCGGCCGACCGTCCCGACGTGCTGGTTTATACATCCGGGGTGTTGACCGCGCCGGTGCGTATCGCCGGGCAGACGGTGGCGCATCTATTCGCATCGACCAGCGGCACGGACAGCGACTGGGTGGTCAAGCTGATCGATGTTTATCCTGACGAGGTACCCGGTAGCGCCGACCTGGGCGGCTACGAATTGCCGATCGCGATGGACATTATTCGCGGCCGCTATCGCGACGATCCGGCAAAACCATCGGCCATTCCCGCCGGCAAGATCATCGCTTATACCCTGAAGCTGCCGCACGCCGATCACGTGTTCCTGCCCGGACATCGCATCATGGTGCAGGTGCAGTCGAGCTGGTTCCCTCTCTATGACCGAAATCCGCAGACCTTCGTGCCGAACATATTCCTGGCCGAGCCATCGAGCTATGTGAAGGCAACGCAGCGCATATTCCACACGGCCGACGCCGCAAGCTATGTCGAACTGCCGGTTGCGCCCTGACGCGCGAAATCTGTGACCTGAATCACCGGATCTGCGGCATCGTTGAGACGGCGTGATCTCCATTTTGCGTGCGGCGGGGAGTACAAGGAACGACCAGACCCGAGGGTGCGCAATGAGAAGATATACGCTGGTATTCATGGAACAAAAGATGGGCATGTCGCATTTGACGCCGATACCCGGAAGCGCCGGCGAGGAGTCCTTCGACTCCACCGATGATGATGCGGCCCTCGCCTACGTGTGCGGGCGATTCATGCAACGCGTGCAAGATTGCGTGCGCGCAGAGTTATCGAGCATGGCCATTGTGACCGATGCATCCGGCCACGGTGTCAATCTGGTGGACGATTCGCTGGAAAATCCGCATTTCCAGGAAACCTATATCCGCTACGACGCACGCAGCAGGCAGTTGGAGGTCGATTTCGTGTCGACAGCAACGGGATTGGTTTCCACTGTGTACCGGCGCGCCGCCAAATGAGCGGCTCGAAACGTCAGGCCTGAACCTCCGAGAGCGCCTTGATCAACGCGCTGTTCATGAAGGTGATGCGCTCTTCGCTACCCCGCGACAGACCGGTCAAGGTGCTGAATCGCGCCTGAGCGAATCTCGCTGTTTCATCATCCCCCCACGCGTCCCGCCAGGAGATGATCACATCGCGCACCAACTGCCAGTGACCTTGCTGCTTGCGCCTCACCAGATCGTCGGTAAGCTCGATGACGCGCGTCAGGCACAGCCACAACAGCTTTCCCATGTTCATCTTCGTCGGACGCGCCGCCACGACCTCCGGCGCAGGTTCCCCCCAAGCGCCATAGCTGAAGCGCCAATACTGACGTATCAAAAACGTCGGCGCCGCCTCATCTTTCCGGGTCGCGCGCTGCAACACCTCGCTCGACAACTGGCAGAAAGCTTCGACAGCCAATTCATAACGCCGAACCCGGTCCAGCGCGCAGATCGAAGCGCACACCAGGGCCCCGGGTGGCGGCGCTGCGCGTGAAAGTAACGACTTCTTCTTGGCCATGCTCACCTCTTACCCATACTTCAATATATGCACCATGTGGGCCTGCCAAAACCCGCTACTGGGTCTCGAAATATACTGAAACTTTGCCGCCGGCGCGTTGCAGCGCACCAGCACAAAAATCGCCGGGAAGAGATGGCTCATTGCAGCCAGCTACAGCGATGCAACTCGATGTTCGTCTGTTGATTTGAGGTTCGGTATAGCGCTACGTAGTCGATGCCGAGGGCCAATTTGACGCCCGACAAATTGGCATAGATGTTGTAGCGGTCGTCCTTGGCAAGATCGCTTTCGCTGGCCCGAATCAAAGCCTTTCGATACCACGCCTCGACCGCCGGGAGCGAGTCCGAGGTGGTCGCGGTGAAGCGCGCGCACCAGCGGCCAAAAGTCTCCGTCTTGTAAAATTTATCCATGGCGGCGCTGCTCAGGTTGGGATAAGTGGGCAGTCCGGTCAGATTGTCGATCTCGGAGGCCGCCGCAAGCGCCGTACCGCACCCGGCCAGCATCAACAAGGCGATTCCGAGAATCTTCACGCCGCCACGTTGCATCAACATCACCTTTTTTGGCATCACATCTTCAGGGTATCGCTCGTCCCGGGCATTTCTTTACTCGGCACGCGGCTTGACATAAGCTTTGTCGATTCTTATACGGTCGTTCAATAAAGAGTGCCCGATGTCTGTAGTCAGAGGATGTCTTCTCGGCACTTTGAGCCTGGCGTTCGCGCTGGTGACACGGCCGCTCATGGCCGAAACCGAGTATGTGCGTGCGGGCACCCTGATCGACACCGAAAACGGGCGCGTGCTGCACGACCGCCTCATTCGAATCGAGGATGGCAAAATAGCCGCGGTAAGCGCCTACGCTCCCCTACCCAAGGGCGCCGTCATCGTCGATTGGTCCGCCTATACGGTCCTGCCTGGTCTCATCGACATGCACGTCCATTTTGCCGACGCTGACGAGACCAACAACCCCGCCGAGCCGCTGCTGCATTCCGTCGCAGAGATTGCGCTGCTCGGCGCGCGCCATGCCCGTGACACGTTGAACGCCGGCTTCACCAGCGTTCATGACGTGGGCTGCTTCAGGGCATTCGCCGACGTCGCGCTGCGCGATGCAATCGATCGAGGCGACGTGCCCGGGCCACGCATGAGCGCGGTGGGCGCGTATATCACCATCCCTGGAGGAGGCGGTGAAGTGACGGGTTTCGCGCCCGATGTAACCGTGCCCGAGGACATGCGCGCGGGTGTCGTCCTCGATGCTGCGGATGTCTCTCGAAAAGTCGCGTATCTGTTTCAACATGGCGCGGATTCCATCAAATTGATCGCCACGGGAGCGGTTCTGGCTGCCGGTACCGAACCGGGTCAGCAGGAGTTGAGCGAAGAGGAGATGCACGCGGCGGTCGTGGCGGCGGCGGCGCACGGCGGATGGGTCACGGCGCATGCCCACGGGGCCGGCGGCATCAAATCCGCGATACGCGCCGGCGTTCGCGCCATCGAGCATGCGTCACTGATCGATGATGAGGGCATCGCCATGGCGAAGGCGAACGGCGTGTACCTTGACATGGATATCTATAACGGTGACTACATCGACGAGGTGGGGCACAAGGAGGGATGGCCCGCCGACATCCTGCGCAAAAATACCGACACCACCGACGCGCAGCGCGAAGGGTTTCGAAAAGCCGTCAAGGCGGGTGTCAAATTGACCTTCGGCACCGATGCCGGCGTCTATCCTCACGGCAAGAATGCGCGCCAGTTCAAATACATGGTGCGCTACGGAATGTCTCCCATGCAGGCCATCCAGGCCGCCACCGTGAACTCCGCCGCCCTGCTCGGCTGGTCGGATCGCGTCGGAGCCATTGCGCCGGGACATTTCGCGGATATGATTGCCGTCGCCAGGAATCCGTTGACGGACATCGCCGCATTGGAGAGCGTCGATCATGTGATGAAGGACGGCGCGATCGTCCATTAGGCGCGCTTCAGCCGCGGGGCCGTGCGCTTGGCCGCGGTGAGTTCCTTGGCATAAGCCTCGATGATGGCCTTGATCATCGGGCCGAACTTCTCGCCGTATTCGTCCCAACGCGGGCTATTCTGCAGCTCGACACCCTTGCGCTCGCTGCGAATCAGACCCGCTTCACGCAGTATCTTGAAGTGCTGCGACAACGTGGATTTCGGCATGGGTGTGGAATTCAAATTGGCCAGAGCAGTGCAATTCTGCGCGCACGTCGATGCCATCAAATCGGTAAAGATGCGCACCCGGACCGGATCGGAAAGCGCGTACAGGATGCCCTCGACGGTCATCTCATCGATGGATGGGTGTACCAGCGGTCTCATGACGGCCACAGTATCATAGTTCGGTAGTATTGAACTATCGCATTAGCACGTGCATGATGCACGTTGCCGGGTCCGGCGGAACAGCCGCCTGCTCAATCGAAGGTGCATTCATGGTCGATGTGGTCTTGTTTGTTGTCATCTCTCTCGGCATCGCGGTTTCGTTGCTCTATATCTACGGCTCCCTCAAAAGCCGCAGAGTGACAAGACGGTGAATCACCGCGCGGACCGGTCATAACGCCCGCCGGCACACGCCCGGGCTTGGTGCATTTTGCGCTCGCCGTCGGCGGGTTTGCCATCGGCACCACCGAATTCGCCACCATGAGTTTGTTGCGATATTTCGCGCGCGATTTGCGGATCGACGAACCCACCGCCGGCCACGTCATCAGCAGCTATGCGCTGGGCGTGGTCGTGGGCGCGCCCATCATTGCGGTGCTCTCTGCACGCGTGTCCCGCCGCACGTTGCTGATATCGTTGATGGGGGTATTTGCACTGGGGAATCTCTTGTCGGCGTTGTCGCCAACCTATGCGTGGATGCTGGTGTTCCGCTTTCTCAGCGGGCTGCCGCATGGCGCCTATTTCGGCATTGCGACCCTGGTGGCCGCCTCGCTGGTACCCACCGACAAGCGCACGCAAGCCGTAGGCCGTGTTTTGCTCGGACTCACCGTTGCGACCATCGTAGGTGTGCCGCTTGCGAATTTATTGGGCCGAATGTACGGCTGGCGGTGGGCCTTCGTGGTGGTCGCCGGCCTGGCATTCTCGTGCGCACTGCTGATCTTCTTGTATGCGCCACGCGATCGGACCCTCGCCGATGCGAGTCCGCTGCGCGAACTCGGTGCACTCAAGCGATCGCAGGTTTGGTTGACGTTGGCAACCGGCGCCATAGGCTTCGGCGGAATCTTCGCGGTGTACACTTTTTTGGGCTCCACCCTCACCGATGTCACTCATGTTTCGGCTGCGAAGGCGGCCCTGGTATTTTCGGTGTTCGGAGTGGGCATGACGGTCGGCAATCTGGTGGTTCCGCGCTTTGCCGATCGTGCGCTGATGCCGACCGCGGGAGTGCTCTTGGCTGCAAGCGCCGTCGTGCTGCTGATTTATCCGTTCGCGGCCATCAACTTCTGGAGCGTAACCGCCGACGTGTTCCTGATCGGCGTCGGCGGCTCGCTGGCAACCGTTCTGCAGACGCGCTTGATGGACGTTGCGGGCGACGCGCAAAGCCTTGCTGCAGCGCTGAACCATGCTGCCTTCAATGTGGCTAATGCTTTGGGTCCCTGGCTCGGCGGCATGGCAATCGCTGCGGGCTTCGGCCTCACCGCCACCGGATACGTAGGATGCGCGCTGGCAAGCGGCGGACTCGTCATTTGGGCGGTTTCGCGATCGAGACCGCGGTAGCGGTGCGAGAGCATCTCAAACTGGCGTCATTGCGCCTGCTGACGCCGCTCGTGATCCGCTGGAACTGGCGCGGCGCCAAGGCAACCGATTTATCCGTACGCAACGAGCTGATCAAGGTAAACGGTGGCGCAATCAAAGTGCGCATCTACCTGCCCCGGGGCACCGGACCTTTTCGCGTGCTGCAATTCTTCCACGGCGGCGGTTGGGTCTTCGGCGACCTGGAGACTCATGACGCACTGTGCCGCGAGCTCTGCGTACAAGCTCGGCGTATGGTTGTGGCCGTTGACTACCGGCTGGCGCCCGAGCACCCTTTTCCCACCGCGGCGCAGGATTGTCTGGCCTCTCTGGTGTGGAGCCGGGAGAACGCCGCGCGCTTGGGCGGTGACCCGGATTCGATCGTACTGTGCGGGGACAGCGCCGGCGGCAATCTTGCCGCGGTGGCCGCGCAACAATCGAGGCAACTTCACCCCGGGATGATAAAAGGACAGGTGCTCATCTACCCGGTGACGGATCACTGCCTGTATGCAAAATGGAACTCCTATCAGACATACGGCACCAAGCAATTCGGCCTGACATACGAGGGCATGACGCAGTTATGGGATCTGTATCTGCGCGGCAGCACGCTATGGCACGCGGGAATGACGACGCACGAACTTGCCACGCCGGTGCATATGCAAGACCTCGCCGGCTTGCCGCGCGCGCTGGTGCTGCTCGCCGAACAAGACCCCTTGCACGACGAGGCCGCGGAATATGCCCGCCGCATGGCGGACGCCGGAATACCGGTGGAAGTTCGACGCTACACCGGTCAGCAGCACGGATTCGTCGGCCCGAAGCCTGGCCCTTCTCACCAGCAAGCCGTTGCCGACATCGTCAAGTGGTTGCAAGCGGAACAACTCGAGGCAAACCATGTCGACCAAGAGTGAAATCATCGAATTCCTGCACCGGGAATTCCCACAGAATACCTGCCTGGTCGAACAGGTAGGCAACCGGTCCGCGAGGATTGTGCAGCACATTTCCAGCGATCACCTGCGGCCCGGACAGACCGTTTCCGGTCCCGTTCTGATGACCGTCGCGGACGTCGGAATATACATCGCGATACTGGGAACGATCGGAATCGTTCCGCTGGCGGTGACCACCAGCCTCACCATCAACTTTCTGCGCAAGGCGTCCGCCGACCGTCCCATCGTCGGCGAGTGCAACCTCATCAAGGTTGGCCGGACGCTCATCGTGGGTGAAGCGGCCTTGTATTCACGCGGCGATGCGGACATGGTTGCGCACGCGGTGGCGACTTATTCGATTCCACCACAGAGCCGGAATTAGCGACTCAAGCGGCCCGTTCCATCATTCCCGCGATCGCCACCGACAAGTCCTCCAGGTCGAAGGGCTTGGGCAATATCGTCATGCGATCGCGCTCCGCCTCGAAACGCGCGTCCGCCGCATATCCGGACGTCAACAACACCGGAAGGTTCGGCCGTCGCCTGCGCAGCTCGCGGGCGAGTTCAACCCCGTTCATTTCGCCCGGCATCATGATGTCGGAGAAAACCAGGTCGACCTTGCGCTCGTTGGCAAGCGCGCCCAGCGCTGATGCGGCGCTCGCTACACGGGTTACTTCGAAACCCAGGTGTTGCAGCATCTCGCCGGTCAAGGCCGCGACTTCTTCGTCGTCCTCCACCAGCAGCACCGCTCCGGTCTTGCGCAGCGGTGCGGGCACGGCGCCGGTCTTCACGTCTTCCTGCACATCTGCCGTGGCGCGCGGCAGCAGCAAGGTCACGACCGTTCCCTTGCCGGGAACGCTGCTGATGCTGACGTTGCCGCCGCTGCCGTGGGCGAAGCCATAGACTTGCGTGAGTCCCAGGCCGGAACCCGCACCGATCTCCTTGGTGGTGAAGAAAGGCTCGAATGCACGGGCTGCGACATCGACGGCCATGCCCTTGCCATGGTCAATGACCTCGATCTGTACGCCCGCAAACGCGTTGGCCGCCCGAATCTTGATCGTACCGCCCTGCTCCATCGCGTCCCGTGCGTTCACGCACAGGTTCAGCAGCGAGAGTTCCAGCCCTGCCGGATCCACATGCACCGGCCACAGCCCTTCATCGAAGTGCAGCTCAACCGCCACGTCGCCCCGCAAGGTACGGTCCAACATCTCCACAGCACCCTGCAGGAATGCTTGCAGATTCACCGGCCGCGGCTGCAGCGGTTGGCGCCGTGAGAAAGCGAGCAGCTGCCGCGTCAGACTCGCGCCCCGCTGCGTTGCCTGTCGCATTCCCTGCATGACGCGATCGCGGCGCGCCGGATCACCTTGCTTCGTCAGCAACTCCAGGCCACCGGAGATCACCATCATCAGATTGTTGAAATCATGCGCAACGCCGCCCGTCAGGCGACCCAGGGCCTCCATCTTCTGCACCTGGCGCATCGTTTCCTGGGAAGCGCGGCGCCCGCGGGCCAGGCCGATTGCGCCGGCAACACGCGCCACCAACTCACGCGCAGCGAACGGCTTGGTGAGGTAGTCATCTGCACCGGCAGCCAACCCCTCGACCCGCGCCTCCTCGCCGGCACGGGCCGAGAGCAAGATCACCGAAACGTCGCGCAGCGCGGGATCGCTGCGCAGCAGCTTCAAGAGCTCGAAGCCATTGAGATTCGGCATCATGATGTCCGACAGCACGAGGTCGAACGCGGATGCCCTCGCAGCCTCCAGCGCCGCCTGTCCGTCCGGCACGGCCCGCACATCCAAGCCTGCCTCTCGCAGCAGGCGGACGACATAGCTGCGCATGTCGGCGTTGTCGTCAGCCACCAGCACGCGACCCGTAATCAATTGTCCGCGTGAGTCGTCGGCGGTTTCCTCAGAGTTCCGGTCATTGGGTTCAGCGAGCCAGCTCAAGGCCTCGTTGACGAATGCATCCCTGCGGGTACGATCGTTGTCGAGGTTGCCTGCGCGGAGCCGTTGGGCGGACAGATGGCCATTTCCACGCGGCAGACTCACCGTGAAGGTGCTGCCCAATCCGAGCGTACTCTCGACTTGGATGCTGCCGCCATGCAGCTTCACCAGTTCCAGCACCAGCGCCAAGCCGATGCCGGATCCCTCGAAGGAGCGGCCGCGGGCGCCCTCCACGCGGTGAAATCTTTCGAACAGCCGCGGTAATTCGTCCTCGGGGATGCCCGTGCCGGTGTCGCGGACACTCATCTCGATGGCCTGCCCGTCAGCCGAGTCCTGCCAGGAGATGCGGATCTCTCCGGCCAGCGTGAACTTGAAAGCATTTGACAGCAGGTTGAGCACCACCTTTTCCCACATCTGGCGGTCGACGTAGACCAGGTCGTGAAGGGTGTAGGGCTCGATGACCAGCTTCAGGCCCGCCCGATCGGTCGCCGAGCGAAAATTCGACGCAAGTTCCGCGGTGAATGCCGTGATTTCGGTGGGCTCGAAGTTGCCCTGCACGCGCCCCGCCTCGATACGCGAGAAATCGAGCAACGTATTGACCAGCTTCAGCAGACGCACGCCGTTACGATGCACCAGCGCAATGCGTCCGGCGACGGAGGTCGAAAGCTGCTCGCCGCTCGAAAGAAGGTCCTCCAGCGGCCCCAGCATCAGCGTCAGCGGCGTTCGGAATTCGTGGCTGACATTGGAAAAGAACGTGGTCTTGGCGCGATCGATTTCCGCGAGCGCTTCGGCGCGACGTCGATCCTGCTCGCGCGCGCCCACCGTGGCAGCCGCGGCGGTGAGCGCCGCGGCCAGCAGCTCGTAGTAGCCGCGATACTCATCGTTGAGCGGCAACCGGGGCGAGACGCCGGCAACCGCGATCGTCGCCGGCGCCGCCGTGCCGGGAACCAGGATCGGCAGCAGGTACGCGAGGTTGGGCGGCTCGTCATAAGGACCGCAACCCAGCGTGCCGATGCGCGCGGAGACTCCATCGATCATCACGATGCCGCGACCCGCCATCGCTTCGGCAAGGCCCCAAACGGAATCCCGCGAGGGGTCGATCGTCGGCGGCGCAGCGGGGCTGCGCGGATCAATCCCCTGGCTGCCCGAAAGCCGATAAGAACCGTCTGCCTCGAGTACGTAGAAAAGCAGGAAAGGCAGGTCAAAGTTGAACGCCCCCAGTGTCTTCGCTGCCAGCGCAGTCACTTCTGACTGGGTGGTTGCCGTGGCCATGACCGCATTCAGATCGCGCAGCGAGCGGGTCCGGCGCTCGGCGAGCATGGTCGCGGTGGTTTCGGTGACCGGATGGAACAGTCCGCCGATTCTGCCGCTCTCCTCACGTACGGGCGACGTCGAGAATGTGAAGAACGTTTCCTCGAGATAACCATTGCGGGTGAGGAACATGCGCTGGTTTTCAAGAAACGAGGTTTCTCCGGCCAGCGCACCTGCAAACGGCTCGCCGATCGCCGGCCACGCGCTGGCCCACGTCACGCTATAGTCCTCGCCCAGTGCCCGCGGGTGCGCATCGCCGCAGACGACGCGATAACCGTCGTTGTATATCTGGGTATGTGAGGCTCCCCAAATGATGTTGATGGGGAAATTCGATGCCAGACAGAGGCTCACGGTCGTGCGCAAGCTTTGCGGCCACGTGTCGATCGCCCCCAACGGAGTGGCGCCCCAATCCTTCTCGCGCACAAGACGCGCCATCTCCCCGCCGGCCGTAAGGAAATCGCCGGCGTTCTGCACGCCGGAAATCGCACTCGCGGCAAAGACCGTATCGGCTGATGGCGTCTTCAAAAACCCTCCCATGTCGCAAACACACGACCCGTCGTAGCATGGCGACGATTGAGGCTACCATGGTAAAAACGCTTGCCAACTCGCATCCACGCCAGTTTGTTACTGGGTCACATAAACACACTCTGGTTGGAAGGCTGACAGCGCGAAAGTCCGGATTTGTCCTACGGGCACTGCGCGGTTCGATAATCTTCCGTTTGAGATATAATCCCGCGGCCGATCAAACAATGGAGCTTTTCCTTTACCCGTATGAGCGATTCGAATTCTGACAACCCCAACGGCGCGCCCCGTGCCACTCTCAAACTGAAGGGCGCCGCGCGCAAGATCCCCACACCGCCAAAGGCTGAGCCTCTTCCGCAATCCCCGCGGAAATCCTCTCAGAAACCCGGCGCCGCATGGTCCGATGAGTATAAAGAGCGTATGCAAGCCGACATGGATGCCTTGGCGGGCCGCTGATAGGTGGTCGAAGCCTGAGCGACAGTCCCTCGCGCGGACTGTGTGCATGGTGCCGTGCTCATCGCAGTGAACACGGAGAGTGCGTGACCTACTGCCGTTCGGAAAGAGTTGCGCTTACCTGCTGAACGCGCCAGATGGGTCCGCCCTCGAATAGCGGCCCACTCTCCTCGAGAAATACGGGGTCCTCCCCGCCTCCGATGAGCACATGGTAGTCGGCAGGCTCCTTGCCGATGACGGGCGCGATCACACCGGCAACCCCGCCGAGTTCAACGTGCACCAACCATTCGGTGGCCTCGCGCTTCAAGCCCCCCAGGTCGAAGGACTTCTTGCCGGCGATCGTGCTCTTGAGATGAGCAATTCGGGGTTTCGATCCGCCGATCACGATGGCGATGGTGGTCTCCGTCGCGTCGGCCGGCATGTTCATGAGGACGGTCGAGGCCAGGCCGTTGTAGGTATCGGCAGGAATCTTGATGCGAGACTCGCTCATCTTTCCCGATTCTTCGCGGCTGCGCACCACGCCATGCTCAGCATCGATCAACACATCGGTCGGCTTTGGGAAAGAGGGACCATACTGCACATGATGGTCGCTCAACAGACGCACGACCCGGTCTTGCGTGTAGATGGTGGTTTCATCATCGACGGAGCCATCAAAGAATTTGAGCACGAGCCGCGAGGCGACCGCACCCTTGCTGACGCGCTGCAATAGGTCGCCTATTCCGATCCGCTGACCCTCCAACGTCGACACTTCGACGAAACCGTGCGCCCATCCCTGCGGCCGCAGGGATTTGACGGGAGCCGCAAGCGCCTGGGTCGACGACATCACCAGCGCACAAACGAGCGCACAAGACAGCGTCAGCGCCACGCGCATCCCGGGTGGTTTCGGCGTCAGCAAAGCTAGCTCGCCTTTCGCGGCCACGGAACCAGGGCACTGGTGCGTCGTTGATAGTCGCGGTAAAGATTACCGTGCGTTTCCAGCGAATGTTTTTCCGTGAGCGGAATGCCCGTCACCCGAAGCAGGAAGTAGCTGATCAAGATCGGACATGCAAGCGATGTCCACCCATAGGGCAAGTCCAGCGCGGCCAACGCAAAACCGAGCCACGCGACGATCTCGAAGAAGTAATTCGGGTGGCGCGAATAACGCCACAAGCCGATGTCCAGAATTCTCTTGTTGGACAGGGGACGACGCTTGAATGACTGCGCTTGAGCGTCGGCGAGCGCCTCCCCCACGATGCCCACGCTTGCGATCGACAAGCCGGCCCACTCGAACACGCTGATGTCGGCATCGCCGGCGAAGGCTGCACAGAGGAAAGGCGCTGAAAAAACCACGGCGACCAAGGCCTGCAATTCGAAAAAACCAAGGAAAGCGCCGGGACTGCGCCATCTTTCCCGCAGGCTACGGTAGCGCTTGTCCTCCGTCGGATGGTGTCGAACCACACGTGCCAGGACGAACAGCCCCAGCCTCAAACTCCATGCAAGTCCAACCACGGTGAATAAAATCCGCCTCTCCGCGAGGCCCGGGCCCACGATCCCGTCGATCAACGCCAACAAACCCACGCTGAGCGTCCAAGTCACGTCGAGAAAACCGTAGTTCTCGACGCGCAGCGATACATACCACATTGCTGCGAACACCAAGGCCGCAACGACGCTATCGACGCCGAGCAGGAAAATCAATTTGTGGAACCCGCCGCTGACGGTTGCGTCGCCGAGGCCGTTGGTTGCGGTGCGGAAGACACTTGCTGGGGTACCTTCTTGAAGCGCGACACGTCATACCCCTGACCCGCCAAGCTTGCGAGTGCGCCTTGATACGTTGCCTCATCCATCGTTTTTGCGCGCGCCATGATCCATCCATAGTTTCGCGAAGGATGCCCTACGACCACCCACTGATACCGCGGGTCGAGATCGAGAATCACGTATTTGACGGAGATGATCTTGAAGAATTTGACGTTCCACACCGCATTGCTGGTCTTGTCGACCACCACCGCCTTCGCGGTCGCCTTTCGCTTCATGGGTGCATCGAACGATTTATTGCGGCAAGTGAACCAATTATCGATGTCGCCGTCGCCGCGCAGCGCATAGCTCTCGACAGAATCCACGCAGTTCTTCTCGGCAAAATAAGGGATGTTGGCGATGACGTGCCAATCACCCATATATTGAGGAAGATCGACGTGAGCGACCGGTCGCAGGGGATCTTTCATGGATGTACACCCCGATGCCACAAGAAGTGCGAATAGTGCAACATGTCCAACCCGGCGCAGTTTGAATTTCACGCGGAATTTATACCCATCCAGTTTCGGCCTTGGAAGGGGCAAATTGCACCTTGATGCGTGCGATCCGTCCCACAAAAACGGGACGGCCTGCGCGCCATCAAGCTTTCACACCGTCCCAGCGCCGCGACAACAGGATGATCAACGGCAATATGACGGCCCACCCCGCCGCCAGCGTCGCCGCCGAGGGCAAAGGCTTGACGAAGTGCACGGCGCCAAGCGCCGCGCCGGCGCGAAAAGAAATGGGCCCCGCGAGCGCGCCCAGAACCGCGCCGGCCACAAGACGCTGCTTCAACCATCGATAGGTGGTGTTGAACTGGGCCGCGAAGAGGACCCACATCGCCATGATCCACGGCGGTGCGATTCCATAGAACAGGGTGCTGTGCGGATATTCCAGCACCCCCAGAAAAATCAACGCGGTTTCCCAGACAGCTCCGATACACAGCACGGCTGCCAGAAGTTTGAGCTCAGACGAGGGCTTCTCGACGCGCCAAAGATGCAGGGCTATCAGAGCGATGATGACGGCGATTCCGACATATGACATGCCTCTTGCCGCACTCAGAACGCAGGCGAACCAGCCCACCTGCCCCAGCACAAAGTAAATCGCCGGCGCCCAGCGGGTATTCATGTACATGGGCGCAATATAGCCGTAAACCGCGCGGCTGGCGCCTGCGCTTTCGGCGCGTCGGCAAATGACCTCAATTGCTCGGCACTTGCCCGGAGCCTGTATAATCGGGTGACCGTGACAATCTCGTCGACGCAATCCAGGACTCCATCATGGTGACCGCCGTCGGCGATCTGACATCTGTCCGAACCGCCGCTTTCGATGAAATACCCATCGTCGATTTTGCCGGCCTGCTTCGCGATGAGCCCGGCGCGAAGCTGGCGGCCGCACACGCGATTCGCAGCGCCTGCGAAACCGTAGGCTTTTTCTACATCCGCAACCACGGCATCGCTGAGGCGGATGTCGAGCGGATTTTCGCCGTCGGTCGACGCTTCTTCGCGCTTTCGCTCGAGGAAAAGCTGTCCATCCACAAAAACCTCTCGCCGCAACACGCCGGCTATACGCCGCTGCTTGCGGAAAACACGGACGCATCCAACAGCGGTGATTTGCACGAAAGCTTCGATATGGTCTCGCCCCTGGCGCAGTATCCCGGCAGAACCGCCGCGGGCGCGAATCTGAATCTATGGCCGCAATCGCTCCCGCAACTCAAAGCGGCGCTCGATCGGTATTTTGGTCAGATGCTGGAACTCGGCAAGCGGCTGTTCGAAGCCGTGGCCCTGTCGCTCGGGCTGCCCGAAGATTTCTTCGCTGCCAACCTGACGCATCCGATTGCAATGCTGCGCATCAATAGTTACCCGCCGCAGGCGGTCAACGCCGACGCCCGCCAGATCGGAATCGGCGCGCACACGGATTATGAGTGTTTCACCATTCTCGCCCAGCAACCCGGCATCACCGCCCTGCAGGTGTGGAATGGCCGGGAATGGATCAAGGCACCGCCAATCCCCGGCACCTTCGTCGTCAATATCGCGGACCTCCTGCAGCGCTGGTCAAACGACGCCTTTCTTTCCACGCGTCATCGCGCTATCAATACATCCGGCGCCGCGCGGTTGTCGATTCCGTTCTTCCTCGGGGTCAACTACGACACCAACATAGCTCCGCTGCCCGGATGCGTGAGCGCGGAACGCCCCGGCAAGTATCCGCCGGTCATTGCGGGCGATTACGTGTTGCAACGTTTGAACGAAACTTACGGATCCGGTAAGCAATGACCGTCACCGCCAGGGTGACGCAGCTCAACTTGAAATCCAGCTGCAGTGACGGCGTGATGGCCATGGCGATCAACACCACGCCCATGCCTGCGATCGTCGCATAGCTCAGCCAGGGAAATAACCACATTCTGATGGACGGTTCGGCCCGGCCCTCGCGGCGCCGGTCGTTGCGCAATTTGATTTGCGCCGACGTGGTGATGACATAGACGAAAATCACGACCGCACCGGTGGAACTGACCAGAAAGTCGAACACCTGCTGCGGAGCCTGCGTCGCCAGGATGATGCCCAGGAAACCCGCTGCTGAACCCGCGAGCACCGATCCCATGGGTACGCGTCGGGCGTTGAGCCGGATCATCGATGCGGGCGCATCGCCGCGTGCGGCCAGCACGAACAAAATCCGGGAACTCACGTAGAACGCCGAATTGAGGCACGACAACACCGCGGTCAATATGATGAATTGCATGATTGCGTCCGCCCAAGGAATTTGCATGGTCGTCAGCGCCAGCGTGAATGGCGACTCGCCCGAGCGCACGGCGGTCCAAGGAGTGACCGAGACGATCAAGAACAATGACACGACATAAAAGAAGAGAATCCGCCATATCACCAGCGAACTCATGCGCGCCACCGCCTCGCTCGAATGCGCTGACTCAACCGCGGCAATGGTCGTGATCTCGGCGCCCGTCATCGAGAAGAACGCCGTCGGCACCGCGCCCAGAACAGCTATCCAACCGTTCGGTGCAAACCCGCCGTGATCGCTCAAGTTGGCGAATGTGTCGTGGCGCATGCCGTCGACGTGCGGCGCAGTCCAGCCGAATGCGTAGCTCGCCGCCAGCACCATGAACGCAATGATCGCCGCAACCTTGATCGAGGCGAACCAGAATTCGAACTCGGCGTAGGAACGAGCCGACTGCAGATTCACGACCGTCATCACGCTCATGAGAGCCAACCCCAGCTGGAACTGCGACAGCGGAATCCAATGTTGCAGAATCTTGGCACCGGCTATCGCCTCGATGGGCACGGTCATGACCCAGACATACCAATACAGCCACCCGTTGACGAATCCGGCCCCGTTACCCAAGCCCGCCCGCGCATATTCGGTAAACGAGCGGGCGTGCGGCTCGCTGGCCGCCATCTCCGACAACATGCGCATGATCATCAGGATGATCACCCCGGTGAGTGCATAGCTGATGAACGCCGCGGGTCCGGCCGCACGGATCGATGTGCTGCTGCCGACGAACAGCCCGCCGCCGACGATGCCTCCGATCGATATCATCATCAAATGACGGCCGCGCAAAGTGCGACTGAGCTCGGTGGATGGGGCACCGAGCTGGGGCGTATTGGCTTCGATCATCCCGCAAGATCCGTCGTAACCAGGGGCAGGAGCTCTGTTATAACAGAGACTTGCCGCGCCGCGGGCATTTTGCGCATGGCATTCTATCCGCGCAAGACGCTCGCGCTGACGGCAAGGCACACCACTGCAACGGCGGTAAGTTGCAGTCGCAGGGGCAGGTACCACGCGGGCAAGCCGGCGATCGCGTCGAGCCGCCGGTCCTGCAGGTAATGCAGCACAAAGCCGCTCACCAAGAGGATGTCCCCCAGAACGGAACGCTCGACCAGTGCGGCAAACGCAATCAAGCACGGCACCACGCTCCAGGCGAACACAAAGTTTCGTTGCGATGCGCTGATGTTACCGAGCTGCATCGCAAATCCCCAGTGCAAAGCCCCGACGAAGCTCAAGATGAGCGCGCCATAGATACACAAGTCTCCGTGCCAGTACGCTCCTCGTTCCCGGTCGATGCAGGTCAGCGCAGCAAGGGCGACAAAAGGTATCAATCCACCGTAGCCCAGCCAGGCGACGATGCGCGGCCTCGTCTCGGATGCACGCTCCGTCATCATTGTGTCAATCGACCAGAAATCCCGCCAGGAGATACAGGTTCATTTTTTTCAGGTCTCACGCACCCGCACCCGCCATTGCGCGAGGGCCGTCGGTATGTCAGTCAAAGATGCCATGCATTTGATCCCTGGCATGAGGCCTGGATCGAGCAGTGCCGCAGTTCCGCCCACCCACAGCTCCACTTGTCGAGGGAGTTTCTCGCGGAGCAAAGATAGCTGCGCATGCGGCACGCGTGAGGGGTTCGCGGTGCACGACAAGCCCACCACATCGATGCTGTGCGCCCGGACCGCACTCTGGATGTCAGCAACCGGCGTCTGCGTCCCGAGAGAAAGGCACTGTGCTCCCTCCATGGCGAAGAACGCGTGCGCCATGAGCATCCCCAGCTGATGTTCCTCGCCCGGTAATGTCGTCAGCAGTATGCGCGGCGGCCTGCTGGGCGCGGGCATTGCTCCGAGCGCATGCTGCAGCAGCGCCTGCACCTGGTTGGTGTAGAGGTGCTCCTCAAAGATCTGAATGGAACCGCGCAGCCACGCATTACCTACCCACGTGTTGAGAGGCACCACTATTTGAAGGATGAATTGACGCAGGCCCAATTGCATCAACAGCCGGACGAGATGATCGCGCAGTTCTTCAGCGCGGTGGGCCGTGATGAATTCCATCGCCCGTTGAGTCGAATCCTGAGGTTCAGCCTCCGGGCGCTCGCTCCTGATTTTCGCGACGACCGACGTCAATTCGCCCAAGGGCAAGCCGACGATTTTTCCAGGGCGAAGACCGCTGTCGAGGAGCCGGCGAATCACCCGCAGCCGTTGCACCTGCTCGTCTGAATAGACGCGCTCGTCCTTTTCATTTCGAGCCGGCGAAGGAAAGCCATAGCGGCGCTCCCACACCCGCAGAGTGTCTTTCGACAACCCCGTCTCGCGCTCCACCTGGCTGATTGAAACCTCGCTTGGCATACGAACCCGCGACAAATTTGTCTTGGACAAAAAGTTGACCCCGACGTCAATTGGGACTACTTTAGCGCCCCTATTTGTCGTTTGTCTAGGACAAACCGGAGTAAATCACGATGCTTGCCGATGAGAGTATTTGGCTGCCCGACGTCCAGGCGCTTGCGGACTCACGGGCGATGGCGATCGACTGCGTAGGAATCAAGGGTCTCAAATATCCCATTACGGTCCGGGGACTCGATGGTCGCGCCCAGCCGAGCGTGGCGGAATTCGACATGTACGTTGCGCTGCCCCCCGAAGTAAAGGGCACTCACATGTCAAGATTCATAGAACTGCTCGAAGCCACCACCGAGGCATTCGACTACTCGACGGTGCGCCGGCTGCTGCGCGACATGGTCGACCGCCTCGGTGCGACGGAAGGGGAAATCGAAATTCGCTTTCCCTACTTCATCCGCAAACTCGCCCCGGTATCCGGCGTGGCGAGTTCGCTGGACCATCTCGTGAAAATCCATGCGCGCATCGATCCGGTCGGCGGTTTTCGACTCAATTTGCAGGTAACCGCCGCCGTCACCAGTTTATGTCCCTGTTCGAAGCAAATTTCGAAGTACGGCGCCCACAACCAACGTTCCCACATCACCATCGGCGCCGATTTGCTCGAGCCGATGGCGATCGAGGAACTCGTCTCGATCGCCGAGCGCGCAGCGTCCTGCGAGATCTATGGGCTGCTGAAGCGGGCCGATGAGAAGTTCGTGACCGAACGGGCCTACGAGAACCCGAAGTTCGTCGAGGACCTGGTGCGCGACATCGCCGTCAGTCTCAATGCTGAATCGCGTTTGCAAGGGTTCACGGTGCAGGCAGAGAACTTCGAGTCCATCCACAATCATTCCGCTTATGCGCGAATTTCGAGGGATAAGACCGACGGTTAAAACAACGCCTCCAACGCCTGAAGCAATCCCCACAGCGACACGGCCCACACGAGGGTGCGCACGTACTTGATTCCGGCAATGTAGATCGGCAGGTATAGGAGCCGCGCCCAGAAGTAAAGTTGCACGGCAAAAGCCGTGTGCGGTGTTTGGCGTCCGGCTATCGAAAGCGCGAGCACTGCGGCGGCGAAGAATGGAAAGGTCTCCTGAAAATTCGCATTGGCGCGCGCCGCCCGGGCAGCCGGACCGGTCAGCGGCTTCGGTTCGCCGTCGCGGTTGCCGGCGTTCCATCCGAGTCCTCGTTGCCGGGTGGCCAAGCCTGCCGCGACGAAAACGTACGCCAATCCGAGCAATATGCTCAAGGCCAGCCATCTTAGCTCCGGTGTCATTTGATCCTCACGCCGCTGTTCAAACGAAGGCAGCGAGGTGCGCGTCCACCTCCCCGAGCCATTTGTCCTTCGTGGCGCGCGGCAACCAGGCCGCTTCGATGGCATTCTTCGACAGAGCGGCCACACCCCGCGGTCCCAGTCTTAAGTTGCTCTCGACGAGAAGGAAGTTCTCCTCGATATAGCCGCCGAAGTACGCGGGGTCATCGGAGTTGATCGTCACCCGCATTCCGAGTTCCAGCATCTTGCCCACCTCAATGGTGGCCGGACCCGCGGTGACGAAGGAATTGGAGATGGGACACACGGTGAGAGCCAGCTTGCGTTCGGTCAGTGTCTTGCAAAGCGCCGGATCGTCGAGAGAATTGACGCCATGGTCGATGCGATCGACTCCGATCAGGTTGATGCAGTCCCAGATGTGCGACACCGAATCCTCCTGGTTCACGTCACAGTGCATCGTGAGCAGATAGCCTTCACGGCGGGCGCGCGCGAAAACCTTGGCGAATTTTGCCGGCGGATTGCCCTTCTCGTCCGAATCGAGCCCGACGCCCACGATCCACTCCTTATAGGGCAACGACTGCAACAAGGTTGCCATGGCAAATTCGGCGCTGAAATCGCGTAGAAAACACATGATCAATTGCGAGCGGATGCCGAGCTGATTTTCCGCGTCGATTTGCCCACGGCGGATGCCGCGAATGACGGTATCGAAACTCACGCCCCGGCTCGTGTGCGCCTGCGGGTCGAAAAAAATTTCGGCATACACCACCTTCTGCGAATGAGCCTTGGCCAGATAGGCCATGGTCAGATCATAGAAATCCGGCTCCGTCAGCAGCACCTCCATGCCACTGTAATAAAGTGTGAGGAAAGAAGGCAGATCATGGAACACATACGACGCCTTCATCTGCGCCACGGTATCGAAGGGCAGCGGGATGTCATTACGGGCGGCCAGCTTGAACTTCAGCTCAGGCTCGAGCGTCCCTTCGATGTGAACATGCAGTTCGCACTTGGGCAGTTCGTGAATGAAGGTCTGTATGTTCATGTTCATCCCAAGCCGATTCTTGCGGTGAACGCAGTCCCGGCAAAACCAAGCCACGTCGCCGCTCGGTATTCAATGGCCTGATCCTACCAGCCTGCGCGTCGCGGGGGAATTTTTCGAACAAAATCTTGCGGATCGTGCGCAGCCCGCGGCCGTATTTCCGGTGCTGTTCGCGATGGGCTTCGGCTACGCCGTCGTCGAACTATGCGTCTTGCACCGCTCCTGCATCGACGGTTTCGGCCGTTTCATGGCCTGTCAATTCAGTAATGTTGATCCGGAAGTACACCGTCTCGAGAGGCCGAACGACGCCCTGATGCCAGGTCTTGACGAACCCAGGCTCCCACCAGTTGGCAGCCTTTGACAGGAGATCGTACGCGAGAACCTGCTGCTCCATGTACTCGGTGGTATTCGGCAGCTCCTCATACCTGCCCAAGACGATGACGGTTTTCCAGCGATTGCGGCTCTCGATGCTCTCCACCTCCACGCAGACGAGAGGATTGGCGCGCATCCAGCTGATTCGCTTGCCCGCGGTCGCGAAACTATAGAGGCGGTGGTCGCTGTAGGCAAAATTGAGCGGGGTGATGTACGGCTGTGATTCACGCACGCACGCGATCCGGCCGACGTGCACGTTCTGCAGCAGGTCGATCATCGATTCATGGGACATGTCGTGTATTTGCAAGCAGCCTCCAGGCCCGGTCCGGCTTTCCATGCGTGCCGATTAAGAGGCGGCGAGAATGCGCCGCCGCCACCCTGGCGGTCTGTACGGAAACACACAGACAAGAACGCGGACCTATCCAGAGTTCGCTGGCGTACCGACGGACCTAACATGGGCACATTAAGGTATCGCCCATGATTGACCTCAAGGAATACTCAATGAATCCTCTCACCTCCTTCCTATCCTTCGTTTTTCTGGCGGCAGGCGTCGCCGTCATCGGGCTCTGGAACCACATCGCTTTTGGCGCCGCCTCCCTCGCCATCGGCATTCTCATCGGACTTTCACTCAAGATGGCCAATGTCTGGCAGAAGTTCGTCATCCTGCGGCTCGGCAAGTTGCAGAGCGTCAAAGGCGCCGGCATTTTCGTGATCATTCCGCTGTTGGACCGCGTGGTGGCAGTCATCGACGGGCGCATTCAAACCACGGCGTTCAATGCGGAGCAGGCGCTCACCAAGGACACGGTGCCCGTCAACGTCGACGCCATCATCTTTTGGCACGTCGAGGACGCAGAAAAAGCAGCGCTTGCGATCACCAACTACCGGGAGGCGATTGATCGCGTATCCCAGACCTCGCTGCGCGAAATGATCGGTTCGTCGATGTTGGCCGCGCTGCTCTCCGATCGCAAGGAGGCCGACGAGCAGCTGAAGATTGAAATCGGGCGCAAGACGGCTCCCTGGGGCATCTCGGTGAGCTCAGTGGAAATTCGCGATGTCGCGATTCCGGTTGCCTTGCAGGATGCGATGTCGCGGCAAGCGCAGGCTGAGCGGGAGAAACAGGCGCGCGTGATCTTGGGATCGGCCGAGGCTGCCATTGCCGGCAGATTCGTCGAAGCAGCCGCCATTTATGCCGGTCACCCCGTGGCTCTTCAGCTGCGCGCGATGAACATCATTTATGAAACGACGAAGGAAAGGGGTGCGACCATATTGATGCCATCTTCCATGGTCGACAGCCTGAACCCGAGCGCATCGGTGCTGGCAGCGTCGCTGGCACTCAATGGTGCCAATGGGCAGGATTCCGGCAAAAGTCCGGCCACCCCGTCGACCGCCCCCAAGTCCACGCAGTGATCAGGAGCTTTCCATGTTGCGCGATATGAAGGAAATCGAGGGGCTTGCGATCCATGCCACCGATGGCGTGCTCGGGCACGTCAGGGACTTCTACTTTGACGATGATTCCTGGGTGGTCCGCTATTTCGTCGTTGAAACCGGGCTGAGGCACGCGAATCGCCGGAGCTTGATCTCGCCGATGGCGATGGGCGCACCGGAATGGTCGGAAAAACGCATTCCAGCCGGCCTCACTCAAAAGCAGGTGAGGGATGCGCCCGATATTGATACCGACAAGCCGGTGTCGAGGCAGCACGAAATAGGCTATGCAGGCTATTACGGTTATCCCGACTATTGGGGCGGCGGCGGCTTGTGGGGCGCCGGCATGTATCCTGACGTCCTGCAGGGAGGACTCGACCTGGCAACGGCAAACCAGGGCAATCAGCGTGCACGCCGGCTGCCCGGACATGCCCGGCGGGATCGAGGCGAAGCCCGCCGTGAAAACGATCTTCATTTGCGAAGCGCCAACGCGGTGATGCGCTATTACGTTCACGCCACGGACGGGGACATCGGGCACGTGCAGGGAATCTTGGTGGAGGAGAAAACATGGGCCATCCGTTACATCATCGTCAATACCAGCAATTGGTGGCTTGGGCATGACGTGTTGATTGCGCCGGAGTGGATTGACGATGTGTATTGGGCGGAATCAAAACTGATGGTCGGCCTCACGCGAGATTCGATCAAAACGGCGCCCGAATACGACTCGAAGGTGCCGATCACCCGCGAACACGAAAAAATCCTGCACGCCTTTTACGGGCATGGCGGCTACTGGCCCGTGGATTCGCCATCATGAGCGCCCGACGATGCGGAGTGCTATCTTCCTCGCACCCAAGGACCGTGAGGAAGAAACACGATGCTCTTTTCGCGCAGGCAGGCACTCTTGTTGGGCCTTACCGCACCGCTGATCCCCCTGACGGTCGGCTGTCGTGCCTCATTGCCAGCCTGGTCGAACGGCAGCTCCACCGAGGATGCGTTTTCTCTGCTGCACGAAAGCGCCAACGCGCACGGGTTGCCCGCATATCCGGCAATCAACGACGTCAACGTGAGCTATGCCGGACATTGGCGTTCGCTGGTGGGACGCGTGCAGCCCACCTTGGTGGATGCGGGATTTCGCGGCGGTTCCGAGGAAAGACTGCTGCTGCGCGAGGGTGTCATTGCACAATCGCACTCGGGACCCAAAGGGCATAAACAGGTCGTTAGAATCAACACTCCGGATGCCGGCAGCAGCACTCATGTGTGGTTCAACGGCGAGGAAACCCACGATCGGGACCGCATCGACGCTGCGGCCTTGGTGGCGGAAGCCTACGCGCTGTTTCTCCTTGGCCCCATGTTGCTGGCCGTCAACGACAAGCCACGCCGCGACGTTCAAGCAGCGCTGGCGGGCACCGCCGAGGTAAGCCAGCAGCAGCAGACCCATGTTTGCGATGTACTCAATCTGCGATTGACGCCGGGAATCGGAAATTCAGCATCGGATCAGCTGGCGCTGTACATTGATCGCGAAAGCCGTCTGATGCGAAGAGTGCGAATGACGCTCAACGGCCTCGAATCCACGGTGGGTGCGCTGGTCGACGTCGAGACGTCCGAACATCGGTCATTGGAAGGCATCATGTGGCCGACCGCGTTTCACGAACGGCTGCTCCGGCCTGCCCCCTTGGACGTTCACAAATGGAGGTTGACCGGGCTCGATGTGAATCGCGGCGAATCGCCGGCGGACGTGAGCGGACCCGCCTTCACCGGCAGCGCCGTAGTGCCCGCAGCGCACGTCTTTGCTCAGAATGCGGCGTGATCGCCTCGCGCCGGCGCTGCGCCACCCTGCACCAGGTTCGCGTAGCACTCGAACAGCGTCTCCGTACCCGTCGAGGGTGTGCTTGCCGCATCATAGCGGCGGCTCTCTGAATTCCACACCAGCATCGATTCCGTCGCGTAATAACGCCCGATGCGCGCGAGTTCGGCTTTCGCTGCGAGCGGTGTTGCCACGCGTCCCAGGACATCCAGCGCACCAATCATGCCGCTCAGCAGCGCAACGGGCACCTGTTGAATGCGGGGTGGTTGCCGCAACAGCGCAAACAAGCATTCGGCCTGCTGCCGCGGCGTGATGGCATCCCCCGGCCCACCGATGGGCAATACGCGATTGCGGCGTCTCTCATCGGTGAGGGAATCGGCGATGTAGTCAGCGAGATCGCGGTCGCTGATAGGCTTGCAGGAGGTGAGCGTGCCGTCTCCAAACACGAGGAACGGCTTGCCCCGCCTGACCCGGTCGACTTGTCCGCAGAGCGACTTGAAGAAGGCGGTCGGCCGTATGATCGTGTAGGGAAGGCCGGATTCCTGTAGCTTTTTCTCGAAGGCCAGCTTGGCAAATTGAAATGCCAGCAGCGGCTTCTGAACGCAGATGGCCGACAGCAGCACCATATGGGCTACGCCTGCTCGCTGGACGGTTTCGAGCGCATGCACGTGCGCCTGGTAATCGACGTTCCACGCATCTGCGGGCACCCCGGTCCGCGAAGCCATGCAGGAGACGAGCACATCGAAGCGCTCGCCCCGAATGCCGTCTCTCGCCAACGATTCAGGATCGGTGATATCGCCAACCCGCAGCGTCGCCGCGGCGGGAAGTTCCGCGCTCATCGCAACGCCGCTTTGCGCGTGCGGACGGACGAAGCAGACGACCTCATGGCCGCGCCGCATCAGGGCTTGCACGCTCGCCCGGCCGATGGTGCCGGTTGCGCCCAACACCAACACGCGACGCCGGTCTGAGTGATGCAGCATGGTGCTCATGCCGGCCAATTTGCGGGATTGGCGCTGGGTACACAAGTTTCCCATAGCCGGCCACATCATCTAGCATGGCGCGGTGGATGAACCCTTCGACCTGAAACGAGCCCGAGCACACTGGCGTTGGCGAGGTGGCGACCGCCCCGCCTTTGCGATTACACCTAAACCCGGTCAGGAATCCGTGTGGGATTACCCTCGGCCGCCGCGTCTTGCGCGCGACTCCCGTGAGGTTGTGGTGCGCTGGGGAGCGGTTGAGGTGGCGCGAACCCGGCGGGCAATCCGCGTGCTCGAGACTGCGCACCCGCCGACCTTCTATCTGCCTTGGGCTGACGTGGCGCGCGACCTGTTTCAGGAAGCACCCGGCTCCTCGGTGTGCGAATGGAAGGGGCCGGCCCGTTACTGGTCCTTGGTCGATGCTGAGCGCTGCCTGCGCGGGGTGGCCTGGAGTTATCCTCAGCCGCTGACCGAGGCACAGGATCTGGCCGATTGCGTTGCGCTCTATGCCTCGGTGCTCGAGTGCCGGGTGGACGATGCACTGGTCAGGCCGCAACCCGGAGGTTTCTACGGCGGATGGATCACGCCTGAATTGGTCGGTCCTTTCAAGGGAGAGCCAGGCAGTAGCGGCTGGTGAGGGGTGCGCTTCTCATCCTCGGCGGCTTCGCGTGTGCCGCGATCATTGCGGCGGGAGTTTGGGCTTGGGCCCCGGACCGGCCGCGTGACCAGCTTGAACGGATATATTGGGATTCAGCCACGCGATACATGCAGATCGGCGGTACTTCGCTGCGCGTGCGGATCACCGGTCCGCACGACGCGCCGGCGATGCTCATGCTGCATGGCTTTGGCTCCAGTCTTGAAACCTGGGAGTCGTGGGCGCAGCGGCTCAGCGATGACCATCAGGTAGTGCGGTTCGACCTGCCGGGGTGCGGACTGTCCGAAGCGGATCGCACCGGCAGCTATGCGGACGCGCGCAGCCTGGAGCTGGTCAAAGGGCTGATGGACGCGCTCGGCATCAAGACCGCAGTGCTGGTCGGCAATTCCATGGGAGGCCGCATTGCATGGCGCTTTGCGGCGGCGTTTCCCGAGCGTACGCGCAAGCTCGTTCTGATTTCACCTGACGGTTTTGCCAGCCCCGGCTTTGAATACGGCAAGGCGCCCCAGGTTCCGGCGATATTGAAGTTGATGAAGTACTTCTTGCCGCGCACCCTGCTGCGTTCCAACCTGGCGGCCGCCTACGGCGATCCGCGCCGGCTCAGCGACGCCGTGGTGGATCGTTACTATGAGCTGCTGCTGGCGCCCGGCAACCGAGAGGCAATGATTGCGCGGATGCAACAGAGCATTCTGGAGGATCCGGTGCCGCTGCTGAAGCAGATCAGCGCACCGACGCTGTTGCTATGGGGGAAGAAAGACCGCTTGATACCCTTTGCCAATTCCGCAGACTACGTGAACGCGCTGGCGGATTCGCGCCTTGTCGCATTTGCGAATCTCGGACATGTGCCGCACGAAGAGGCGCCGGCCGAATCACTGCCGGCAGTGATGCAGTTCATCGCCGGCGACGCGCAAGCCGAACCCGCCCCGCCCTGACCTTTGCAAGCGTCAAGCCCCGTGCGGGCTTCAGGATACCTCCGCCAGGCCCACGGGGGTCACGGCCACGCTTCGACTGATTTCCAACAGCCGTTCGGCAATCGGTGCTGCATCGAGCGCGGACAGGGACGCCGCGTTGGCATGCACGGCCCGGTAGATGTGCGGTCGTTCCGCAAAAGTCCTGCCATCCACCATCACGATGAGGGCAGGATTCAAGGAGGACGCACGCGCCTCATCAATTGTTGTCTGAATGGAACCAAGCCGGCTGTCGCGCCGCAAGGCTCCGCTTTGCGATAATTTCAGAACGTCGAACCATTGGCTGTGCAAGAGGCTGTTCAGCGCTTGATCATTGCCGGGGAAATGGCACATGACATCCCAACCCTGGCGGTTGAAGACTTCCGAGGACATGACCAACCCCGCGCAATGAGGCTCCTGGGGTTGCGTGGACAACAGCACGCTGTGCATCGGTTTGTGCAAATGCTCCGCAGGCAAGGCAGCGTTGACCCGCCGTATTTGCATATCCAACCGTGCCAATCCGATGGTCAGACGAAAGTCGTCACACAGGTCTTGGTCCCATAACCTGCCCAGCTGCAGTTGCGCCGGCTCAAACACTTCCCTGTAAAGCGCATTGAAATTGGCACCCTGTTCGAGCAACGAATCCACGAAGGAACTGGATTCCATATCCCGAGGAGCGATCAGCACCCCGGCCAGCTTGGCGCCGCAGTCCGCATTGGCGTGCCAGATCGACGCCGTCGGCGTGAAAGGCACGGCCGACCGGGCATCGCGCGCGTGAACTTGGATCAAGCGAGGAAGCACAATCGTCGTGAAGACATCTTCCAAGGACATGTCCGCGTGGGATTTCGGCTTGCCGACGAGGCGCTTGAGCTGGGTGTTCGACGACTCCATGGCGGCGACCGTTGCGTCGATGCTGACTCTCTCCCCGACGGCTATTCGCAGGTCCCAGTCCTTGAAAACGCGAGCGCTGATGGGCTCTTCGCGCAACACGACAATTTGATGGTGGCGGGGGTCACGCACGATGGAGGCCCAGACGCGCCGCAGCGACTCGGTCGGGCCTTCGAGCCATTGAAAGTAAGCATTTCCCTCGCAAACCAGCACGCCGGTAATGTCGGACGCGCTGTTTCTGCTGCGCGAGCGCCACAATAGCTGTTGAAGTGCGTCATCCGTGGGTGTCGCCACCGCAACACTGCGGTACGCGATCATGCTCAAATTTTCGGTTGCGACTTCAGCAAAATCATGGGCTTGCAGCCCGAATCGAGACTCTTCATGCAGCACCGTTGCGCCCCGTTCTTATTTGATGCCCGATCACTTCCCTTGCCGGGCTGATCTTCGTCCCGCAAAGCGCCAGCGTCAAGAGGTTGACATATAAGAATGGCGCCTTGCCAGCCGGCGCTGTCCACATCGCGCCCGAATTGGCGGTAGGCTAACGCATGACCCGCGCGTAGACCTGGTTGTCATCGCGATAGCAACTACAAGCGGCCGCCACCAAACCCTGGCGGTTGAGAACGGTCACCTGGCCGCGGCGGTATTCGATGACACCTTTTCTTTGCAGGGCGACAGCAGCGATCGTGATACCCACCCGGCGCACGCCGAGCATATAGGACAGAAATTCGTGCGTGACGCCAAAGGTGTCGCCATGCGCCCGGTCTTGCATCATCAAAAGCCAACGACCGAGACGCGCATCGATTTGATGGAACCGCGTGCACGCGGCCGCGGAGGCGAGCTGCGTCATCAGCACGTACACGTAGCGCCCCAGAAGATGTTGCAGCGGTATGCAGTGGTCCACTTCCGACCGGAATGCGCGGATGGGCAGGCGCCAGGCCGTACCCGAGCCTTGCACCAGTGCATGCAGCGGCTGCGTAAACACCCTCAATGCCACCTGCGCACCAAGCAGGCCCTCGCGACCCACCATGCCGACTTCGAGAACCGGTTTGCCGTCGATTGACGTGACCAGCGAAATGAAACCGTTCACGGGAAAGTAGACGAATCGCGTGGGTTTGCCCGCTTCCCCGAGCACATCCGATTGCGACAATTGCACGAGCTCCGCGCTGCCGAGCAGCCGCCGACGGTCCTTCGCGGGCAGCAACTCGATCAGATGATTTTCAACGGTGTTGGTCAATGGATGCGATGGAAGATGAACACACCCAAAGTGTGCCGATTACTGTGCAGACACACCGTTCGCCAGCGCACGGAGCACGCCCCGGCCCCGCAAGGTATTCAAAGCGATCAAGGCTGCGCCGTAGGCTGCTTCCGCAAATCCAGTCTCGACGGGTACGCGCAGCAGCCGTTCGCGGATCCGGCGCCAAGGCTCATTGCGCGAGCCTCCGCCGACGGTGACGACGCGCTTCAAAGCAGGGGCGCCGAATTCCTGCAGCCGAGCGTAGCCGGTTCGTTCGATGGCGGCGATGCCCTCGAGCAAGCCTTGCAAATAGCGCGCATCGTCGTGTGGCCGCGGTTCCAGCACCGGCTGCAGATATGGGTTCGCGTGGGGAAAGCGCTCACCCACGCCGGGAAGCGGATAAAAGCCCGAATTCGTGTCGTGTTCCGGAACCAAACTCCTCTCGAGCTCAACGAGTCTTTGCCGCGAAAAGAACTTGAGCAACACTCCACCACCGCTGTTCGATGCGCCCCCACAGAGCCAGGCATCCCCCAAGCGGTGGCTGTAGATGCCAAACTTCGCCACCGCGATGGGTGTGCTGCAAATTTGTTTCAGGGTCAGCGTCGTACCCAGAGAGGTGACGGCTTCGCCAAGGCCGTAGGCGCCGCTTGCGAGGAAAGATGCGCAACCATCGGTGGTGCCCGACACGATACGAAGATTGGGATTGAGACCAAACTGCGCGGCGATGTCCGACCGGATCCGCCCCAAATCCGTTGCGGCCGGAACCACCTGCGGCAGCAACTGCGGATTGATCTGCGTGTCCCCCATCCAGGCGGGCCACTTGCGCGCGATCAAATCAAAGCCGCTCTTCAAGGCATTGTTCTCGTCCGAAATGTCGAAGCGCCCGCTGAATTGACCGGTAAGCCAGTCTGCTTGATGAAGAAACTTATGAATTCCCGGATGCTGCATGTCGATCATGCGCGCCAGGGGCGAGGTGAGACCCTGCGCAGCGCAGTTCTCAGGAAGAATTCGCGAGAGGGCTTCAATGGTGCCCGGCAGTGCCTTGTCGTTGTACATGCTGCCGGCGGTCACAGGAACGCCCTGCCGGTCCACGCCCAGGACGGTTCCGGACGTCGCATCAATCGCCAGTGCTTCGATTTGTCGGAGATCGACTTGCTGCCCGATGTCCACCAGCGAAGCTCGCGTGGCCTGCCACCACGTGGCGGGGCTTTGACTGACACCGTGAGCCGTTTGTCGGCCGGCCTCGATGAGCGCTTGTGCCTTGCCCAAGATCGTGCCGTTGTCGCAGACCGCCGCGATGCGTACCGCCGTGGTACCCACATCGATGCCGAGCACACAAGCCTGCGGGATGGTCATGCCCCAACAGTCTACCGGCCGGCCGGCCATCCGGCCTAGCCGCCTAGCCGGCCTTCTTCAGGACCTCCGGTCCCGCCACTTGCCCCATGAAGCGCAGCTCAGCGGTCGCCGGTTCTCTGTGCGGTAGCGTCCCCAGCTGTGGCCGGCGCATCGGCCGCCGCCGCTGAAGCCGCTGCGGCTTGCGTCTCTCGGGGCGCTTCGAGCTTCGCCAGCAACCAGCTGCCGAACAACATGAACATCAGATAGGTCAGCACGGACAGCAAGGTCGACGCAGTCACGGCAGATTTCGCCGGAACCGCTGCCGAAAGCGACTTGAACACGGGATTGGTGTGACTCAAGGGAGCCGGCAGGAGTGCCACCAAGGAGACCGCAAAGCGCGCAGGATCGAAGTTTGCGACGGACGCGTTTCGCACTGTGCCAAGCAAGGAGGCAAGTTGCTTGACCGCGACCTCCTGCGGCAACACCATGAGCTTGGCGGCTTCCTCCCACGGATCGATATTCAAACGCGCAAGCGCCGAGAGCACCGTGAGCGGCATGCCATTACCATCGTCACCCACGGAAGCGTAAAGAAACGTATCGAACTCGCAACCGAGACGACGTGTAGTCACAGCACCCATGATACGAGCCTCCAGGCTGATTCGCTTGGAGTGACGATAACGTGGCCTTGGGTGCGATGTCCGTGCGCCATCGCACCCAAGGCCACGCCGGTTGAAGACACTAGGATCGGCGGCGATCAGGCCATATTCGCGCCAGCACACCATCATGCAACACGAACCGGTGCCACAGAGCGGCCAGCGCATGCAAACCCGCGAGCGCGAACAGCGCATAAGCCAGGTATCCGTGAATATCTTCGGTAGGTCCGAATATCGCCCGGTTCTTCTTGACACCGAAGTTCACTTCGAAGAAGCCGAAATCAAAGATCCGACCGTGATAGATGAAGGTCACGAAGCCGATCACGGGAATGACGAACAGCAGTGCATAGAGTGCAACATGCACCGGGCCGGAGAAGCGGCGGGAAAACGCACCGATGTCTTCCGGCAGGGCCGGCGGCGTGTGGCGCAGGCGATAACCGAAACGCGCCAACAGCAGCAGCCACAGCACCAATCCTACGAGCGCGTGCACATTGATCCAAAATGCCTGTGTCTGCTTGGGCCACGAATCGTGCAGCAGTCCCAATGCGCCGACGATGAGGACGAGCACGAACATGGCCCAGTGAAATGCAATGGCCGCGTCCCGGTAGCGGCCTTGCGAGGTCAACGGATGCGATGATTTCAAGGGGTCGGTAGCCGCCATTTTCTCGTTTCTTTTCATCCCATTCTGGTGGGACGATTCTGGTCGAGCGGCAAAGCCCGATCAAGCCCCGCCCAGGTGTCCCCGTTGCTGAAGCGTCTTGAGCCAAACATGCCCGCTGCAGCGCGTGAGCAGCAGCGCACACACGCCACCGGCCACATAGCCTTTCAATTCGCCCGCGGTGCCCGACACCGATGCTCCGTGCAGCAAAACGCCGATCAGATGCACACCGACCAAAGAAAAGAGCAACAGATAGATGGCGCGCGAGTCCCGGCGGGACAATTCGCGAAGTTCAGCATGGGAAGGAGATGGCAAACACCTCACACCCCAATAAAAGCGGGAGGTCACCAAACCGCAAAGAACACAGCCAAACATCACCACCATGCCATTGAATGAGGATGAATACCTGTCAGGATCGCCCGGCAATACGCCGACAAAACCTATGCACGCCGCCAGGACACCCCAAAATCCATGACACCCCGAAATGAACCGACTTCTCCTGCGTCGTGCACCGACCCAGACCGAGTGTTCCGCGGGAGGTGATTCCAACAGGTGATGCTTGAGCATGCCGCACATCCTACGCACGGAATCCGCACGCTTTGTCCTACAAAGTAACTGGGTGACGGATGAGTTGCAAGCCCCTTCGATGTTTCGCGCAAAGCGCTCTTTATAAACAGCAATTGTTTCAACAGATGGGTCGTGATCGGCGAGGAACCGAAAAAAAGGCAAACCCGGCGGTGCGCCGCTCAGGTGGAATGAGCGGAAGCACAGGTTTGAGCAAGCTACGGGGCCGCTATGATCTCTTTGATGCGCGATCCCAACGTCTCGAGCGCAAATGGTTTCGTCAAGATGTGCATGCCAGGCTTCAAGTGGCCGCCGCCGAGTACTGCGTTCTCGGCATAGCCGGTGATGAACAAAACCTTCAAGTCCGGACGGCTCACGAGCGCGGCGTCGGCAAGTTGCCGGCCGTTCATACCGCCGGGTAGGCCGACGTCCGTGACCAACAGATCCACGCGCTCGTGAGATTCGAGTATTTTCAGCCCGGAGGCGCCGTTTTCAGCTTGAAGCACGCTGTATCCGAGTTCCACCAAGACCTCGTTTATCAAAGCGCGTACGCTCGTCTCGTCATCGACCACGAGAACGGTCTGGCCATCGCCGCGCAGCGCCTTTTGCGCGCCCGGCGACGCCTCGTAAGGCTTGTCGCTGCCGACATAGCGCGGCAGGTAAAGGCACACCTTGGTGCCCTTTCCGAGTTCCGAATGGATGCGTGCCTGGCCGCCGGACTGTCGCACAAAGCCATACACCATGCTGAGGCCGAGTCCCGTGCCCTCGCCGATGGGCTTGGTCGTGAAGAACGGATCAAAGGCACGTTCCACGACCTCCGCGGACATGCCGCCGCCGGTATCGGCCACACACATCAAGACGTATTCTGCGGGTTGCAGTTCGAGATCTTTCGCCTCGCAGCCTTCAAGTGCCAGGTTGCTGGTTTCGACGATCAGGCTGCCGCCATCGGGCATCGCATCGCGCGCGTTGATGCAAAGATTCAGCAACGCGCTTTCCAATTGATTCGCATCCACGAGGACCAGCCAGGACCCGGGCGTGTCGGCAACGGTTACCGTCACCGCCGGACCCACCGTGCGGCGTATCAGCTCGCTCATGCCGTTCACGAGTTGATTCACGTCGGTGGGCTTGGGGTCCAGTGTCTGCCTGCGCGAAAACGCGAGCAGCCGATGCGTGAGCGCTGCCGCGCGCTTTGCCGCCCCTTGGGCAAGATTCAGATAGCGATCCAGTTCGGTGATCCTGCCCTGCTGCAGCCGGACCGCCATCAATTCCAAACTTCCCGTGATGCCGGTCAGCAGATTGTTGAAATCGTGCGCAAGACCACCGGTCAGCTGACCGACGGCCTCCATTTTCTGCGACTGGCGCAATGTCGCTTCGGCCGCGAGCAACTCGGAAGTGCGCTCACGCACCTGCTTCTCCAGTGTCGCGTTCAACGCCGCCAGCGCCTCCTCCGAGCTTTTCTGGTCCTGGATATCGGCGCTGGTGCCGATCCAGCGGGTTATCGTACCGTCGGCTCCGTGAACCGGTATGGCGCGCGTGATGTGCCAGCGATACACCCCATCGTGACGGCGAATCCGGTACTCGATCCCATAGGGTTTGCCCGAAGCAACGGACTGAAGCCAAAGCTTGGTGGACGCCTCCACATCGTCGGGGTGAACCGGCGACCAGCCGTCGGGCATCAGTTCCGCCGCGGGAGCTCCGCAGTATTCGGGGACGCGCGCATTGAACCAGTCGATCCGGCCATCCGGCAGTGATGTCCAGACCATGCTTGGCAGCGCCTGAGCGAGCATTTCGAATTTGGCGGCCGTCTCGATGGCTGCATGCTCAGCCTGCTTTCGCTCGGTGATGTCCGCGACCGTGCCGATCAACCGTGCGATACGCCCGTCCGGGCCATGATGTGCACGAGCACCAATTTTCAGCCAGCCGCGGCTGCCGTCCACGCGGATCATCGGGCATTCCACGTGCCAGTCCGTGCCCTGCTGCAGCGCGGCGCGCAAGCCCTCCTCGACCAGCGTTCGTTCGGGCAGCGGGATGTGGCTCGTGAAGCGCTCATGGCTCCAGTCGTCCACCGGTTCCGGGTACCCAAAAATCTCATCGTGCCGGGCGGAGCGGACATTCTTCCCCGTGAGCACATCATATTCCCACGAGCCCAGGCCGGTGGAATCCACCACCAGCCGCAGCCGCTCCTCGCTTTCGCGCAGCCTCGCCTCCGCGCGGCCGCGCTCCGCCGCCTCCCAGATGCGGGCGGTCACATCCTCGATCAATGCCACCTCATCGGCGGACCATTTGTGCGGCTTGCTGTGCGTCACATAGAGAGAACCGGTGTAGCGGCCGTGGCGTACCAACGGCACGGACACATGGGCTCGCGTGCCGAGTTTGAGACTGAACTCGCGCGCGCCGCGCTCTTCCGCCTGCGCGTCCTCGTAAACCACGGTTTCACCGCTGCGCATCCGTTCGGCATGATGCGCACCGAACATCGTCATCGGCATCGGACCATTCACCGCGGGCACACCGTCGGCGTAGCCGTTGGTGATCATGACGGTTTCGCCGTCCGGCTGCATTTCACCGTAGCCAACCCGCGCGGCGCCGAGATGCCGGCCGAGTTCGGTCGCCGCGGCGGTCAACATTTCCCGGGGATCTGTCAGGTTGCGCAAGGCATCGTGTAACCGGAACAAGAATGCCTGGCGTGCCTCCAGCTTGTGGCGTTCCGTCACGTTCAGCGCAACGGCAACCGCAGCGATCACCTCCCCCGTCTCGCTGCGGACCGGACCCGCATGCATCTCCAGGTTGATGAGCTGACCATCGCCGCGTCGGTAAGCCATCGGCTCAGCCCGCACAGTCTCGCCTTGGAACAGCGCGCGGCGGCTGGGGTATTCCAGCAGATCATAAGGCGAACCGTCCCGGTGTACGGCCCAGCCACGGAGGTTATTCTTGGCCCGCGCCAGGTCGTTATCCGGATTGCCCAGCAATTCGTCAACCAATCGGCTTTTGAAGGAAACTCGGCCATCCGGAGCTTCCACGATGAAAATTGCCGCCGGGATCTGCAGCAGTACTGCGCGCAGCCGTTCGTCGCCTACGCGCGCCGCCGCCTGCGCACGCTCGAGCTCTTTGGTGTCCCGGGCAGTGCCGCCGTGTGGCTTGGCGATCTCATGGTGGGTGACATCGACGGCGGTAATCAGTACCGAGGTGTCGTCGGACGATAAGCCGTCGAGAGCTCGGTAGGAGACGTCCCACCAGACCGGCTGTCCCGCCTGCCGATCCGGCACGGCGCAGACATGCGCGCTTCCGCGCCGTGCCGAGTCCAATGCACGGGGCTCGACAAATGTGAACGCCTCGGCGGCCCTGCGCCCGGTCAAACTTTCGCCCGGAGTCCGCGCCGCCCTTTGCGCCGCCCGGTTTGCATAGACAACTCGACACTCCGGCCCGGCCGCGACCAGCATCACCGTTGCCGCGCCATCGACAATCTCCCGAAACAGCATTGCCGGGACATCTTCATCCGACTTCGACGGGAACAAACCGCTGCGGCCAGTCATATCAGGCGCCGGGCGCGTGAGAACAACTGGCCTTTCATAGAAGCTCCGCTACATGGACAACCCCGCCTCGGTCAAATCGTAGCGTGCGTGGCTAGCTGCCGCGCCTTGCGCGGTACGCCACCTCCCGTAGGAGTTTTCCGACACCCACACGTCAGATCATTACCGGTTATTGTGTACGTTAGCGCACAGACTGCAGCGTCTCGACGCATGCCCCTGCCGGGGAAGTCCTTGGGCCATCAGGCTCAACGGGCCGAGACCCAAAGCCCAGGTGATCGCGATCCAGATGAACTTCGCTATGGGCATGCTCGCGTTTCCTTCTGCGGTGGTGGTTGGGTATGCAGGTCATGGTAACGTCGCGGGCTGCGGCCGGCGCATGCTGTGACGATGATAAATTCCACTATGGTTATAACCAGAGCGGGGCCTTCAGGCATTGTTGGCCCGGACTTGTCGCAGCGGCCGCAATTCATCCGGGGATGGGGATGCAGGCGCGCTTGTACGCGTCAGCTCGTCGAGGCCGGCGCAGACCCTCTGGAACTCGATTTGCAGAGCGCGGGCCTCCGCTTGCGCATCGAAGGTGACCGGATGCTCCCAGGCCAGTCGCTCCAATTTTGCTGCAAGGCGGCCCAATCTGAGCGCACCCATGGTCGATGCGCTGGAACGAAGCGTGTGGCAACCCCGTGCCACGGCCGCCACATCGCCGCGCTCGGCCGCGTCCATGACGGCAGCGATGAGTTTTGCCGTGGAGGATGAGAATTCGCTGACCAGCAGCAGGAACTCCTCGCCCATTGCATCCTTGACGTTGCGGAAAGTGGCGGGATCGATGGCGACATCCCCGGCGTGCTCCGCCGGATCGTTTTGGGTGACCGGCTCACTCGCAGCCTGCACGGGCTGACCGCGATCATTCGATAGCCAACGCGCCAGCGCTTCGAGCAATTGATGCCGCTGAAAAGGCTTCGGCAGGAAATCATCCATTCCTGCTTCCAAACACGCCGCGACCGCCTCACGCATGACGTTCGCCGTGAGAGCAATGATCGGCCGGTGGCCGCTCAGTTCCCCCATCGCTTCCGCGGTGCGGATTTTTCTCGTGGCTTCGAGTCCGTCCATCACCGGCATGTTGACGTCCATCAAAATGAGTGAAATTTGCTCCCGCCGCACCACATCGAGGGCGAGTCGCCCATTTTCAGCCTCAATGACCTCGAGTCCGAATCCCTTGAGCGTCGCAACGGCGACCTTGCGGTTCACCACGTTGTCTTCGACCAGCAAGATTCTTCCGGTGAATCGTTTCTCGAGCGACACGCCCGGGGTGTCCCGCTTGCGCGCCGAGTTCGGGGCCGCCAATTGGGCACGCATGGTGAACGTGAACGTCGAGCCGGCGCCGGGCGCGCTGTCGACGCGCAGAGAGCCGCCCATCAACTCGATCAACCGCAGGCTTATCGCGAGCCCAAGCCCCGTGCCGCCGAATCTTCGGCTGGTCGACGACTCGGCCTGCGAGAAAGGTTTGAACAGCTTTGCCTGCTGTTCGGCCGTGATGCCGACGCCGGTATCCTTGATGCGAAAACAGAGCGTCAATCCATCCGGCGTTCTTTCCGCCACCGTGAGGTCGACCTCGACCCCGCCGGCGACGGTGAACTTGATCGCGTTTCCGACCAGGTTCGACAGCACCTGGCGCAGCCGTCCCGGATCCCCCAGCAGATCCCGCGGGACTTCGGCTGCGACGTGATGATCGAGCAACAAGCCCTTGGCGGACGCGCGCGAACCGAACAGGGCGATCACATCTTCGATGGCGCTGACCGGGTCGTAGGCTATCGACTCGATATCGAGCTTCCCCGCGTCGATCTTGGAGAAGTCGAGAATGTCGTTGCAAATCGCCAGCAAGCTGCGCCCCGAGTTCAAGATGGTATCGGCATAGTCCCTTTGATCG
>Ga0116226_10000272_pt1 | contig 42740 bp, 35 predicted proteins | sample S1TSphfallax_FD_89692 | JGI IMG/M metagenome (GOLD analysis project Ga0116226, IMG submission 89692) | Host-associated microbial communities from peat moss isolated from Minnesota, USA - S1T2_Fa - Sphagnum fallax MG | ecosystem: Host-associated > Plants > Peat moss > Unclassified | place: USA... | reverse complement strand
TCATGGCGAGGGACCGGAAGTTCCATTGGGAGGCGCCGGGGCCACGGCCGATGGAGCATCCGGGATTGAGCGAGTTGGGACTTTAAGCGTGTTCTTTCTTGAAAGAAAGAACCAAAGAACTTTCATTCATTGGGGCGGTGTCGTTGCAACAATTTGACCTTATTGGAAAAAGTCTTTTTGCTTCTTTTTCTTCAGAAAAAGAAGATTCTTCTTCTACTTAAGGATTCTTATGTCCATTTCCGACCGCATCCGCGGACTCGACGTTCGCGTGCTGTCCAACGACTGGTACGTGCTGCGCAAGAATGTTTTTGAATATCGCCGCAATAACGGCGAATGGCAGAAGCAGAGTCGCGAGAGCTATGACCGGGGCAATGGCGCGACCATCCTGCTGTACGACCTCGCACGGGGGACGGTGATCCTGACACGGCAATTCCGGTTTCCCGCGTTCGCGAGCGGGTGGGACGATCTGATGACGGAGACGCCCGCTGGGTTGCTGGATGATGCGGCGCCGGAGGTGCGGATCGTGGCCGAGACCGAGGAGGAGACCGGTTACGTGATTGGGGATGTGCGCAAGGTGTTCGAGGCGTTCATGAGTCCCGGGGCGGTGACGGAGAAGATCCATTTTTTCGTGGCGGCCTATACGCCGGCGGATCGGCGGGACGCCGGTGGCGGCCTGGCCGATGAGGGCGAGGATATCGATGTGCTGGAGCTGCCGTTTGCCGAGGCCTACGCGATGATCGGCAAGGGGGAGATCGTGGATGCGAAGACGATCATGTTGCTGCAGCATGCGGCATTGACGATATTTTCCGGAGTTTGAGGCTGGGGCCAGCGAAAGGAAGCTCGGCCGGTATCAATTGGCGCGTCGGGCCTTTTCATATTTGACCAGATCGAGCGCCAATGGTCCTTGCTTTCGCTAGCGCGCGTCGGCCGCCTCACGCAGAATTTCCAATTCCAACCAGCGTTCTTCGCTGCTAGCCAATTCCGTTTCCGCATCGTTGAGGGCGGCCGTCGCGCGGGCGAATTTGGTGGGGTCGCGTTGATAGAGTTTGGTGTCGCTGAGGATGCGTTGCTGGGTCGCGATGATGCGGCGCAGTTCGTCCATGCGGGCCGGCAATTGCGCCAAAGCATGTTTGTCCTTGAAGGACATTTTGCGTGGCGCGGGGGCTGAGGTTTGGGCGAGGGGGGCTTTGGCGCGTGTGGGTGTGGGCAGCGTGGCTTCGGGTTTGGCGTCGCGTTGGGTCAGCATGTCCGAGTAGCCGCCGGCGTAATCCACCCAGCGCCCGTCACCTTCCGCGTTGATCACGCTGGTGCAGACGCGATCGAGAAAGTCACGATCATGGCTGACCAGCATGACGGTGCCGGGGTATTCGCTGAGCAGTTCCTGCAGCAGTTCAAGAGTTTCGAGGTCGAGGTCGTTGGTCGGCTCATCGAGCACCAGCAGGTTGCTGGGCCGCGCCAGGGCAACGGCCAGCGTGAGCCGGCCGCGTTCGCCGCCGGACAGCACGCCCACGGGGGTGCGCGCCTGTTCCGGGGTGAACAGGAAGTCCTTCATATAGCCGATCACGTGGCGCTGCTGGCCGTTGACCGTCACCTGGTCGCTACGCCCGCCGGTAAGTGTGTCGGCGAGTGTGGCTTTCGGGTCGAGGCTTTCGCGGCGCTGGTCGAGCGAGACCATTTCCAGCGAGGCGCCGAGGCGGATGTCGCCGCTGTCCGGCTGGAGCTTGCCGGTCAGCAGCGACAGAAGGGTGGTTTTGCCGGCGCCGTTGGGGCCGACGATGCCGATGCGGTCGCCGCGCAGAATGCGGGTCGACAGGCGGTCGATGATCGGGCGGCCGGCGAAGGCGATGCTGACATCCTCGGCGACGGCAACCAGCTTGCCGGAGATGTCGGCGTCGCTGGCCGCGAGTTTCAGGCCGCTGCCGCCGCCCCGCTGCTGGCGGCGCTGTTCGCGCAGGCTGTGCAGGCCGGCGAGCCGTTTGACGTTGCGCTTGCGCCGCGCGGTGACGCCGTAGCGCAGCCAATCTTCCTCCATGGCGAGTTTACGGCCAAGCTTGTGGCGGTCGCGCTCCTCCTGTTCCAGGACTTCGTCGCGCCAGGCCTCGAAATGCGCGAAGCCGCGATCGATGCGGCGGGCCTGGCCGCGATCGAGCCAGACGATGGCGCGGGAGAGGCGTTCAAGCAGGCGCCGATCATGGCTGATCAGCACCATGGCGGAGCGCAGGGAGGCGAGCTCCGATTCGAGCCAGGCGATCGCCGGCAGATCGAGATGGTTGGTGGGCTCGTCCAGCAGCAGGATGTCCGGCGAGGGGGCGAGCACGCGGGCGAGGGCGGCGCGGCGGGCTTCTCCGCCGGACAGCACGGCGGGGTTTTCCTCGCCGCTGAGGCCGAGCTGGTCGAGCAGATAGGTGGCGCGATACGGGTCGTCGCCCGGGCCGAGGCCGGCGTCCACATAAGCGCGGGTGGTGGCGAAGCCGGACAGGTCCGGCTCCTGCGGCAGATAGCGCACGGTGGCGCCGGGCTGGACGAAGCGGGTGCCGGAATCGGCTTGCAGCAGGCCTGCCGCAATTTTGAGCAAAGTCGACTTCCCCGAGCCGTTTCGCCCGACCAGACAGAGCTTGTCACCCGGACCGACCGATATCTCGGCACCTTGCAGGACCGGGGACGTGCCGAGGGCGAGGTGGATGTCTTGCAGTGTGAGCAGAGGAGGGGCCATGAACGGCTGATAGCACAGCGCCCACGACCCTCCCACCCGCGCCACGCCATGGGTGGCATGCCGCTTGCTGATCCGGGCAGGTGTTGCACGAGGCCGCTTCAGCTCACCCGAACGTCTGCGCTCCGTGCGATGCAGGCTTGCCTTCCGGGCATGACGTCTTCAAGGTGCGCCGCCCGTGGCAGTCGTCACACGCAACGAACAGAGGAGACCACCCGCTATGATTACGCGTCGCTCCGCCTTCAAGGTCGCCGCCGGTGTGGCCGCGACCGCCACTTTCGGGGCCACCCAGGGTGCCCAGGCCGCCGACAAGGTGGTCAAGATCGCGCTCGAAATGTCGTTCACCGGGTCGGACGCGACGTCGGCTGTGCGAGCCGCCCAGGGCGCGCAGATGGCGATTGACGAGGCCAACGCCGCGAAGACCGTGCCGGGCTACAAGTTCGAAAGCGTGAAGTTCGATGACGGCACCGCCACCGCCGGCCAGTATGATCCGGCCCAGGGGGCGACCAATGCCCGCAAGATGGTCTCGGACAAGGACATTTTGGCCAGCGTCGGCCCGCAGATGTCGGGCGTCGGCAAGGCCATGGCGCCAATTCTGAGCGCTGGCAACCTGGCCACGATCACCCCGTCCTCCACCAACCCCGACATCACCGACCCGAAGTTTGCCGCGCAATTCAAGCCGCAGGGCAAGGCGATCTATTTCCGCACGGTCGCGACGGACGCCTACCAGGGCCCCAACATGGCCAACTACATGGCTGAGACGCTGAAGATCAAATCAATCTACGTGCTCGACGATTCCGGCGCGTATGGCGTGGGTCTGGCCGATGCGTTCCAGGGTCAGGCGGAGAAGAAGGGGATTAAGATCCTCGGCCGCGACAAGCTCGATCCGAAGGCCGCCGACTATTCGGCGATCCTCACCAAGATCAAGTCGCTGAATGCGGACGCGATCTATTACGGCGGCGTCGGCCAGGCCGGCGTGAAGATCTGCAAGCAGGCCTATGACATCATCCCCAAGACCATCAAGGCCGGCGGCGACGGCATGTTCGGCGCCGATCTGCTGACCGGTGCCGGCTTCCCCGCCGTCGAGGGCTGGTATGCCACGCAGGCCAGCCCGCACGTGGTCGACGACCCCAAGCTGGCCAAGTGGAGCAAGAAATACACCGACCTCTATAAGATGGGGCCGGATGACTATACGGTAACCAGCTACGACGCGACGGTGATCATCATCGATGCGGTGAAGTCGCTGCATGCCGCGGGCAAGCCCATCAATCGCGACACCGTCCGCGACGCCATTCAGGCCTCCAAGACGCCGACCCTGCAGGGCACGGTCAGCTTCGACGCCAATGGCGATCTGGTAAACAAGGTGATCAGCGTCTACCAGATCACCAAGGACACCACCAAGCCGCTGGACGATCCTTCGTCGCAGTACAAATACATGGGCGTGGCGCCGATGGTCTGACGCCAAAAACCTAGATGCTATCAGGATGATGTCTGTGCGGCGGCGTGCCACCCGATCGGGGATTTGAGACGATGACGACAACCGATCTGCTGCTGCAGCAGACCATCAACGGGTTGAGCCTGGGGGCGATGTATTCGCTTCTCGCCCTCGGGTTCACCCTCGTCTACGGCATTCTCGAGCTGATCAACTTCTCGCACTTCAACATCTTCATGGTCGGCTCGTTCGTCGCCATGATGGTGTTGCAGGCGCTGGGGATCGAGGGGCAGTCGGTGATCCTCACCGGCCTGCCATTGATCGGCACCCTGCTCGCCGCGTTTCTCGCGACGATGCTGGTGACCGGCCTGCTCGGCGTCGGGATCGAGCGCTTCCTGTTGCGCCGGGTGCGCTACGTGAAGGGCCCGGCAGCGATGATCACCACCATCGGCGTGTCTTATATTCTGCTCAACGTGGTGCTGCTCACCGCGGGGGCGGACGGCAAGAACTTCCCCGATCCATTGCCGCCGATTCAGTTCGCCATTGGCGACGCGGTGCTGCGGCTGCGCGAGATCATGATCTGGGTGATCGCGATCGTGCTGATGGGTGGCCTCACCTGGTTCGTCGGCTTCACCCGCATGGGCAAGGCGATGCGCGCCACCGCGCAGGATCCTGAAGCCGCCCGCATGATGGGCGTCGAGGTCGACCGCGTCATCATGATGGCGTTTTTCCTGGGCTCGGCATTGGCCGGCGCTGGCGGCGTGATCTTCGGGCTCTATTACAATTACACCAGCGCGGCCGTCGGCTTCAACGCGGGCCTGCGGGCATTCACCGCGGCCGTGCTGGGCGGCATCGGCAACGTGCCGGGGGCAATGATCGGCGGCCTGATCATCGGCGTGATCGAGGCGATGGGCGGCCAGTTCATCGCCACGGAATGGACCGACGTGATCATCTTCTCGATCCTGGTTCTGGTGCTGGTGTTCCGTCCCGCCGGCCTTCTCGGCCGCGTGGCCCCCAACAAGTCCTGAGGAGGCGACTGCCATGTCCGTGACGACGCACCCCTCCGCCAGCCTCAGCGCCGCGCAGAAAAAGAAGCTCGGCCTGTTTCTGCTGACCCTGTTCATCCTGATCTTTCCGTATGTGCACGACAATGACGGCGACATCGACAGCATGGCCAATGCGGCGGCCTATGCGACCCTGGCGCTGGGGCTGAACATCGTCGTGGGTTTCGCCGGCCTGCTCGATCTCGGCTACGCCGCGTTCTTCGCGATCGGCGCGTATTATTACGGCATCCTGACCAGCTTCCAGGTGATGCCGCTGTGGTCGCCGGGCTGGGCGCCGCTGGCGGCCCTCGGGCTGGTCGAGAAGATGAACCAGGGCGGCCCGGATCTGGTGCATTTCACCTTGTCGTTCTGGATCGCGTTGCCCACGGCGGCACTGGTGGCGGCGTTCTTCGGCGTGCTGTTCGGCGCGCCCACGTTGCGCCTGCGCGGCGACTATCTGGCCATCGTGACACTGGGGTTTGGCGAAATCGTCCCGATCGTGGCGCGCAATGTAGACAGCGTCACCAATGGTGCTGCCGGGCTCAATGGCGTGCAGGCGCCGCATCTGTTCGGCAGCAGCTTCGGGGTCAGCGCCACGCCGTATTATTACGTCGGCATGGCGCTGGTGGCGCTGCTGATCTTCATCAGTATTCGCTTGCGCGATTCCCGCATCGGTCGCGCCTGGATGGCGTTGCGTGAGGATGAGACGGCGGCCAGCGCCATGGGCGTCAATCTGGTGCGGCTGAAGCTGCTGGCGTTTGCCATCGGGGCCGCCTTCGCCGGCATGACCGGCGTGTTCTTCGTCGCCAAGCTGCAGACCGCGACACCGGAAATGTTCGGCTTCCCAGTGTCCACCATGGTGCTGGTGATGGTGGTGTTCGGCGGCATGGGCAGCGTATGGGGCGTGGTGCTCGGCGCCGCCATCCTGCAGCTGCTGCAATCCTGGTTCCTCAAGGACATGTCAGGCTGGGTCAACGCGTTCGGCGACATGATCGGCGTGCAGTGGCTCGCGCATGTCGATCTCGTGCAGTCGATGGAGTTGATCTTCGGCATCATCCTGGTGGTGATGATGCTGTTCCGCCGCGACGGTCTGATCCCCGCGCGCCGCAAGCAGCCGCTGCTGAATTTCGAACAGCAGCACGCCGAGGTGCGCCGTGGCGGCTTCGTCGGGCTCGACCGAATTCCGAAATGGCAGCCGGGCCGTGGCAATGCGCTGGAAGTGCGCGGCGTGACGGTGAAATTCGGCGGCCTGACCGCGCTCAACAAGGTGGATATCACGGTGCCCGCCGGTGGCGTGGTCGCGGTGATCGGGCCCAACGGGTCGGGCAAGTCGACCTTGTTCAATGTCATCACCGGTCTGGTGCATGCCGATGGTGGCAGCATCAAGCTCGAAGGGGCCGAGATCCTCGGCCTGGCGCCGCACAAGGTGCTGGAGCAGGGCGTGGCGCGCACCTTCCAGAATATTCGCCTGTTTCCCAATCTGACGGTGCTGGAGAACGTGCTGATCGGCCAGCATACCCGCCTGCGCACCGGCGCCATTGCCGCCGTGTTGCGCCTCGCCGGTACGCGGGCCGAGGAGGCTCGCGCGCTGCGCTGGGCGATGGACATCATCGGCCTGTTCGGCAATCGCCTGACGCCGCGCGCCAACCAGATCGTCACCGGCCTGTCCTACGCCAATCGCCGCCGTGTCGAGATCGCCCGCGCCCTCGCGTCGCGGCCCAAAATCTTGCTGCTCGACGAACCGACAGCCGGCATGAACCCCGCGGAGACGCTGGAACTCGCCGAGCAGATCAAGAGCCTGCACGAACTGGGCCTCACCATTCTGCTGATCGAGCACAAGCTCGACGTGGTCACCACGCTGGCCAGCACCGTGGTGGTGCTCGACCACGGCGACAAGATCGCTGAGGGCAAGCCCGAGGACGTGCGTCGCAATGACGAAGTGCTGACCGCCTATCTCGGTCGCGCGGTGCGCGAGGCGGTGAAGGCTGAAGCTCTCGCGGAGAGCGCCAATGTCGTTTGACAGCACCCACGACGGCGCAACGCCGGCCACCGTCGGCCCTGGCCGGGACGGCTCGCTGTTACTGGAGTTCACCGGCGTCAACACGTATTATGGCGACCTGCACGCGCTCAAGGACGTCAATTACACCATCGGCAAGGGCGAGATCGTGTCGCTGCTGGGCGGCAACGCCTGCGGCAAATCCACCACCATGAAGACCATCATGGGCGTGGTGCGGCCGGCCACCGGCACGGTGATCTTCGAAGGCAAGCCGATCGAGAAACTTTCCACCAGTGAGCGCGTCCGCCGCGGCATCGCGCCGGTGCTGGAGGCCCGCCGCCTGTTTCCTCGGATGACCGTGTTCGAAAACCTGGAGATGGGCGCCTACACGCAAAAGCGCGGCGCCCAGTTCAACGAGGATCTCGACCGCGTCTACAGCCTGTTTCCCCGGGTCAAGGAACGCCGCAACCAGCTCGGGGGCACCTTGTCGGGCGGTGAGCAGCAGATGGTCGCGATCGGTCGGGCGCTGATGGCGCGGCCGCGGCTGATCTGCATGGACGAGCCCTCGATGGGCCTGTCGCCGCTGTATGTCGAGCAGGTGTTCGACATCATCCAGGAGATCAACCGGCAGGGCACCACGATCTTCATGGTCGAGCAGAACGCCAACATGGCGCTGTCGATCGCGCATCGCGCTTATGTTCTGCAGACCGGGCGGGTGGTGCTGTCGGGCACGGCGGCGGAAATGCGGGAGAATGCGTCTATTCGGGAGGCGTATCTGGGAGAGTTGAAGGTCGACGCGGCGGCTTAGGAGATAGAATCTTCTTTTTCTGAAGAAAAAAGCAAAAAGACTTTTATCCATGAAGGTTCAATTGTTTCAGCTGCCGATGCTTTATTGGAAAAAGTTCTTTGGTTCTTTCTTTCAAGAAAGAACATCCTTTCTTGCTTGCTGATTCGGTCATCGCCGCCGCGCTGGAAAACCCCGTCAACGCCGAGCTGCTGAAGCTCTTGCCGGCGCTGGGCCTCCCGCAATGTCATCTGGTCGCCGGCTGCGTCTACCAGGCGACATGGAACCGTGTCTCCGGCCGCGCGGCGGAGTGGGGCATCAAGGATTACGACGTCTTCTACTTCGACGATCGCGATCTGTCATGGGACGCTGAGGACGCCGTGATCAAGCGGGCTGCGGACCTGCTGGGGCCGCTCGCGGCCCACGTCGAGATCAAGAACCAGGCCCGCGTGCATCTGTGGTATCCGCAGCGGTTCAACGCGCCATACCCCCAGCTGCGCTCCGCTCGCGACGGCATCGACCTGTACCTTGTCGAGTGCACCTGTGTCGGGATCGACGTGGCCGCGGGCGCGCTCTATGCGCCCTATGGTCTGGATGACCTGGAGCGCGGGGTGCTGCGCATCAACCAGCGCATCGGGCAAGCGGACCTGTTCGGCAAGAAGGCACAATCCTATCGGGACCGCTGGCCCTGGTTGACCATCGTGGAGCCATGATGGCAACCCTGCCATAGCCGCAACGCCGCCGTTCCTGGCGGACATCTTGGCACGCCCCATGCGCTATGACATTTTCCGGCGATGGAAACGCCGGGGGAAAACATGTTGCGTGTCGGCAGACGGTCTTGTGTTGGCTTGCTGGCCGCCGCCGTTGGCGCGGCAATCCGCGTAGTGCCCGCCCGCGCGGCGCCCACCATCAAGCTCGGCCTGCTGCACACTCTCTCGCCGGCGCCGTTCTATCTGGCCCAGAAGCGCGGCTATTTCGCCGCTGAGGGCACCGACGTGCAATTTCGTTTCTTCGACGCGGCCCAGCCGATCGCGGCGGCCGCCGTCTCCGGCGACATCGATGTCGGCGTCACCGCACTGACCGGCGGCTTCTTCAGCCTGGCCGGGAAGGGGGCGCTGCGCGTCATCGGCGGCGCGATGCACGAACAAGCGGGCTTTCACCTCACGGCTGTGCTGGTGTCGCGCAAGGCGTACGAGGCCGGCCTCACCTCGCTCGACAAGCTGCCGGGCCATAGTTTCGGCATCACCCAGTTCGGCAGCTCGTTCCACTACATGCTGGGCAAACTGGCTGAGGCCCAGCATTTCGACCTGAAATCCATGACGCTGCGGCCGCTGCAGGATATTTCCAACATGCTCGCCGCCACCCGCACGGGCCAGGTCGATGCCACCATGGCAATCGCCTCCATGGCACTGCCGGCGGCGGCCAGCGGGGACGTCGTGATCATCGGCTGGGTGGGTGACGTGGTGCCCTATCAGATCACCGCGTTGTTCACCACCGAGCACATGATCACCGGTAACGCCAGTGCCCTGCATGCGTTCTGCCGCGGCTATCAGCGCGGCGTGGCCGACTATCGCGCTGCGTTCCTGACCTTCGATGCCGCCCACAATCCGATTCGCAGCGCCGCCACGGATGCCGCGATCAAGGACATCGAGACCTTCGTGTTCACCGGTGACCCCAAGGCCGAGGACAAGATTCTCACCGGCATCGGCTGGTACGATCCGGGTGCGGCACTCGACGTGGTCGATATCAAATCCCAGCTCGCCTGGTTCCAGGAGCAGGGCATGGTGAAGGGGCCGATCGATCCCAATGCCATCATCGACACCAGCTTCCTGCCGGTTCGATGATCGCTTCGGTGCGCCTGACCGCGCTGGGCATTCGCCATAATTATGGCGATCTGCGAGTGCTGGAAGGCATCGACCTCGCGGTGCCTGCGGGCGAGGTGATGGTACTGGTCGGCCCGTCCGGCTGCGGAAAATCCACCTTGCTGGGCATTCTCGGCGGCATGCTCGCGGCCTCTGGAGGCGAGGTGCGGATGGACGGCGTGCCACCGCGCGACTGCCTCAACCCGCTGACCTACGTGTTCCAGGATTTCTCGCTGCTGCCCTGGCGGACGGTAGCCGGCAATCTCTCGTTTGCCCTGGAACATACCAAACTGTCCAAGGCCGAGCGGAACGCGCGGGTGGCGGAGATGCTGGCGCTGACCAACCTGTCGGCGTTCGCCAATGCCTGGCCACGCCAGCTGTCCGGAGGGATGCGCCAGCGGGTCGGCATCGCGCGCGCGCTGGCCGTGCGCCCCGCGGTCTTGTTGATGGATGAGCCGCTATCGGCGCTCGATGCGCAGACCCGTGACCTGCTGCTGGATGAATTCGCCACCATCATCGCGCGTGCCGGTGTCACCGTCGTCTATGTCACCCACAACCTCGCCGAGGCGGTGCGGCTGGGCCAGCAGGTGGTGGTGCTGTCCCGCCGCCCCGGCCGCATTCGCGAAATCGTCCATATCGACCGGCCGATTGCCGGCCGTCAGGCCACGGACCCCGACCTGATCGAGGTCGAGGCGCATTTATGGTCGTTGATCCGGGCCGACGCGGCCGAGGCCGATCGGGAGCTGGAACATGCCTGACACCAACATCAGCATCGCCGGCGCGCGTGTGCGGTTCCGCGCGGCCGGCTTCGCGCCGCGGGACATTCCGGTGGCCGGCGCCGCGACCCTGATCGGGCTGCTGGTGCTCTGGCAGATCGCCGCCAGCCTGGGATTGATTTCCACCACCTTCCTCTCGACGCCGGTCCAGATCGGCCGCGCCCTCTATGCGCTGGCGATCAGCGGTGAGTTATGGGCGAATCTCGCCGCCTCGCTGCAGCGGCTGGCGATCGGCTGGTTTGCCGGCACGGCGGCGGGGCTGGTGGTGGGTGTGGCGTTGGGGCTGTTCACCATTGCCCGTTCGCCGGGCATGTCCGTCGTCTCGGCGTTTTTCCCCATTCCCAAGATCGCTCTGGTGCCGCTGTTCATCATCTGGTTCGGCATCGGCGAAGGCTCCAAGGACATCACGGTCGGCTTCGGCGTGTTCTTCCCGACCGTGATCAACACCATGGCGGGGGTGGACGGCGTGCCGCGCGGGTTGATCCGCATGGCGCAGTCGTTCGGGCTGCCGTGGACCTCCATCGTCCGCAAGGTGGTATTGCCTGGTGCGCTGCCGGCCATTCTGAGCGGATTTCGCATCACCACCTCGACGGCGATCATCCTGCTGGTGGCCGCCGAGATGATCGGCGCGGAAAAGGGCATCGGCGCGTTCGTGCTGCAGGCCGGCAACCTGTATGACATCGACAATCTGATGGCCGGCATCGTCGTGCTGTCGGTGATCGGCCTGATCGTGTCGTGGATTCTCGGTAGGATCGAAAAGGCCTTGCTGGCTTGGCGTTGAGGGTGGAGTTCTGGACTTTCGGGCCGTGATTGCCTATATCCAGCGTGTGAGTAGAAGGAGTTCGATCATGCTGTATATCATCCGCAAGGACTGACGCCGCCGATCGGGCCCAGCCAATGGACAGCTTCCATCAGGGCCTGATCACACTGGCCAACCAGAATCTGCTGCAGCCTTTGATCAGCGTGGTCGTCGGTCTGGCCGCAGCCTTCATCACCATTCTCGCGATCATTGGCAATCGCTGGTCAACGCGCATGAAGGCCACTCTGGATCTGCTGGAGCGGCTGGAAACGCTCGAATATTACCAGAATCGCTACCAGGCCTTCCGCAAGATCCGCATGGAGCCCGGTGGCATCCGGCGCATGATCGCGGTGGGCGAGGGGCAGGGAGAAGGCCGCCTCGATCGAGATATGTGCCTGGATTATCTCAATCAATACGAGTTCATCGCCCTGGGCATCGAGAAGCATATTCTCGACGAAGGTTTTTTCCGCAACACCTATGGCCCGATCGCCGTGCGGGAATGGCACGCAGCCCGCCCGTTGATCGAGCATCTGCGCCGCGACAACCCCGATTATTTCCGGGCGTTCACCCGCCTGGTTCGCAAATGGGATCCGACCATTCGTCCGGTTCGTCACTGAACCCGTCGATTGGCTGACGTTTTGCATTGACTGGCGAAACCCGAGACGAGGACATGCCACCCAATGCGGACCCGACCCAACTGTCTCTTGCTCGCAGCGGTGCTGCTGGCCATTCCCGCCGCCCACGCCGCCGCCCAGGGGGCGGTTCAGGACGCGCCCACGCAGACCTTGCGCATCGCGCTGCGCGAGGATGCCGACATGCTGGATCCCACGCTGGCGCGCAGCTTCGTCGGCCGCATCGTGTTCGCCGGCCTGTGCGACAAGCTGTTCGACATCAACGAGAAGCTGGAGATCATCCCGCAGCTGGCCACCGGCTATGAGTGGGCCGACAGCAAGACCCTGCTGCTGCATCTGCGCCCGGACGTGCTGTTCCAGGACGGCACCAGGATGGACGCCGATGCCGTCAAATACAGCCTCGAACGCCACCTTACGATGCAGGCCAGCGCGCGCCGCGGCGAGGTCAGCGCCATCGATCATATCGAGATCGTCGACCCGCTGACGGTGCGCGTCGTCCTGAAGACCGCCAACGCCCCGTTCGTCTCACAGCTGACCGACCGCGCCGGTATGATCGTCTCGCCCAAGGCCGCCATGGCCGAGGGCAAGGATTTTGCGCTGCACCCGGTCTGCGCCGGCCCGTTCAGCTTCAAGGAGCGCGTTGCCCAGGACCGCATCGTGCTTGACCGCTTCCCGCAATATTGGGACGCCAAGGACATCCATTTCGCCCAGGTGATCTATCAGCCCCAGGTCAACAGCTCGGTGCGCCTGGCAAACCTGCAGGCAGGCGCCATCGACCTGTCGGAAAACATCGTGCCCAGCGATGTCGACGCGGTGCGCAAGGATCCCAAGCTCAAGCTCGTGCTGTCGCCGGCGCTTGGCTATAACAGCCTCAACATAAACGTAGGCCACGGTCCGCGGGCCAACTCGCCGATCGGCAGCGATCCCCGCATCCGCCAGGCGTTCGAGCTGTCGATCGACCGCGAGGCGCTGATCCAGGTGGTGTATAATGGCATGTTCACGCCGCTCGCCCAGGCGGTGCCGAGCGCCAGCCCGTTCTATGACGCCGCCGTCAAACCGCCCGCCCGCGACGTCGCCCGCGCCAAGGCGCTGCTGCAGGCGGCCGGCGCCAAGTTGCCCGTGCCGGTCAGCATGACCTTGTCCAATAGCCCCGACATCCAGCAGCTTGGCGAGGTCATCCAGTCGATGGCTGCCGAGGCCGGCTTCGACGTCAAGCTGAACACGATGGAGTTTGCCTCGTCGCTCGACGCCGCCGACCGGGGGGATTTCGAGACCTATATGATCGCCTGGTCCGGTCGCATCGATGCCGACGGCAATCTGTGGAATTTCCTGCACAGCGGCGGCCCGCTGAACTATCCTGGCTACAACAGCCCCGAAATGGACAGCCTGCTCGATCAAGCGCGCGCCGTCACCGACCTTCCGGCCCGTCAGGCGTTGTATGCGAAGGTTGCAGCACTGAGTGCCAAGGATCTGCCGATCATCTATCTTTACAACCCCCAGAACATCGTCGGCATGTCGGCCAAATTGTCCGGCTTTTCGCCGGTGCCCGATGGCATCATCCGTGTGCAGGGCATGAGCATGGCCAAATGATCGAGCCGGGGAGGGCGCGCGCATGAAAGGCAGTCTCGGGACCCGCCTGTTGCAGGTCCTCCCCACCTTGCTGCTGGTCAGCATGATGGTGTTCGGTCTGCAGCAGCTGATGCCCGGCGATCCCGCCTTGGTGCTGGCGGGCGAGGAGCATGATCCGCAGGTCGTCGCTCAGATCCGCGCCGAGCTCTGGCTCGACCGCCCAATCCCCGTGCAGTACCTGCACTGGATCGGCAATGTGCTGCACGGCAACCTCGGTTATTCCTGGCGCATCCGCCAGCCGGTGGTCGAGCTGATCGCGCAAAAGCTGCCGGTCACACTGCAACTATCGTTGATGGCGTTCATCATCGCGCTGTGCATCGGCATTCCAATGGGCGTGCTGTCGGCGGTGAAAAAGAACAGCATCTGGGATTATCTGGCCAACGGCGTCGGCCTCGCCGGCCTGTCCACGCCGAATTTCTGGCTCGGCATCATGCTGATCCTGCTGATTTCCGTCGATCTCGGCTGGCTGCCCCCCTCTGGCTACGTCTCACCATGGGAGGATTGGCGGCAATCGCTGGCGACCACCATCATGCCCGCCTTCGTGCTCGGCAACGCCATCGCCGCGGTGCTGATGCGCCACACCCGCAGTGCCATGCTGACCGCCTTGGACCAGGATTTCGTCCGCACCGCGCGGGCCAAAGGGCTGCCCAGCCACGTCGTCATCCTGCGTCATGCCTTGCGCAACGCTTTGGTACCGGTGGTGACCCTCGGCGCGCTGGAACTGGGCACGCTGCTGTCCGGTGCCGTGCTCACCGAACAGGTGTTCAGCATCCCCGGCTTCGGCAAGCTGATCGTCGACGCGGTGTTCAACCGGGATTACCCGGTGGTGCAGGGCGTCGTGCTGGTCACCGCCGGCATCTATGTCGGGCTGAACCTGCTGGCCGATATTCTCTACGTGCTGATCAACCCGCGGATGCGCACCGCATGAGCGTCACCGTCGCATCGCCGCAGACCGCCTCCGCCGCCGCGGCCAAACCGCCGAGCAGCCCGGCGGTCCTGGCGTTCCGCCGGTTTCGCGGCCGCCCGGCGGCCGTCGCGGGGCTTATCGTGGTGGTGCTGTTCATCCTGGTCGCCGCTTTAGCACCCTGGATCGCGCCCGACGACCCGATCAAGACGAGCTGGACACTGATCCGCAAGGCCCCGAGCTGGGCGCACTGGATGGGCACCGATGAGAACGGGCGCGACGTGGCGAGCCGCGTGATCTATGGCGCCCGCGCCTCGCTGCTCGCGGGCTTGCTGTCGGTGACCATCGCGGCCGGGATCGGCGTGCCGGTCGGCCTGATCGCCGGGTTCGCCGGCGGACCAGTCGATGCTGTGATCTCCCGCATCGTTGACGCCATGCTAGCCGTGCCGTTCCTGATCCTGGCGATCGCGCTGGCGGCATTCCTCGGTCCGAGCCTGGAAAACGCCATGATCGCGATCGGCGTCACCGCCGCCCCGATCTTCATGCGCATCGCCCGCGCCGCGACCATGGACGCGGCCACCAACGAGTATGTCGAGGCCGCCCGCGCTTTGGGCAACCCACCCTGGCGGGTGGCGCTGCGACATGTGCTGCCTAACATCGTGCCGCCGCTCATGGTCCAGGCGACCCTGGCGATCGCGGCGGCGATCATCGCCGAGGCCAGCCTGTCGTTCCTGGGTCTCGGCCAGCAACCGCCGTCGCCGAGCTGGGGCAGTATGCTGAACGCGGCGCAGCGGTTTCTGACGCAGGCGCCGTGGCTGGCGATTTTTCCAGGGGCGGCGATCTTTTTGGCGGTGTTGAGCTTTAATCTGGTGGGGGATGGGCTGCGGGATGCGTTGGATCCGCGGCGGAAGTAAGGAAGGCTGGGCTCCCCCTCCGGTGGCCATTCCACTCGACGAAGCCGTCGAGCAGAACCTCGGGCCACTTCCGCCCAGATCCGCAAAGGGGAGGAGCTCCTTTGATCCCCTGGTGATAAGGGTCAAAACCGAAATTCGAACCGCGACACCATCGGCCCGTCGCATGAAGGCACGTTCCGGACCTGGCGGGTCCGGTCCGAGCCCGGCTTCCTGCTTCGATGGATCAATCCCGACTCTCCATGAAGTCTCGTATCACTTTGAAAAATCGCTCCGGACTGGCCACGTGAACCCCGTGCCCACAATCGGAAAATCTCTCGAACCGGGCCAGCTCTCTGGGCAGACACGCGACCAGGGCTTCGCTGAAAGCGATCGGTGTGATGGGATCGTGCTCGCCGGCAAGCACCAGGACTGGGCAGCGGATCCTGTGCAGAACCGGCCTGAAATCCATTCGGGCAAGCTCACCGCCGTCACCACTGAAGTGCGTGGCGACTGCCTCGTTCACGATCGGTACTAGGGATACCCGCGGCACGCTGAAGGCGGCCGATACAACGGCACGCAATGCCGCAGATAGGCCGCGCGCGACGTCGGTGTCGGCCGTTTCCATCGCTCGCGCGCGATCGCCGCAACCTCGGGGCCACCCAAGTGCTCGAAGGCTGCGAACACCGCCTCAAAATCCATATCCGCCGCTGTGCTCGCCAGGATCAGCTTACCTGGATGCTGCGGGTGCCGCGTCGCATAGGCCTGCGCGACACAGCCGCCAAACGACAGGTAGACCACGATCGGCTTGTCGATCCCGAGCACGTCTCAAAGTGTTTTGACGTCGTCCCCCTCACTGATCGAGGTGCCACGTCACAGGATCGCTATCGGCGCTCCGTCCGCAGCCGCGTTGGTCGATGTAGACGATCTGTACGAGGTCCGACAGCACCGGGAACCCCAGCTTGAACAGGCTATGATCGCTGGCCGGACCCCCATGCAGCAATATGAGTGTCGGTTTTTCCCGCAGGCCACCCGCCGAAGGCACCAGACCGGGACCTTTGACATCGACGAGTAGCCGCGTGCCATTGACCTCGATATGCATCGCGCGAGCCTGCCGCTACCCCGCGATGAACTCTCGGATCACCGAGAACGCCCGCTCGGGCTCGTCGTTGTGCACGCCATGGCCGCAGTCGGCGAACCGCTCGAAGCGCACCAGCTCGGGCGGCAGGCACGCCGCGATCAGCTCGCTGCGCCCGATCGGCGTGATCGGGTCGGCGTCGCCGCCCAGCACCAATGTCGGGCAGCGTACCCGCCCTAGTGCCGCGCGGAAATCGAGCCGGCTCGACTCCCGGTCGGGCCCCGCGAAATGTAACGCCACGGCATCGTTGCGCAGCACGCGCGCCGCGGCGTCCGGGTCCTTCGACGCGCGGGGATTGTATAGCGGCGAGCAGACCTCGCGATACGCGACCATGCTCGCCGGACTCGGCGTCTGCCAGCGCGCCTCCGCGACCGCCCGCGCCCGCACCCCGCCCAGCCGCTCGAACGTCTCGTAAATCTCGTCGCGCTCGATCTTCGGCGATGTGCTCAGCAGAATGAGCTTGCCGATATGCGCCGGGTGCCGCGTCGCATAGGACTGGGCGACGAACCCGCCGAACGAATAGCCCAGCACGATCGGCGCCACGATCCCCAGCGCGTCGCAGAACACCCGGACGTCGTCGCCCCATTGTTCGAGATTCCACAAAGCGGGATCGCCATGCTCGCTGCGCCCATTGCCGCGATGGTCGAGATACACCAGCTGCGCCACGTCCCGCAGACCGCCAAAATCGGGCTTGAAGGTGCTGTGGTCGCCGCCGGGGCCGCCATGTAGCAACAGCAAGGTCGGCCGCTCGCGCATCTGCGGCCCGTCCGGCACCAATTTCGCGCCATCCACGTCGAAGAAGAGTCGCGCGCCATTGACGGTGATGTGCATGTCGTCGGTTTGCCCTTCGTCGAGCGGTCGTGTTAGCGAGTTGGCATGGTACGCCAGGGTCGGGTCCGCGCCTATCCCAGCCCGGAGATCGTCATGATGCATGCCCCCGTCGCCTCTGCCATGCCGAGTTCCGCGGCTGCGTCCCGTCATGGGCTGACCGGCCGCGTGATCTTGCAGATCATTCCTGAGCTCGACGCCGGCGGCGCCGAGCGCAGCGTCATCGAAATGGCCGAGGTGCTGGTGGCCGCCGGTGCGCGCGCCCCGGTCGCCTGTCTCGGCGGCCGCATGGTGCCCGAACTGCAGGCGCATGGCGGCGAGTTCCTGCCATTTCCGGCGCACACCAAGAATCCGTTTTCCATGGCGCGCAATGTCGGCCGGCTCTGCGCGCTGATCCGCGAGCACCGCGTGGATCTCATCCATGCCCGGTCCCGCGCCCCCGCCTGGGTCGCCCTGGCCGCCGCCCGGCGCACCGGCATCCCGTTCGTCACCACCTATCACGGCAGCTACGCCGACACCTCCGCGCCAAAACGCTTCTATAATTCGGTGATGGCCCGCGGCGACCGGGTGATCGCCAATTCCGTCTTCACCCAGCGGGCGATCCAGGCGGTGTATCCGTTCGCCGCCGCCCGCGTCACCGTGATCCATGACGGGACCGATCTGCGCCAGTTCACGCCGTCATTGGTCGCCCCGTCGCGGGTCGCCGCAATGCGCGCGGCCTGGGGCGTGGAGACCGGCCAGCGCATCGTGCTGCTGGCGGCCAGGCTCACCAGCTGGAAGGGCCACCGCGTGCTGATCGAGGCCGCGCGGTTGCTGCGCGCGCGCGGCCTGTCTGGTATCGCCTTCATCATGGCGGGGGACGCGCAGGGGCGCTCGGGCTACGTCGCCGAACTGGACCAGCTGATCGCCGCGGCCGGGCTCGAGGCCGTGGTGCGGCGCGTCGGCCATTGTGCCGACATGCCCGCGGCCCTGCTCGCGTCCGAGATCGTCGTGGTGCCCTCCACCAAGCCGGAGGCGTTCGGCCGCACCGCCGTCGAGGCGCAGGCGATGGGCATCCCCGTCGTGGTCTCCGATCTCGGCGCGGTGCCCGAAACGGTGCTGGCGCCGCCGCAGGTCAGCGATGCCGGCCGCAGCGGCTGGCGCGTGCCGCCGAACGACGCGACGGCGCTGGCTGACGCCATCGCCGCCGGCCTCGCCGCCACGCCCGCCGACCGCGCCGGTCTCGCGGCCCGCGCGCGCGGCCACATCGTCGCCAACTTCGCCCTGGAGCGCACCCAGCAAGCGGGCATGGCGCTGTATGCCGAGCTGCTGAGCTAGGCCCGCCGTCTGTCTGGAGCCGTCTAGCGCGGTTGCATCGAGGTAAACCGTGCTTTAGTCAGCCCCTCCCACCCAGCACGGACGCACACCGATGGCCACCGCCATGCCGCAGCCGACGCACCGCCCGGCCAATCCGAATTTTTCCTCCGGCCCCTGCGCCAAGCGCCCCGGCTTTTCGCTCGATGCCCTGCAGGCCGCCTTGCTCGGCCGCTCGCACCGGGCCGAAATGTCGCGCGCGCGAATCGCCGAGGTGATCACCCGGTCACGCGACATCCTCGGCCTGCCGCCCGGCTGGCGCCTCGGCGTGGTGCCAGCCTCAGACACCGGCGCGGTGGAGATGGCACTATGGTCGCTGCTTGGGCCGCGCCCGGTCGATGTGCTGGCGTTCGATACCTTCTCCAAAACCTGGGCCGCCGACATCACCGCCGAGCTGTGCCTGCCCGCCACCCGTGTACTCGGCGCTGCCATCGGCGCGCTGCCTGACGTCGCCACCGTCGATCCGGCGCACGACCTCGTCATGGCCTGGAACGGCACCACGTCCGGCGTCCGCTTCACCGACGCCGACTGGATAGCAGCCGACCGCGCCGGCCTGGTGATCTGTGACGCCACGTCCGCCGCCTTCGCCATGCAGCTGCCGTGGAACAAGCTCGATGTCGTCACCTGGTCCTGGCAGAAGGTGCTGGGCGGGGAGGCGGCCCACGGCATGCTGGCGCTGTCGCCGCGCGCGGTCGCCCGGCTGGAAAGTCACACCCCCGCCTGGCCGCTGCCGAAAATCTTCCGCCTGACCAGCGGCGGCAAGCTGATCGAGGGTATTTTTCGCGGCGACACGATCAACACCCCCAGCATGCTGTGCGTCGAGGACGCGCTGGACGGACTGCGTTGGGCCGAGCGCATCGGTGGCCTGCCGGCCCTGATCGCGCGCAGCGAGGCCAATCTGGCCGCCGTCGCCGATTGGGTCGCGCGCAGCGACTGGGCGGCATTTCTGGCCACCGACCCCGCCCGCCGCAGCTGCACCGCGATCTGCCTGCGCATCGTCGCCCCCTGGTTCACGGCCCTCGACGCCGCGGCGCAGACCGCCGCCGCCGCCGAGATGGTGGCACTCCTGCAGCGCCACCAGGTCGCCTTCGACATCGCCAGCTACCGCGACGCGCCGCCCGGCCTGCGCATCTGGGGCGGCGCCACCGTCGACACCGCCGATATCGAGGCCTTGCTGCCGTGGCTGGACTGGGCGGCCGCGCAGCTTCAGCACGCCGCGATCGCCGCCTGACCTGACGCGGCCCTATCCATGTCGTCATCGTTCAGCGGATTGAACTGGACGCGACGGTCTTTATTGCGTAATCGTATGTAAATCCTTTTGATATGATTTCCAGTCGGGGTGCTGTGACCATGACGATACTGCGTTCGCAGCCATTCATGCCCCGGTGATGCTGGGGTTCGCGACCAAGGGCCCGCGCTCCATCGGTCGGGCGCTCTGCGTCACCGCCGTCGTACTGGCGGTCGCCGTCATCGGCCTGACCAGCTACGCGGCCATCCTGAGCCGGGAACGCACCTTGGCCGACGCCGAACGCGAATTGGCCCGGCTCGACATGGTGTTCGCCGAGCAGACCGGCCTCGCGGTCGAGACCGTCGACGTGATCCTGCAAGGCTTTGCCCAGCGCCTGGCCGATACCGGGCGGCCATCGACCGACGCCACCGCGCTGATCGAACAGCAGATGCAGCAGCGCATCGCCGGCCTGCCCCAATTGGCGCGCATCGCGGTCCTCGACCCCGAGGGGCGGGTGATGCTGTCCACCCCGGCAACCGATCACCGCCCCTTCGCTCTGCCGTCGCTGGCGCGGGCCGCCTTCAGCATCGCCGCCGCGAGCGTGAACGCCACCGCCCCGCTGGTCAGCAGCCCGTTCCGCGACTCCTCGGGCGCCTGGGTGAGCCTGCTGATGCGCCCCATCCGCGACTCCTCCGGCCACCTCATCGGCGTGGTCGTCGGCTGCCTGCGCCTGAGCTATTTTGAGGATTTCTACCGCGGCGTCGAGCTCGGCGCCGGCAGCGCGATCATGCTGCACCGACGCGACGGCATGCTGCTGGCACGCTTCCCCCACGTCGACGACCGGATCGGCGGCAGTTTCGCCGACCTGCCCCCCTTCACCAAGGTATTGGCCAACGCCATGGCTGGCACCGTCGAGGTGGATAGCCCGATCGACGGCCGTCGTCGCATCGTCGCGATCCGGGCGTTGCCGAACCTGCCGTTCGCCGTCAACGTCGCCGTCGACAAGGCGCAGGTCCTGAACGACTGGTATCGCCAGACAACGTTGCTCATCTCCGACGCCACGGCCGCGGCAGCGCTGGTCTTCGCGCTGCTGCTGCTGCTCGCGCGGGCCTCGGCCCGGCGGGACGCCCTGCTGGCGCGCGTCAAGACCGCCAAGGACGCCGCCGAGACCGCCAACGCCAGCCTACTGATCGAAATGGAGGAGCGGCTTCGCGCCGAGGACAGCCTGCGCCAGGCGCAGCGGATCGAGGCGATCGGCCAGATCACCAGCGGCGTCGCGCATGATTTCAACAATCTGCTGACCGTGCTGCTGGGCAATATCGAGCTGCTGCAGGAAATCCTGGAACCCACGCCCGCCGCCGCCGCCCGGCTCGGCATCATGCGCGCCGCGGCCGAACGCGGCGCCACGCTGACTGGCCAATTGCTGGCGTTCTCGCGCCGTCAGCCGCTCTTGCCGCGGCCGGTGGCGCTGGACCGGCTGGTGCCGGGCATGCTCGATCTGCTGCGTAGCGCCACCGGCGGCACGATCCTGATCGCCACCCGACTGGCGTCCAACGTGTGGCCCGCCATGGTCGATCAGACACAGATCGAGCTGGCCATCCTCAATCTCGCCATCAACGCCCGCGACGCCATGCCGAACGGCGGCACGCTCACCATTGAGGTTCGCAACCACCACATCTCCGCGCCGCGTGGCGCGGACCACCTGGCGGCCGGCGAATATGTCATGGTCCGCGTCGCCGACACCGGCACCGGGATGACAGCCGAGGTGCGCGCCAAAGCGTTCGAGCCGTTCTTCACCACCAAAGGGCCGGGCGAGGGGTCCGGCTTGGGACTCTCCCAGGTGTTCGGCTTCGTTCGCCAATCCGGTGGCGATGTCACCATCGACAGCACCCCGGGCGAGGGCACCATTGTTACGCTGCTGCTGCCGCGCTCCGCCCGGCAACCCGCCGATCTGGCCCCCGAGCCCATGGCGTTCTCTATCGAGCGCCATCGCGCCGCCATCCTGCTGGTCGACGACGACCCGCCGGTCCGTGCCACCACCCGACTGGTCCTGCAGGCGATGGGCTATAGCGTCACCGCGCTCGACTCCGGCAAGGCGGCGCTCGACATGATGGCGCAAGGCCACCATTTCGACCTGCTGCTGACCGATGTCGCGATGCCCGGCATGAATGGACTGGAACTGGCGCGCAGGGTGCGACACATGCAACCGGATCTGCCGATCATGATCATCTCGGGCTACACCGACCTCGAACCTGCTTATCGCGACGTCTGCCAGCGAATCGTCAAAAAACCCTACCGCGCCGCCGAATTGGCAGCCGAGATCGAAGCCGTGCTGCAGCTGCAGAATGCGCCGGCCTAAATGGAAGGGAAGGAAGTAAGGCTGGGCTCTGCCCACACCCGCAAAGGGGCCGCGCCCCTTTGAACCCCCGGACCCTTGGAATCTAAGGTCCAGGGGCTTGGCCCCTGGCGGGTCCGGGCAGCGCCCGGCTTACTTGCTTCCTCCGCCCCAGCTGGCGCATTTCCCCAGCAGCCGCGCATGACTGCGCATGCCTTGGCGGAAGCAGCGCACGTCGAATTTCTCGTTCGGGCTGTGCACCTGGTCGTCGGACAGTCCGAATCCCATCAGCACGCTATCCAGGCCGAGCTCGCGTTGCATGGTTTCCACCACCGGGATCGAGCCGCCGCAGCCGATCATCACGGCTGGTTTGCCGTATTCATCGGCCAGGGCCGCCGCCGCCGCCTGGACGAACTTCGAATCCATCGGGATTTCAATGCCTTCCCCGGAGCCGAGCACGGTGAACTCCAGTTTTGCGTCGGCCGGCACGCGGGCTTGCATGAAGCTTTTGAAGCCGTCGATCACGGCCTGCGGATCCTGTCCGGGCACCAGCCGGAACGACACTTTCGCGCCGGCCTCCGCTGCGATCACGGTTTTCGTGCCGGGCCCGCTATAGCCGCCCCATATTCCGTTGATATCGCAGGTCGGCCGGGCCCACAGCCGCTCCAGCGCCCCGCGGCCCGCCTCACCGGTCGGCACGGATAGGCCGATATCCCCCAGGAACGCCGCTTCGTCGAACCCGAGCGCGGCCCATTGGTTCGATTGCCGGCTGGAAATGTCGCGCACACCGTCGTAATAGCCGGGCACCTGGATGCGCCCCTCGGCGTCCTTCAGCTGGCCCAAAGCGTGCGTCAAGGCATTGATCGGATTGAGTGCCGACCCGCCATACATACCGGAATGCAGGTCCCGGTTGGCGGCTTTCAGCTCCACCTGCACATACACCATGCCACGCAGACTGGTGCTCAGCGCCGGCGTGTCGATATCCCACATGCCGGTGTCGCTGATCACCACCACGTCGGCGGCCAGCTCCGCCTTGTGGGCGGCCACGAACGGCTTGAAATTGACGCTGCCGGTCTCCTCCTCACCCTCGATCAAAACGGTGATCCGGCAAGGCATTGTACCGATTTCCTCATGCCAGGCGCGAAACGCGCTCAGCCACATCGACACCTGGCCCTTATCGTCCACGGCACCGCGCGCGGTCACCCGTGGACCGTTCGGCCCATCGGTCAACGTCGGCTCGAACGGCGGGCTGGTCCACAGCTCCACGGGGTCGGCGGGCTGCACGTCGTAATGCCCATAATACAACAAATGCGGGATCTTGCCGCCGCTTGTTGCGTTCTCGGGTCCGGGATGCATGGCGAGCACCACGGGATGCCCGTCGGTCTCGCGGATCTCGGCGGTAAATCCTATTGATTCAAGGTCTTTGCGGGCGAACTCCGCGGCCGCCCGGCAATCCGCCGCGTGCGCCGGCTGGGCGGAGATGCTGGGTATCCGCAGCCAGTCCATCCAGCGCTGCCGATGCGCCGGAAAATCCGCGTCCAGCCGCGCCAGCACCTGCTCCGTCACGCTCATGCGATCATCTCCTGCTGCCCATAGGTGGAATAGCGCGCCTGGGCGTCGCGCATCTGGGTTTGGCTAAGCAATATCGGTCGGCCAGCGGCCAGCGCGATCAGATATTGCCGCGCCAGCGTCTCCAGCCGAATCGCGGTCAGCAACGCCGTCGCGGCATCCGGCCCATGGCAGATCATGCCGTGATTGGCGAGCAGGCACGCGGTGCGCCCGACGATCGCCGCCGCCGCCAGGGCCGCCAGGTCCGGCGTGCCGAACGTCGCATAAGGCGCCAACCGCACGTCGTCGCCGCCGAACCCGGCCACCGCGTAATGGAACGCCGGCAACGGCATGCCGAGGCAGGCCAGTGCGGTCGCATGATCCGAATGGGTGTGCACGATCACCCGGGCCGCCGGCGCCGCGCGGTAGATCGCCGCATGCATCTGCCACTCCGATGACGGCGCAACACGGCCGGTCCAGGTGCCGTCCAGCCGCATCTCGACCAGATCATCGGGCGTCACCTCATCGCCATGGATGCCGGTCGGCGTGATCAGCATGGCCTCGCCGCGTCGCTCGCTGACATTGCCGGTGCTGCCGACATTCAAGCCGCGCGCGCCAAGGGTGCGATACAGATCAGCGATCTCGGCGCGGGCAGACGCCGGGAACGACTGCATCATGCGAAACTCCTCCACCGTCATTTCAACCGCATCGATCGTGCCGCGCAACTGCCAGCGCGCAACGCATGCCTGGGACGCCACGTCGCGAAGGCCTGCCCGCGTTGACCGGACGAGCGTAACGTTTATGATCATGTCGTGCGTTATAGTTATGACGCATATCATTTTTTGCGACGATGACGAACCGGCCGTGATCGGGCATACCCGGTCACCTGCCGTTGCCTGTGCGAGGAGACCACGCGCTTGTCCATTCGAAACGTCGCTCTCGGGGTCGGCGCCTGTCTGTTGCTGACTGGCTGCACGGTCGGCCCGAACTATGAGCAGCCCAAGCCCTGGTGGTCGCCCGCCCGCTGGATCGGTCTGGGGTCGAAAGGCGACGCCAATGCCCCCGGTAGCGTTACGGTCGGCGATCCCGTGGATCCGCAATGGTGGAAGCTGCTCGGCGATCCCAAGCTCACCGCGCTCGAAACCCGCCTGATCGACAGCAACCTCGATATTCGTATCGCCGCCATCCGCCTGGCCGAGGCGCGCGCCCAGCTCGGGGTCGCGCAGGGCGCGGAATTGCCGACGGTCAACGCCAATGCCTCCTATGAGCGGCAGCGACAGAGCGCCAACGGCGTGATCTCGCTGCTCAGCGGATCGGCGACCTCCGATAATGGCCTGGGCGGGCAGGGCGGCCTGCCGTCGCAAGCCGCAACCTCCACCAGCGGGGGGGCTAGCAGCGCCCTGGTGAAGCCGTTCGACCTCTACCAGACCGGCTTCGACGCCAGCTGGGAGATCGATCTGTGGGGCCGCGTGCGGCGCAACGTGGAGTCGGTGGCGGCCCAGGGCCAGGCCATCCAGGAAGCCGGCCGTGACACCATGGTCACCGCGTCGGCCGAACTCGCCCGCGACTATATCGAGCTGCGCGGCACCCAGCTGAAGCTGCAATACACCAAGGACAACCTGGTCTCCGCCCAGCAGAGCCTGTCACTGACCCGCCAGCGGGCGCTCGGCGGTGTCAGCACCGATCTCGATGTCGCCACCGCCGCGGCCCAGGTCAGCACCAACGAGGCCGAAATCCCGCCGCTCGAACAGCAGGAGACGGTGATGATGAACGCCATCGCCCTGCTGCTCGGCCAGGAGCCGCGCGCGCTCGAGACCGATCTCGGCACCGCGGCGCCCATCCCGCCGGTGCCGCCGGCGATCCCGGTCGGCCTGCCGTCCGATCTCGCGCGGCGACGGCCGGACATCAGGCGCGCCGAGGCGCTGCTGCATTCCGCGACCGCCGACACCGGCGTCGCGGTCGCCGATTTCTATCCGCAAGTCACCCTGTCCGGCAGCGCCACGTTGCAGGCGCTGCAGTTGCATACGCTGGCCAACTGGGCGTCCGGCGCCTATGCGCTGGGGCCGAGCGTGACCCTGCCGATTTTCCGGGGTGGTGAGCTGACCCGCACCCTGCAACTGCGCAAGTTCCAGCAGCAGGAGGCGGCGATCACCTACCAGCGCACCGTGCTAAGCGCCTTGCACGAAGTCGACAACGCCATGACCGCCTACGCCGCCCAACAGCGCCGCCGCGACGCGCTGCAACAGGCGGTGGAACAAAACCGCCGCGCCTTGGGCCTGGCGCGAGACCGCTACGCCCAAGGCGTGGCGGACTTCCTGCAAGTGCTGACCGCCGAACGCAGCCTGCTGGCGGCCCAACAAGACCTCGCGGATAGCACCACCAGCGTGTCGACCGACCTGGTGCAACTCTACAAAACCCTCGGCGGCGGCTGGGAGCCGCGGCCGTTGCCTGAGGTTGAGGCTGATCCGGTGAAGTAAGGAAGCCGGGCTCGGCCCGGACCCGCCAGGTCCGGAGCGCGCCTTCGCGCGACGGGCCAAGCCCCTGGATCTTAGATGTGAACGGAGGTTCATGTAGGGGGCTTACTCAGAGGTTGCGACCTCGGTGTAAGCCCTCTTCATCAACTTCCCTTAAGTCTGGGGGTTCAAAGGGGCGTATGCCCCTTTGCGGGTCTGGGCGGAGGTGGCCCAAGGTTCCGCTCGACGGCTTCGTCGAGTGGAATGGCCACCGGAGGGAGAGCCCAGCCTTCCTTGCTTCACCGGCTCACCCTCAACCCCGAGCAGCCCTGATCGCCTGCCACACTTTCTGGGGAGTGGCGGGCATGTCGATATGGGTGATGCCGACATCTGACAGCGCGTCGACCATGGCGTTCATCACCGCGGGCAGTGACCCCGCGCAACCGGCTTCGCCGCAGCCTTTGGCGCCCAGGGCGTTGGTGCGCGCCGGCACCGGGTGGCTGGCGAACGAGAAGGGCGGCGTGAGGTCGGCGCGGGGCAGGGCGTAGTCCATATAGCTGCCGGTCAGCGCCTGGCCATCCTCGTCATACACCACGCATTCTGTCAGCGCTTGGCCGATGCCTTGCACGATGCCACCGTGGGCCTGGCCCTCGACCAGCATCGGGTTCACCAGCACGCCGAAATCATTGACCATGCTGTAGGCCAGAATTTCGGTGGTGCCGGTGTCGGGATCGATCTCCACCTCGGTGATGTGGCAGCCGTTCGGGAATGCGCTGGGCACGCCCTGGAATACCAGGCTGGCATCGAGGCTGGGTGGCACGTCCTCGGGCAGGGTGGTGGATGCGCGGAGGCGGGCCGCGAGGTCGAGGATGTCGATGCCGCGATCGGTCCCGGCGATGGCGAAGCGTCCGGACGAGAATTCGATGTCCGACACGGCCGCTTCGAGCATGAAGGCGGCGGCCTTGCGGCCTTTTTCGATCACGTCCGCACTGGCCTCGATGATCGCGCCGCCGCTTTGCATTATGGAGCGCGAGCCGCCGGTGCCCCCGCCGGCGATCAGCTGGTCGGAATCGCCCTGCATCAGCGTAACCTTGTCGAACGGTACGCCGAGCTGATCGACCAGCACCTGCGCAAACGCCGACGCATGGCCTTGGCCGTAATCCAGCGTGCCGGTGACGATGGTGACCGAGCCGTCCGCCTCGAAGCGGATGCCGCCCATCTCGGCCCCGGCGGGGGCGGTGACTTCAAGATATTGGCCGATGCCCAGGCCGCGCAGCTTGCCCCGCTTGCGGCTTTCGGCGCGCCGCTGGGGGAAATTCTGCACGTCGGCGGCGATCAGCGCCTCGTCGAGGATCGCGGGGAAGTCGCCGCAGTCGTAGTGCATGGTGGAGGGCGCGGTGTACGGCATCATGTCGGGCGTGATATGGTTGCGGCGTCGCAGCTCGATGCGGTCGATGCCCATTTCGCGGGCGGCGTTGTCGACCAGCCGCTCCATGTAATAATTGCCCTCCGGCCGCCCGGCGCCGCGATAGGCGCCGACCGGCGTGGTGTTGGTGAACACACAGGTGACCGCTGCATAGACCAAGGGTGTGCGGTACACACCGATGATGTTCTTCACGATGTTCATGGTCGGCGGGATGGTGGTGGAATTGGACAGGCAGGCGCCGACATTGCCGTAGCCGGTAACGCGCAGCGCCATGAAACGCCCGTCGGCGTCGAGCGCCAGATCGACGGTATGGTCATGGTCGCGGCCGTGGCTGTCGGACAGGAAGCTTTCGCTGCGCTCGTCGGTCCATTTCACCGGGCTGCCCAGCGCGCGGGCGGCGTGCAGCGCGCAGACATATTCCGGGTAGCAGGACGCTTTCATGCCGAACGAGCCGCCGACATTGCCGGTGAGCACGCGCACCTGGGCGGGGGCCACGCCCATCACGTTGGCGACCGCGCGGCTGAGGCCGAAGGTGCCCTGGCAGCCAACGCGCAGCACGAAGCGGCCTGCGTCCGCGTCGAAATCGGCGATCGCCGAGCGCGGCTCCATGGCGCACACCACGATGCGGCTGTTGCGGATACGGAGCGAGGTGGTGTGGGCGGCGCGGGCGAACGCCGCGTCCACCAGGCCAGCGTCGCCGAACCGCCAGTCAAGCAGCACGTTGCCGGGTGCCTCGTCGTAGAGTTGCGGTGCAGCGGGATCGGCGGCGGCAGCCGGATCGGTGACCGCGGGCAAGGTGTCGATGTCGGGGAACACTGCTTCGGCGGCGTCTTTCGCCTGTTTCGCCGTGTCGGCGACGACGACGGCGATGGGGTCGCCGACATAGCGTACTTTGCCGGTGGCGAGCGCGTATTGCAGTGGCTTGGGCACTGGGCGGCCGTCGTGATTTTCGCCGCTGACATTGGCCGCCATCGGTCTAACACCGGCCGCGATCAGGTCGGCGGCGGTGTAGATGGCGCGCACGCCGGGCATGGCGGCGGCCTCGCTGCTGTCGATGCCGCGCAGGATGCCGTGGCCGACCCGGCTGCGCACCATCACCGCGTAGAGCTGGCCGGGCAGATTGAGATCGTCGGTGTAGCGACCCTCGCCGCGCAGCAGCACCGGGTCCTCCTTGCGCGACACCGACTGGCCGACCGCGAAACGACCGGGTTCCAGCCTGTCCGACGATCGACGCAGGGGCTCGACGGGTGCGTTCATGGGATTTTCCTTGATCGGGGAGGGGACGGCGAACCGGCCGCTGAACGCAGATAGGGATGCGCTCCTGGCCTTAAAGTGCCGCGTGGTGGGGCGTCGCGCAACCGTTTCAGGCTAGGGTCAGCGGAACACTAGCCGGCGCGACAGATAAAAATTTAGGAACATGCCGGCAATCGTGCCCCCCAGGATCGCCAGCACCGGATAGGCGAAGCAGAGCGGGCTGATCGTGATCAGGGTGAAATAGGCGCCCCGATTGAGCACGAAGCCCAGCGCGTTGGCGGCTAGGAACAGCATCCATTGGCGGTGCGCGGGGCCGCTGCCGGTGCCGCGGAACGTCCACATCCGGTTCAGCGCCCAGGTGACTGTGGCGGAAATCAGGTAGGACAGCGCCCCCGCCAGATATAGGCCCAGCGCCGCCCGCGACGTGTAGACCACGGCGTTGTCGGCGAGGAAGCCGGCAAAGCCCACGGTGCCGAAGCGCAGGAACTGCACCAGCAGCGCCAACCGGTCTGGGGTGAGGAGGCGGTTCATGCGCGCGCTCATAGAGGTCGCGGAACCGCTTGGGAAGCATCGGGTGAAGCCGAAGCAACTTGCCGCGAGCCTGCGGGACTGCCATCGTTTTCGCTGGGCAGGGTTGGCGGCTCGTCATGGCACGGCTTGTGCAGGCACAAATCGTCAAACGGTCGGTCCGGCTGGGGTCGGAACCAATATTGGTGAGGCAGGGTCATTCATGAAACGTCGTTCCTTTCTGAAATTCGCGGCCGCTGGCGCGGCCGGCAGCCTGGCCGCACCCCATGTGGCGGGTGCGCAGGGCAAGAAAGTCCTGAAATTCATCCCGCAATCCGATCTCGCCATCCTCGATCCGATCTGGACGACTGCCTACGTCACGCGCAATCACAGCTATATGGTGTTCGATACGCTGTTCAGCACCGATGGTACGTTCAAGGCATCGCCGCAGATGGCGGAGGGTCTGACCACCGAGAATGACGGCAAAACCGTCAAGATCACCCTGCGCGATGGCTTGAAATGGCATGACGGCGAGAAGGTGTTGGCCAAGGATTGCGTCGCCAGCATTCAACGCTGGGCCAAGCGCGACCCGTTCGGCCAGACCATCGCGGCCCTGACCGATGAGCTGTCGGCGACCGACGACAAGACCATCCAGTTCCGCCTCAAGAAGGCGTTTGCGCTGATCCCCGACGCGCTGGGCAAGTCGGGCACCAACCTGCCGGCGATGATGCCGGAGCGGCTGGCCAAGACCGACGCCTTCACGCAGGTGACCGAGATGGTCGGCAGCGGGCCATTCCGTTTCAATGCCAAGGAGCGGGTGCCCGGCTCGTTGATTGTCTACGACAAGTTCGAAGGCTATGTGCCGCGTTCGTCCGGCACGCCCGACTGGAATGCCGGCCCGAAAGTTGTGCATCTGGATCGCGTCGAGTGGCACGTGATCCCGGATTCCTCCACCAAGGCCGGCGCCATGCAGAGCGGCGAGATGGATTGGTGGGAGAACGCCGACTACGACCTGCTGCCGCTGCTGCGCCGTGACCCCAAGCTTGTGGTGTCGATCCCCGATCCGACGGGCAGCATGGCGTGCATGCGGTTCAATGAGCTGATTCCGCCGTTCGACAATCCGGCGATCCGGCGTGCCCTGCTGAAAGCGGTGGACCAGACCGAGTTCATGACCGCGGTGGCGGGCGATGACGCGAGCATGTACCACGTGCCCGTGGGTCTGTTCTGCCCTGGCACGCCGATGGCCAATGATGCCGGCATGAGCGTGTTCGCCGGCAAGCGCGACTATGAGGCGGTGAAGCAGGAGATCATTGCCGCCGGCTACAAGGGCGAGAAAGTGGTGCTGTTGGCGCCGACCGATTTTCCGATTCTGAAGGCGCTGGCCGACGTCAACGCCGACATGTTCAAGAAAGTCGGCCTCAATGTCGATTATCAGGCGATGGATTGGGGCACGGTGGTGCAGCGGCGCACCAAGATGGACCCGATCGACCAGGGCGGCTGGAACGTGTTCAACACGTTCTGGGGCGGGCTCGATCAGTTCAGCCCGGTGGCCGACTCGTTCCTGCGCGGCACCGGCAAGGCTGGTGGGATCATCGGCTGGCCGAGCAGCCCGAAGATCGAGGAACTGCGTAACCAATGGCTCGACGCGCCCGACCTCGCGACCCAGAAGAAGCTCGCCGAACAGATCCAGCTGCAGGCGTTCATCGACGTGCCTTATCTGCCGCTCGGCCAGGCGCTGCAGCCGACCGCCTATAACAAGCGTCTGAGCGGGGTGCTGGGCGGATCCGTGGTGTTCTGGAACATCAAACTCGCATGAGCATCACCCGGCGCTCCCTGATCGCGGCGTCCGCCGGCGCGCTCGCCGTGCCCTCGCTGGCCCGCGCGCAAGCCAGCCGCACGCTGAAATTCATCCCGCAGATCGATCTCGCCTTCCTCGATCCGCACTGGACCACGGCGTATGTCACGCGCAACCACGGCTACATGGTGTTCGACACGCTGTATGGCCAGAACGGCAGCTTCGCCACCTCGCCGCAAATGGTCGAGGGCCATACGGTCGAGAATGACGGCAAGCTGTGGAAGCTGACGCTGCGCGCCGGCCTGTTCTGGCATGACGGCACGCCGGTGCTGGCGCGCGACTGTGTCGCCAGCATAAAGCGCTGGTCCAAGCGCGACGCGTTCGGCGACGCGCTGATGCAGGCGACCGACGAATTGTCGGCGCCGGACGATAGGACCATCCAGTTCCGCCTCAAGAAGCCGTTCCCGCTGCTGCCGGACGCCTTGGGCAAGGTCGGCTCGCCGATGCCCGCGATGATGCCTGAGCGGCTGGCCGACACCGATCCGTTCAAGCAGATCACCGAGATCATCGGCAGCGGCCCGTATCGCTATGTCGCCGCCGAACGCGTGCAGGGTGCCCGCAACGTCTATGCCCGTTTCGAAAAATACCAGCCCCGCGCTGGCGGCACACCGGATTGGACGGCCGGTCCTAAGGTGACCTATTTCGACCGCGTCGAATGGACCACCATGCCAGACCACGGCACCGCGGTGGCCGCCCTGCAGAGCGGCGAGCAGGACTGGTTCGAATATCTCGATCACGACCTGATGCCGCTGCTGCAGAAGGACCCGAAGATCAAGGTCACCGTGCCCGATCCCACTGGCGGCGTGGAGATGATCCGGCCCAACCATCTGCAGCCACCGTTCAACAATCCGGCGATTCGCCGCGCCTTGTTCGGCGCGATCGATCAGGCCTCCTACATGCAGGCGATCGTCGGTGACCGGCCGAACATGTATTACACGCCGCTGGGCATCTTCACCCCCGGCACGCCGATGGCGAGCGACGTCGGGCTGGACGTGTTCAAGGGCAAGCGCGACTACGCCAAGGTGGCCGAGGCGCTGAAGGTCGCTGGCTACGCCGGCGAAAAGACAGTGCTGATGGTGCCGAGCGACTATGCCACGCTGAAGGCGCTGGGCGACGTCGCCGCCGACATGATGCAGAAGGTCGGCATGAACGTCGATTACGTCGCCACCGACTGGGGTAGCATGCTGCAGCGGCGCAACAACAAGGGGCCGGTGGATCAGGGTGGCTGGAGCGCCTTCATCACTGGCTGGACCGGCGGCGACTGGATGAACCCGGTCGGCCACATCGCCATGCGCGGCAATGGCAACGACCCCGGCGCCTGGCCCGGCTGGGCGGTCAGTCCGCGCATCGAGCAGCTGCGCCAGGATTGGCTGGCGGCCCCCGACCTCGCCGCCCAACAGAAGATCTGCGCCGATATCCAGGCGCAGTGCCTGATCGACGTACCGTTCTATCCGCTGGGCCAATACCAGCAACCGACCGCCTACCGCAGCGACCTGACCGGCATGCTCAACGGGTTTGCCACGTTCTGGAACATTCGCCGCAGCGTCTGAGATTTTCCAAATTCGACAATGAAAGACCATCCATGAAGCGTCGTGATTTCCTGGCCTCCGCCGCAGCCGTGGCGTCGGCCGCCAGCCTGGCCACCCCGCGGATCGCCCGCGCCCAGACTGCCAACCAGAATCCCCGGGTGCTGCGCTTCGTGCCGCAGGCCAACCTGTCCACCATGGATGCCATCGTCGGCACCCAATATGTCGTCCGCAATGCCGCTTTGCTGGTGTGGGACACGCTGTATGGCGTCGACTCCAAACTCGTGCCGCAGCCGCAGATGTGCGAGGGCCATGAGGCGTCCGAGGACCTCAAGACCTGGACCTTCAAGCTGCGTCCCGGCCTGAAATTCCATGACGGCGCGCCGGTCACGACCAGGGACGTGGTGGCCAGCCTGACGCGCTGGATGGTGCGCGACAATATGGGCCAGTTCATCAAGAAGCGGCTCGACGCGCTGGAGGCGATCGACGATCAGAGCTTCCGCTTCCGCCTTAACAAGCCGTTCGCCAAGATGCTGTTCGCGCTCGGCAAGGCGAACCCGCCGCTGGCGCTGATCATGCCCGAGCGGATCGCCAAGACCGATCCGTTCACCCAGATTTCCGAATATATCGGCTCCGGCCCGATGGTGTTCAACAAGGCCGAATGGGTGCCGGGTGCGAAGGCGATCTTCGACAAGTTCGACGGCTACGTGCCCCGCCCGGAAGCCGCCGACTGGCTCTCGGGCGGCAAGCGGATCATGTTCGACCGCATCGAGTGGGACATCATCAGCGATCCCGCGACGGTGGGGGCGGCGCTGCAGAACGGCGAGGTCGACTGGTCCGAGACCCCGCTGCCCGACCTCATCCCGCTGCTCAAGCGCAACCGCAACATCAAGGTCGACATCGCCGACCCGCTCGGCAATATCGGCTCGCTGCGCATGAACCATCTGCAGCCGCCATTCAACGACGTGCGCGCCCGCCGCGCGCTGATGATGGCGCTGAGTCAGGAGGAATACATGCAGGCGGTCGTCGGCGATAATCCCGATCTGTGGAAGCCGCTGCCGAGTTTCTTCACCCCGGGCACGCCGTTCTACACCGAGGCCGGCGGCGACATCCTCAAGGGCCCGCGCAATTACGACGCGGCCAAGAAGCTGCTGTCCGACGCCGGCCTGCTCGGCTCCAAGGTGACCTTGCTGGTGGCCACCGATGTCGCGATCACCAAGGCCGAGGGCGACGTCACCAACGAGCTGCTCAAGAAGATCGGCTTCGAGGTGGATTATGTCTCGACCGATTGGGGCACGGTGGGGGCGCGTCGCGCCAAGAAGGATCCGCCAAGCCAGGGCGGCTGGAACATCTTCCACACCTGGCACGCCGGCGCCGACTGTATCAATCCGGCGCCCTACACCGCACTCGATTCCAGCGGTGACACCGCCTGGTTCGGCTGGCCGAAATCCGACGAGGTGCAGAAGGACATCGCCGCCTGGTACGACGCGCCGGACGCCGCCGCCGAGAAGGCGGCGATGGCCGCAATCGACGTCGCCAGCTTCGAGAACGTCACCTACGCGCCGACCGGCTTCTTCCTGATGTACCAAGCCTGGCGCAGCAATCTTTCGGGTATCGTGCGCGCGCCGTTCCCGGTGTTCTGGGGCGTGCAGAAAACCTGACGCCTCGACCTCCGCTATCGCCCCCGACCCCGGTCGGGGGCGAGCTATGAAAGGAAGACCCTAGGGCATGTTCGCCTACGCCATACGGCGCGTCGTCTCCACCATCCCCGTCATGGCGGTGGTGGCTTTGTTCGTGTTCAGCCTGCTCTATATCGCCCCCGGCGACCCCGCGGCGATCATCGCCGGCGACCAGGCGACACCCGCCGACATCGAGCGCATTCGCGAATCCCTCGGCCTCGATCGCCCCTTCCTGGTGCGCTTCGGCGAATGGGTGTGGCACGTGCTGCACGGCGATCTCGGTGTCTCCATCTTCACCAACCTGCCGGTCACCCACATGATCGCCCAGCGCATCGAACCCACGGTGTCGCTGATGTCGATCACGCTGGTGCTGTCCCTCGTGGTGGCTATCCCGATGGGTGTGGTCGCCGCCTGGAAGAACGGCACCTGGATCGATCGCACGCTAATGGTGATCGCGGTGCTGCTGTTCTCCGTGCCGGTGTTCGTGGTCGGCTACGTGCTGGCCTACGCCTTCGCGCTGCAGCTCGACTGGGTGCCAGTGCAGGGCTACACGCCGATCGCGAGCGGTCTCTGGCCATGGTTCCAGAATCTCATCCTGCCCTCGCTCGCCCTCGGCGGCGTCTATATCGCGCTGATCGCGCGCATCACCCGGGCGACCATGCTGGAGGTGCTGGGCCAGGATTACGTGCGCACCGCCAAGGCCAAGGGCGTGGATCAGCGCGCCATCCTGTTCGTTCACGCCTTGAAGAACGCCGCGGTCCCGATCGTCACCATCGTCGGCATCGGCTTCGCCTCACTGATCGGCGGGGCCGTGGTCACCGAGAGCGTATTCGCCATCCCCGGCCTCGGCCGCCTCGTCGTCGACGCCATCCTGCGCCGCGACTATCCGGTGATCCAGGGCGTCGTGCTGATGTTCAGCTTCGTCTATGTGCTGGTGAACCTGCTGGTGGATCTTCTGTACACGCTATTCGACCCGAGGATACGGTATTGAGCGCAACAATCTTCGCCCCGCACGACCTCACCAAGGCCGATGTCGCGATCGCGCCCGATCTGCCCGATGTGCTGCCGCCCCGCCGAAAGCGTGGCCGCATCGGCATGTTTGCCTACCGGCACCCGACCATCTTCGCCGGCGGCGTCCTGCTGGCCCTGTTCGTGGCGATGGCGATCTTCGCGCCCTGGCTGTTCACCCGAGACCCGACGGCGATAGCACCCGCGCGCCGCACCCGTGCCCCCAACGCGGAATTCTGGTTTGGCAGCGACATGCTGGGCCGCGACATCTATTCGCGGGTGATCTATGGCTCGCGCGTCTCCCTGATCGTCGGCTTCTCGGTGGCCATTGCGGCATCCGCCGTCGGCATGGCGATCGGCCTGCTGTCCGGCTTCATCCGTGTGCTCGACAGTGTGGTGATGCGCGTCATGGACGGCCTGATGTCTATCCCGCCGATCCTGCTCGCGATCGCGCTGATGGCGCTGACCCGCGCCAGCGTGTCGAACGTCGTCGTCGCCATCAGCATCGCCGAGGTGCCGCGCGTCTCCCGCCTGGTCCGCGGCGTGGTGCTGTCGCTGCGCGAGCAGCCTTATGTCGAGGCCGCCGTCGCCTCCGGCACGCCGATGCTCAAGATCATCTGGAAACACATCCTGCCCAACACGCTGGCGCCAATCATCGTGCAGGCCACCTTCATCCTGGCGTCGGCGATGCTGACCGAGGCGATCCTGTCGTTCATCGGCGCCGGCACCCCGCCGACGATCCCGAGCTGGGGGAACATCATGGCCGAGGGCCGCGCGCTGTGGCAGGTCAAGCCCTACATCGTGTTCTTCCCGGCGGCCTTCCTGTCGCTCAGCGTGCTGGCGGTGAATTTGCTCGGTGACGGGCTGCGGGACGCGCTCGATCCCCGCCTTGCAAAACGGATCTGACCGCGATGGCGCTGCTCGAAGTCCAGAACCTGCAGACCCATTTCGGCACGCTCGATGGCGTGGTCCGCGCCGTCGAGGGCCTGTCGTTCCATATCGACGCCGGCGAGACGGTGGCGATCGTGGGCGAGTCCGGCTGCGGCAAGTCGGTCACCTCGATGTCCATCCTGCGATTGATCCAGGAGCCACCTGGCAGGATCGCCGGAAAGATCAATTTCCAGGGCCGCAATTTGCTGGATCTGCCGGACGCGGAGATGCGCAAGATCCGCGGCAAGGACATCAGCATGATCTTCCAGGAGCCGATGACCAGCCTCAACCCTGTGCTCACCGTGGGCCGGCAGATCGGCGAGACCGTGCGCCTCCACGAAGGCCTCTCCGCCCAGGCCGCCGAACAACGCGCCATCGAGATGCTGACCCTGGTCGGCATTCCCGCGCCTGCGCGCCGCGTCAAGGAATACCCCCACCAGCTGTCCGGTGGCATGCGCCAGCGCGTGATGATCGCCATGGCGCTGGCCTGCAACCCCAAGCTGCTGATCGCCGACGAGCCGACCACGGCACTCGACGTCACCATCCAGGCGCAGATCCTGGACCTGATGCGCGACCTCAAAACCCGTGTCGGCGCCGCGATCATGCTGATCACCCACGATCTCGGCGTGGTCGCGGAAATGGCCGAGCGGGTGGTGGTGATGTACGCCGGCCGTAAGGTCGAGGAAGGCCCGGCGCGGGACATCTTCGGCAATCCGCAGCATCCCTACACGCGGGGCCTGCTCGGGGCCGTGCCAAAACTCGGCTCCTCCTTAAGCGAGGCCGGCCGCACCAAACTGGTCGAGATCGGCGGCCAGGTGCCCAGCCTGCGCCAGCGCATCGTCGGCTGCCCGTTCGCCGGCCGCTGCCCCGGTGTCACCGACCTGTGCCGCCAGGTGGCCCCCGCGGTCGAGGAAAAAACACCCGGCCATTTCGCCGCCTGCCATTATTCCGAGCGGAGCATCGCCGCATGAGCGCCGCCAAGAAGAATACGCCGCTGCTGGAAGTGAACGCCCTGAAAAAGCATTTTCCGCTGCGCTCCGGCCTGCTCAGCCGCGTCACCGCCCACGTCTATGCGGTCGACGGCGTCAGCTTCTCGATCGAAAAAGGCGAAACCCTGTCGGTCGTGGGCGAGAGCGGCTGCGGCAAATCCACGGTCGGCAAAACCATCCTGCGGCTGACCGACCCAACCGACGGCGAAGTGTTCCTCGACGGCGAGCGCATCGACAATCTGCCCGCCCGCAAGCTGAAGGAAATGCGCCGTCGCGTGCAGGTGGTGTTCCAGGACCCGTTCAGCAGCCTCAATCCGCGCCAGCGCGTCGGCGACATTATCGCCGAGCCGATCATCAATTTCGGCCTCACCCGCAACCGCGGCGAACTCACGGACCGGGTCGCCGCCTTGATGGACAAGGTGCGGCTGCCGCGCGACGCCATCCGCCGCTTTCCGCACGAATTCTCCGGCGGCCAGCGCCAGCGCATCGGCATCGCCCGCGCCTTGGCCCCCGGCAGTGACCTGATCATCTGCGACGAGGCGGTCTCCGCACTCGACGTGTCGGTGAAGGCGCAGATCGTCAATCTGCTGTCCGACCTGCAGGACGAGCTGGGCCTCGCCTTGCTGTTCATCAGCCACGACCTCGCCATCGTCGAGCATCTCACCCACCGGGTGGCGGTGATGTATCTCGGCAAGATCGTCGAGCTCACCGATCGCCGCACCTTGTTCGCCAACCCGCATCACCCCTACACCAAGGCGCTGCTTTCAGCCGTGCCGGTGCCCGATCCCACCGCCAAGCGCGCCCGCATCATCCTCAAGGGTGACGTCCCCAGCCCGATCAACCCGCCTTCCGGCTGCCGCTTTCACACACGGTGCCCATTCGTGTTCGATCGCTGCCGGGTGGAGGAGCCGATCCTGCGCCGCGTGCAATCGGGCGGCACGGACGCGGTGCAGATGTCGGCCTGTCATCTCGATGTGACCCCGTCCAGCCCCGTCGTTCCCGTCGCCGCCTAACGCCGCCCGAATATCGAGCGGCAGCGCTTGACCGGGGCGGGGCTGAGTGACAACACTCCGGCCCTGGCACCCGGGCCGACGACGATCCGGCATTCATGACGACGAGGGGGAAGCAACATGCCTCAAGTAACACTGACGGTGAACGGCAAGAGCCAATCGGTTGCCGTCGAGGAACGCACCCTGCTGGTCGAGCTGCTGCGCGACAAGATCGGCCTCACCGGCACCCATGTCGGCTGCGATACCAGCCAGTGCGGCGCCTGCGTGGTGCATGTGGATGGTGAGTCGGTGAAATCCTGCACTATGCTGGCAATGCAGGCCGACGGCACGTCGGTCACCACCATCGAGGGCCTGGCGGCCGCCGACGGCACGCTGCACCCGATGCAGGAGATGTTCCGCGAGCATCACGCGCTGCAATGCGGCTTCTGCACGCCGGGCATGGTGATGAGCGCGATCGACCTGGTGAACAGCCACCCGGAAGGTCTGACCGAGGACGAAATCCGGCACGGGCTGGAGGGTAACCTCTGCCGTTGCACGGGGTATCATAACATCGTCAAGGCGATCGCAGCGGCTTGGCCGATCATGCATGGCAAAGTTGCCGTTGCGGCTGAGTAAGGAAGGTGTTCTTTCTTGAAAGAAGGAACCAAAGAACTTTCCTCGATGGGTGACGAGGGAGTAGCAACAATTTGATCTAAATGGATAAAAGTCTTTTTGCTTCTTTTTCTTCAGAAAAAGAAGAATCCTAAAAACAATAATAAATCATCCCGGGGGGGGGACACCATGAACGCAGTGTTCGAAGGCATCGGCGCGTCGGTCCGTCGCAAGGAAGATCTCCGTTTCATCTCTGGTCGCGGCAATTATGTCGACGACATGAACCGCCCAGGACAGGCGCACGCGGTCATCAGGCGCAGTGACCGGCCCCACGCAAAAATCATCTCCATCGACACTACCGCGGCCCGCGCGGCACCCGGCGTGGTCGCCGTCTACACCAGTGCCGATTTCGCCGGCGTCGGCGGCGTGCCCTGCGGCTGGCAGATCCATTCCAAGGACGGCAGCCCGATGGCCGAGCCGAAGCACCCGGTGCTCGCCGAGGGCAAGGTGCGCCATGTCGGCGACCCCATCGCGGTGGTGATTGCCGAGACCAAGCAACAGGCCCGCGACGCGGCCGAACTGCTCGATATCGTGCTGGAGGACCTGCCCTCGGTCGCCTCGGTGACCGACGCGGTGGCCCCCGGCGCCCCGCTGGTGTTCGACGAAATTCCCGGCAACCAGTGCTACGATTGGCACATCGGCGACAAGGACGCGGTCGACACCGCGTTTGCCAAGGCGGCGAAGACGGTGTCGCTCGATCTGGTGAATAACCGTCTGGTGCCCAACGCCATGGAGCCGCGCGCGGCGGTGGGTGATTTCGATCGTTCGTCCGGCGAATACACGCTGTACACCACCAGCCAGAATCCGCACGTCATCCGCCTGCTGATGGGTGCGTTCGTGTTGCAGATCCCCGAGCATAAATTGCGCGTGGTGGCACCCGACGTCGGCGGCGGTTTCGGCAGCAAGATCTATCACTATGCCGAGGAGGCGATGGTCACCTGGGCGGCCGGGCAATTGAAGCGCCCTGTGAAATGGACCTGCGACCGCTCGGAGGCGTTCATGTCGGACGCGCATGGTCGCGACCATGTCAGCACCGCCGAAATGGCGCTCGATGAGGCCGGTAATTTCCTGGCGTTGCGAGTGAAGACCTTGTGTAACATGGGTGCCTATCTCTCGACCTTCGCGCCCGCGGTGCCGACCTATCTCTATGCGACGTTGCTCGCCGGCACCTACAAAACCCCGGTGATCTACGCCGAGGTTAAAGCGGTGTTCACCAACACCGTGCCGGTCGACGCCTATCGCGGCGCCGGGCGGCCGGAAGCCACCTATCTGCTGGAGCGCCTGGTCGACACCATCTGCCACGACACCGGGCACGACCGCGTGGCCATCCGCCGGCAGAATTTCATCCCCAAGGACGCCTTTCCATACCAGACGCCGGTCGCCCTGGTGTACGATTCCGGCGATTATTTCACCACCCTCGAGGTCGCGTCCAAGGCCGCCGACTGGGCGGGGTTCGAGGCCCGGCGGGCGGCCGCCAAATCGCGCGGGAAGCTGCGCGGCATCGGCATGTCCACCTACCTCGAGGCGTGCGGCATCGCGCCCTCCAAGCTGGTCGGCCAGCTCGGCGCCCGCGCCGGCCTCTATGAGGTCGCCAACATCCGCGTGCACCCCACCGGCAGCGTCAGCGTGTTCACCGGCACCCACAGCCACGGCCAGGGCCACGAGACCACCATGGCGCAATTGGTGGTCGACCAGCTCGGCATTCCGTTCGACCAGGTGGATGTGGTGCATGGCGACACCGCGAAGATCCCGTTCGGCATGGGCACCTATGGCAGCCGCAGCCTCGCGGTCGGCGGCAGTGCCATGGTCAAGGCGATGGACAAGATCATCCTCAAGGGCCGCAAGATCGCAGCCCATCTGATGGAGGCAGCGGTCGAGGACATCGCGTTCGCGGACGGCAAATTCTCAGTCGCCGGCACCGACAAATCCAAGACGCTGGCGGAGATAGCCCTCACCGCCTACGTACCGCACAATTATCCAATTGAGACATTGGAGCCCGGGCTCGACGAGACCGCGTTCTACGACCCGATGAACTTCACCTTTCCCGGCGGCTGCCACATCTGCGAGGTGGAGATCGACCCTGACACCGGCGTGGTGCAGGTCATCCAGTTCGTCGCCGTCGATGACATCGGCCGGGTGATCAACCCGATGATCGTCGAGGGGCAGGTGCAAGGCGGGGTCGCGCAGGGCATCGGCCAGGCGCTGCTGGAAAGTGCTGTCTACGATGCCGAGGGGCAGCTTCTGTCCGGCTCGTTCATGGACTATACCATGCCGCGGGCGGATAACCTGCCCAACATCTTCGTCGGCACCGAAAGCACCATGTGCACGCATAATCCACTCGGCTCTAAGGGCGTCGGCGAGGTCGGCGCCATCGGGTCGCCGCCCGCGGTAATCAACGCCGTGGTGGACGCGCTGAAGGAATTCGGCGTCCGCCATCTGGACATGCCGGCCAGCGCACAGAAGATATGGTCGATCATCCAAGCCAACCAGCCTCGCATGGCCGCCGAATAGACGCCGTCGCACACTGAGGGATACACCGATGTACGAATTCGCATATCAGAAGCCGACCAGCCTCGCCGATGCCGTGAAGGTGCTCAGCGCCGACGGTGAGGCTAAGGCGCTGGCCGGCGGCCAGACGTTCATACCGGTGCTCAAGCAGCGGCTCAACAAGCCCAGCGTGGTGGTCGATCTGGCCAAGCTCGGTATGGTCGGCATCAGCCTGTCGGGCGACACGCTGAAGATCGGCGCCATGACCACTCACGGCGCCATCGCCACCTCGCCGGACATCAAGAAGGCGTTTCCCGCACTCGCCCACATGGCCTCGATGATCGGCGACAACCAAGTGCGGCATCGGGGCACCATGGGCGGCAGCCTTGCCAATAACGACCCGTCGGCCTGCTACCCGTCGGCGGTGCTGGCCACCAAAGCCACCATCACCACGGACCGCCGCTCGATCGATGCCGACGACTTCTTCCAGGGCATGTTCACCACGGCGCTGGAACCCGGCGAGATCATCACCGAAATCAGCTTTCCGATCCCCGCCAAGGCTGCCTACGAAAAATTCCGCAATCCCGCGTCGCGCTACGCCATGGTCGGCGTGTTCGTTGCCAAGGGCCCGCACGGCGTGCGAGTGGCAATCACCGGAGCCGGGCAGGGTGGGGTATTCCGCCACACGGCGTTTGAAAAGGCGCTGGAAGCCAACTGGTCGCCGACGGCGCTGGACGGGATCGTGACGCCGGCGGACGGGCTGAACGGAGATATCCACGCAAGTCCCGAATATCGCGCCCACCTGGTCGGCGTAATGGCCAAACGGGCGGTAGCGGCGGCGGGGTAGGCAAGGAAGTAAAGCTGGGCTCTCCCTCCGGTGGCCATTCCACGCGACGAAGCCGTCGCGCGGAACCTTGGGCCACCTCCGCCCAGACCCGCAAAGGAGCACACGCCCCTTCGAACTCCCAGGCGCAAGGGGTCTTCTACAAGGAGTGGTGAGGAGCGGCGGCGCGCTCCGCCTCACCCTTCCTCGTAGAAAACCCATCACATCTAAGGGTCCGTTTGAAAACTCACCTAT